>Ga0207055_1053_pt1 | contig 29966 bp, 32 predicted proteins | sample Alteio_BWMinCont_57_FD_153293 | JGI IMG/M metagenome (GOLD analysis project Ga0207055, IMG submission 153293) | Enriched cells from forest soil in Barre Woods Harvard Forest LTER site, Petersham, Massachusetts, United States -... | ecosystem: Environmental > Terrestrial > Soil > Temperate forest >...
TCTTCAAACTTTCCCGCCAACCAACTGAGTTGCTCGTCAGTCAGGTCTGAGAAAACTGCAATCTTGCGCAGGTCTTTCATTAACCCTTCAATCTGTCCGCTGGTTAAGTTTTCTGCCATGGTTACACCGCGCTCAGATACTGGTGGATGAACTGCACCGCAATCGAGCCCTCGCCCACTCCCGACGCAACCCGTTTCACCGAGCCGTGCCGCACGTCGCCCACGGCGAAGATTCCCGGCACGCTCGTCTCGGGCATATACGGGTCGCGATCGAGCGGCCAACCCTTGGGCCGCTTGGCATCGCGCACCAGATCGGCGCCGGTCAGGATGAAACCGCGGTCGTCGCGCTCGACGACGCCAGCCAGCCAATCGGTAAGCGGCGCCGCGCCGATGAACACAAATAGCGATGCTGCCGGAACCTTATCAATTTGGCCGCTGTCGCCGCAGCGAATTGAGATCGCCTCCAGCCTTCCGTCTCCGTGAACTTCCGCCACCTGCGCGCGCGTTTCCACCTGAATATTCGGCGTGTGTTTAATCTGGTCGATCAGGTACTGTGACATTGAAAACGAAAGTGAATCACCGCGCACCAGCATCACCACCCGGCGCGCGTATTTCGAAAAGTACATCGCCGCTTGTCCGGCCGAATTGGCGCCGCCGATGATGTAAACGTCTTCGCCCTTGCAAGACATCGCCTCGGTCATCGCCGAGCCGTAATAGACGCCGCTGCCTTGCAGGCGTTCGGCGCCGGGCAAATCCAGCTTGCGGTAGGAGACGCCGGTGGCAATCAGCAGCGCCTTGCAACCGATTTCGTTTCCGTCGGCCAGCTTAACCGTCCGCGACGGGCCTTCGACGCGCACTGCGGTGGCTTCCTGCGGCGTCAGAATTTCCACGCCGAATCGCCGGGCCTGCGCCACTGCCCGACGCGCCAGGTCGGCGCCGCTCAATCCGGAAGGAAACCCCAGATAGTTTTCGATGCGCGAGCTCATGCCCGCCTGGCCGCCCGGCGCTTCGCGCTCAATCATGACAGTCTTCAGCCCTTCCGACGCGCCGTAGACGGCGGCTGCGAGACCAGCCGGGCCGCCGCCTACGATGACCAGATCATAGAATGCCGTTTCGGCTTTCACGCGCAGCCCAAGTTTTTCCGCGAGTTGCGCCGTGCTGGGGTCGGCCAGCGATGACCCATCCGGGAAGACCACCATGGGCAGCGTGGATGTTTCGGTGCGAACCACTTCCCACAGGCGGCGCACTTCAGCGTCTTTGTCCGCGGTTTCCACATCGAGCCAACGGTAAGGGATTTGGTTGCGCGCCAGAAAATCTCTGACGGCGTAGGTATGCGGCGACCAGCGGTCGCCCAAAACCCGCGCACCCTCGAAGGGCGGACGAAATGACGCCCACCAGTCCTCGAGCAGGTCGTCGAGGGCAGGATAGAGGTGCTCCTCGGGCGGGTCCCATGGCTTCATCAGGAAATGTTGGATTTTGGCATCGTTGATGGCGCGAATCGCCGCGTCGGTGTCCGCGTATGCCGTCAACAGGACGCGCTTGGCGTCGGGATAAATTGCCATCGCCTGGCCGAGAAACTCCACTCCATTCATCTCGGGCATGCGCTGATCGACCAGAAGTAGAGCGACCGAATCGTTTCGCTTCTGGAGCCCGCCGAGAGCATGGAGCGCGGCGGCGCCGGAATCGGCGCGCATCACCCGATAACGCTCAGCGTAACGGCGCCGCAAGTCGCGCTCCACTGCCCGAAGCACTTCGGCGTCATCATCCACTGTCATCAACACAGGTTTTGCCATGGCCGTCAAATCCCTTTGCCTAAAGTATCTCTCTATTGATGCGCGAATTTACTTAACGATTCAAGCGGCGCTTGGATTCTCTAGTCACCGCGAGATTGATTAGCGGATCTAGCAGGTTGCTAAAAAACGCTCCGGAACGGTGTCATTCCGAGCGGAGCGAGGAATCTCGCTCTGAAAATAAAGACGATGCGAGATTCCTCGGAGCCTTCGGCTCCTCGGAATGACACGCTGATCGAGTTTTTCAGCAATCTATTAGCATTACTTTGTTAGGTGGTATATCACGCAAGGGACGCCCACACGAAAATCAGTCCGCAATGCAGGCCTGGAGGGCCGAAAGATATTAGCCCAGGGCGCGAGCCCTGGGACATGTGGCCCTTACCCCGCCTTGGGCACCCCTCTCCCGCCCGCGCGGGAGAGGGGGAAGGGGAGAGCTTATCCCCACGGCTGACGCCGTGGGCTATTTTCTGCCGCCGCTCCGCGGCTTGATGGACCTGCCGTCTCCCAGTGTGAATTCCGACATAACAGAGTAATGTTAGTAATACTGGATTAAGTAATTCGGATTAGATGGCCTCACGGATGGGTGAGCGCAGTTGATTTTCAGGCCCGGAGGGCCGACAGATCGTAGCCCAAGGCGTGAGCCCTGGGGGAAACCGACGGCCATTTCCGCGTAAGCCCCGGAGGGGCGACAGATGGCGTTCCAGAGGCGGGTATACATTCATTCTGTCGCCCCGCCGGGGCTTCAAGGATTTTTCGGAATTCTATTCCCAGGGCTTGCGCCCTGGGCTATCGATGTTCCGCCCCTCCGGGCCTGCAAGACTGAGGGCGAGCGTCACGCCGGTAATCTGCTTGGTGGGCTACATAACCTAGTGTTGTTCGGAGCGGCCGGAGGGGGCCGCTCCGAAGCCGGTTGAAAAGCCCGGAGAACTTTAACCCACATTTCCAATTTGAATCATATTTCTGAATCTTCGGACCGTCCCCATCATCAATATTTATGCGGGTGTGAACGCGATGAAGGCACCCCGGAGGTCAATACCCAATGGGTGAGATACAAAATCAGCCCTTTCAGCTCTCCTTCAATACCTCACTCAAGGTCGATTTCCAAGGTTCCCGCGTGACTTCGGACGGCGGCCTGATTCTGGTGCGCGAACTCGACGAGCGACTCGGGTTCGGAGAATTGATCGAGCAGCACCTGACTGATTCCCGCCGTGGAAAGAATACGCAGTTCCCCTTTGCCGACCTGCTGCGGCAGTCGGTGTACAGCCGATTGGCTGGTTACGAAGATGTAAACGATGCCGAGCGATTGTCGCAGGATCCAACGTTCCGGCTGATCGGCTCGGAGAAGGTCTGGGATCGAGGAGCGGCGCTGACCTCGCGATTGCAGACCTTCGAGACAGAGCTGTTGGCCGAGAAGGAGAACTTCGCGGGGCTGGAGCGACTGAACCGGGAACTGATTGGGAGCAGCAGAAACCTTGGGTTCGCCGCACCGAACCGTGTTGGACATGGATTCGACCGAGATCCCAGTTTGCGGGGAGCAGGAGAAGAGCGCCTACAACGGGCACTTTGAATCCACCTGTTATCACCCACTGCCTTTATTCAACCGGGAGGGCGATTGCCTGGCGGCGAAACTCCGTCCAGGAAATGTCCATAGTGCCGAGGGCTGGGATGAGTTGTTACTGCCCGAGATTGAGCGCCAGTAGCGGATGGGGAAGGAAGTCGTCCTTCGCGCTGACGCAGCGTTCGCCAAGCCGGAGATTTATGAGGCGTTGGAGGAGCGAGGCGTGAAGTACGCGATTCGCATTCCGGCCAACGACAACCTGGAGCGGGACATTGCGGAACTGCTGGCGCGCCCGGTAGGCAGGCCCGGCAAAAAGCCGCTGGTCGAGTCCAAGAGCTTTTTGTACCAAGCCGGGAGTTGGAAGACAGCCCGACGGGTAGTTGTGAAGGTAGAACATCATCCGGGGGAGTTATTCCCGCGCGTCGGGTTCATCGTGACGAATCTGACGCTGCCGAGTCTGGCGGTGGTGCGATTCTATAATAAGCGCGGCACAGCCGAACGGTGGATCAAAGAAGGCAAGCAGGCGGTAAGGATGACGCGGCTCAGTTGTCATCGGTTCCGGTCCAACGAGGTACGGCTTTGGCTGAGCGTGATTGCATACAACCTGGGGAATCTCTGGCGAAGGCTGGCATTGCCACAAAGGATCGGGAACTGGTCCCTGACGATTTTGCAGCAGCGGCTGGTGAAGACGGGCGGGAGGCTGGTAAAACATGCCCGCTACTACCGGCTCTTCTTGGCGGAGAGCCATCTGACTCGACGGCTGTTCGGAGCGATGGTGGGGCGGTTTGAGGCACTCACGCTCCCGGCAGGATAGAGCAACGCACGGCGACCACAAAGAAGTCGGACCCAAGAACCGCGGATATGCAGAGGTGCCTGAAAAATCCGGTTCCCGCAGTGGTGACAACGGGTTTCGAGGACTTCTGAATGGGCGGTTCCGGGTCGATGACGCTCTTGGAGAGAAAAGGGGGCTCGGTTGGACGCAAATGGGTGTATACTTTCAACCCCCGGAACGGCAAAAAGCTAATTCCGGGTAACTCCCGATGAGGTGTGATCTCGCATGCGACCTCGGACTTACGGAAGAGTTCTTTGGGTTTTGATTACGCTGTTTTTGTCGTTGCCGGTCTTCGCTCAGCCGCCGCAAACGGGCGCGATCAATCCCGGAAAACGGATCGATGATAAGCACAATCCGCGTCACGGCTTTATCGTTGTCGATGAGGACACGCGTCTTGGCTACATCAAGAACGCCACCATCTGGCGGCCGTTCGATCTCACCGGCGCGGATCTTTCTGAAGGCCAATCCCTCGGAGCAAATGAGGACGGGTTACCTAAAACCCTTCCTAACGATAAGGTCGTGGTCTGTGATTTCAAACTCAAGGAACTCGGCGGAACGACACCGAAATTCGATTGCGACCACATCAAAACTTACAACACCGTAGAGGACGCCGCCAACAAGCAAAACGAGATCCCGCACGCCCTCAAGAAGGCAAAAGTCCGGTACGGTCGTCCCTCGAAAGAAGACGTCAAACCCTACTCCACGATCATCGCCACGCGCATCGCATGGGCTTTAGGATTCTTCGCAGACATTGAGACCCCTGTTCAGGAAGTGATCTGCAACGGCTGTACGGAAGACCCCTTTCACCAGAAAGCTCCGGCCGCAGGCAAGTCTTTCACGTTCACCACGGCGAGCATCGAACAGCACCCGGATATTACCGGCATCATCGGTATCGACCGCAAAGGCAACGACCTTTCTTACCGCAAAGCGAAAGGGCCGGAGGCGGCTTGGTATTGGAAGGAAGGGCAAGACAACATCACAGATCCCGCCCGCCGGGCGCAATTTGAAGCCTTGGAACTCCTCGTGGCGTTTCTCAAGGATGGAGACACCAAAGCCGTTCAGAACAGACTGGGTTGTCTCCCAGGTGGCTTCAATGAAGAAACGGGAATCTGCAATGCCCCGGTGATGGTGGTACATGATTTCGGAAACACGCTGGGAAGCGACGGATTGAGGATACATCCGCTAAACTTCGACGATTGGTCGAAGGCGAAGATTTGGGATGATCCCAAGACATGCAAGACTTCGATTCGAAACAACATTGGCAACGGCAGCGGCTTGGATCATCCGATTATCCACCAGGCCGGACTCAAACTCCTGGCGGACAGCCTCCAGCGTCTCATCGCCGATGATGAAAACGTCCTGGCGATTTTCTCGGCATCTAAAATCGAGCAATACGACGATCACGGCACGAAGCACACCGCCCGGGAGTGGGCAGATCTGTTCAAGAAACGTGCTCAGTTGATCATCGACAGCAGTTGCGAGCCTTAGAGCCAGACTGCACTTCAGCATAACATCTTCAACCATCCGAATTTCAACCAGCCGGGAAGGACGGTCGGCTCCGCAACCTTTGGGCAAATCACCAGCACGCGCCTACCACAACTGCATGGAAGCTCGCGAGCTCGGCTTCTTTGTGGCCAACCAGGTTCTGGGCGGAAGCCCTTTGATATGCCGTGACCGCGTCCGAGTTCGACAGCCGGGCCTTTTTGACGGATACGAGCAGACAGCGCTGCTGTACGTTCCCGCTTGCAGCAGGACAGCACCCCTCATCGTCTTCGGGCAGCCCAAAACATGCATGCCGGTTTAAACGTCTCTTCGCTTGAACCCGGCTTGTGTGATCAGAGGAAGCGCGAGCGTCACGCAAATCATGATGACCAGGTTGGCGAACGGGAAAATCTGGTGGGGCGTGTCGAACCAATTGAACGCCCCATAATATTTGGGACGATAATCGCGGAGGAACCAAAGCTCGTTCTGCGCGTAGTTCGCCGCGACAAAAAGAAAGATTACGAAGCCGCCGAGTTGGAGTCCATTCAGTGCGTTGCCGGTTAAGGTGGCCAGCAGAAACACCAGAGCATACATGGCGGCGGCCATCGCAAAAATCAACCCGCCTAGGCGCAGCAGCGCACCCCACTGCACTGCCTGGGTCAAATAAAATAATGTGATCATCGAAGTCAGAACTGGGAGAATCAGAAGCCCCATCAATCCGCCAAGTCCCGCCAACCAACTGCTCCAGACGAAGTAATGTCGCGGCCTGGGGCGTGTCAGGAGGAAGTCCAATTCCCGGCGCTTGGAATCTTCTCCAAGCGCCAGCGCGCCAAGATCGGCGGCGGCGAAAAGAAGAGCCACCAATTGAATGATCAATACGCGCTCCGCTCCGACGGCCCAGATTCCGGCCACCCGCTCCGCCGTCATTTCGGCCAATCGCCAATGGCCGTATTGATACACGAACGCCTCAGGCAGGATCCCCAGGAATGTGATGGCAATGGCCAGAGTCACGTAGATCGTCAGCCGGAATCGTTTTGTGTACCAGCAGGTCCAAAAGTACATAAGCCCTCCCGCCTTGATGCTATGTCGCAAAGATCCCAAGCTCCGTCACGCGTCGCGGGATCGCCATGCTCGTCACACGGGATGGGGACCCCGTGTCTTGCCCTCCCGCATCGGCCCAGGGCCAGGATGGCCGTGCTACGTAGCACGGGCGTCCCACCCGTGTCTTGCTTTTGGCCACGCGCGGCACGGTCAAGATGCCCGTGCTACGCATTCCGGCTCAAGCCCGATGCTATTTCTGTGGTGACTCGAACAGCGAGTCGATCGTCGGATCCTTGGCCGTGGGCGCTCTGTTTTCCTTGGTCCAGTGAATCACGCCGGTCTGATCCGTGAAAATACTGACGACCCCTTTCTGCCACTTCGCAGGCCGCGCCGTTACGGAATACGTCCCGATCTTCCCGGCCGCATCGGCTACACCTGCTGTGTAGGAGAAAACGTAGTTGTTTTTCCTGCCGCCCGTCAGAGAGTTGTCCAGCAGACCTGCCGCCCCGAGTGAGGGTTTGACGCCGTCGGGTGGAACGCCCAGCGCGGCCAGGGTTGAGCTGTAACCTTTCTGGTACTCTTTCGCGTAGTATGCTTCGGCGGTATTGATACTCCGCAGACACCCAACCGCTGTTTCTTGGTCTTCCTTGGAAGGTGGCCCGGAAGTTTCCTGCGCCTTCAGAGCCGCTGACACTGCCAGAAAGGAAAACGTCAATGCTGAAACGACAAGCGCTAACCTGAGTTTCATAACTCCTCCATTGTTATTCGAGATTTTAAGCTGCCGGGCGCGCGGTACCAACAAACCCTTCAGACTTGAGTTTTGACATCCAGAGAGCCTCCTCGCATGGACTACCACTAAACTTCCCGCCGCTCGATCAGCCACTGAGAGAGGAATGGAAAAATCAAGGCGACTAACGCCCACAAGATTGTGATCTCCCAAAGCGAGAATGAAAGCCAGTCCCATCTCGGCTCAAAAATCGAGAGCGACAACGCTTCGACTTTCAGGGGCCACTTGATGTGCCACCACTCGTCCAACGCCGTGGGGAACATGTCATAAAACAAGACCACTGCGACAGTGGCGCTCAGCCCCCTGGCGCTGCTGCCGGTGAGCAGGGTCAGAAACTGAGTGAGACCGTAAAGGCAAGCCGCCACGGCCAGTGCTCCGGGGAGAATCAGGCCTGTGAACGCAACATAAATCTTGCTGGTCGAGTAGAGAAATGGCGCTATCCCAACGATCAGCATGGACAGGACGAAGCAGATTTCCGCTACGGCCAACAGCCAGTCGTCCCAAACGATGCGCCACCGTTTTTGAGGGCGGGTCAGGACAAAAGCCATTGCGCCAGACGCATACTCGTTACCGACACTCGTGAAGCCGAAGGCCAGTGCCGACCAAATGATTGCGGGCAGCAGAAACTCAGCAACCACATTCATTGCCCAATACCAAAAATCAAGGGAGGGATCCCAGAGTTTGAGTCGAGGATTCTTAGACGCCGCTATCCAAGCCACCTCGAAGGAGTAAGAATTCCAGAGGTGCAACCCCTGTGTCACTCCAATAGCCAGGCATGCCGCAGCGTAGAGCGCTAGGCGCTGGCGCGAGTCGTGCCAGGATTTCCAGCGATACATGGCAGCTCCTTTCCGGCGAGACCGAGGAAAACCTCGCCGAGGTTCACAGGCGAAACTTCGAGGATGGTCATCCCTTGGGCGCGCAATCGGGTGACAAAATCATCCGCCTCGCGCGAGATCAGATAGCGGTGAAACTGCTCCGAGCGCCGCTTCGAGATCAAATAGGGCGCGGTGACAATGCTCGCCGCATCACCCGACGCCGTGACCATGCGAAAGTTCAAGCGGATATCTTCCAGACGCGTTTCCAGCACGAGCTTGCCCGCTTCGATCACGCCAATCCAGTCGGCCACGCGCTCAACTTCCGACAAGTGATGCGAGCTGATGAAGATCGTGCGGCCTTCATTCACGTGGTCCTCAATGAGTACCCGCAACAGCAGGTCCGTCATCACTGGATCGAGTCCTGAAGTCGGCTCGTCCAGCATCAGTAAGTCGGCGCCCTGGCACAGCGCCAGCAGGTGGCAGACCTTGGTGCGGTTGCCCAGCGACAACTTCCCGAACGGCCGACGCATAGGGATTTCGAACAGGTTGATGTAGCGCTCCGCCAGCGCGTCAGACCACTTGGGGAAGTAGCCGCGATTGAACCGGATCAATTGCGCCGGAGTCAGCGAGTCGAAGAGTTGCTTGGTCTCGGAGACAAATCCGGTGCGCTGGAGAATGTCAACTGTGTGCTTGCGAATGTCGAGGCCCAGTACTTCGCCTGACCCGCCGCTGGGATGGCAGAGTCCGAGCAAGGTACGGATGGTAGTCGTTTTGCCGGCGCCGTTGCGGCCCAGAAAGCCATAGACGGCGCCCTTGGGCACAGTAAGATTCAATCCATCCACGGCCCGCACGTCAGGATAAATTTTCGTCAGTCCCTGGGTTGAGATCACGGTGTCCGTCATTTCCGCCCTCCCAATTCGTTCAATTCGTCTTGCACGAGCCTGATCGTCTCATCGGGATTTACGCGCAACTGCGAGCTCTCCACCGCCAGTTGTCGCGCCACCGGGCGCAGCCGGCGCAGCTTCTCGGATTTGAGCAGGCCCGGATGATCGTCGGCCACGTAAGTGCCGCCGCCCGGCACAGTGCGGATCACGCCGTCGCGTTCCAGGTTCTGGTAGGCGCGCGCCACCGTGTTGGGATTTACACGCAATTCCGCCGCCAGCTTGCGCACGCTGGGCAGCGCGTCGCCTACTTTGAGAGCCCCAGCGGCCACCACGTGCTTCACCTGCGCCTCGATTTGCAGGTAAACCGGAACCCCCGATGAAGTGTTCACACGCAAAAGCATACTGTACTAATACAGCAGTACAGTTAACGTGTCAAGTGTTTTTAAAAACTTTTTTTAAATGGGGTTAATGCCCTGACATTTCAGTTAAATGGCGTGGTGAGGAGCGTTGGATTCACGGTCGGACGGAGCATTCGCCTTGCGGGCGCGGGCGACAAAAAAGCCGGGGGTGGTGGTCTTTGGTTGGCCGACCTTACCCTCGCAGACGTAAGGCAGTCTCGCCAGAATAGTATGAGATACCCGAAGAAGGTGATGTGCAATCGATGGTTAGAAGTCCGACGGAGGCAGGTATCTTGCCCTTCGTCATTCAGGACTTCGCCCGATTGCAGCCCTCGATCAGCGCTTGTAGTCTACTCCTTCGCAAGCGGCGAGAAGAGATTTTTAAAAGCTCCCATCAAGCCCACCACCCGAGAGGCGGAGCCGGAACGGATTCAATGGTGAGTCAGTTCCGGCTCCGCCGCCTACCTCCCTTGGTTTCCAAGACGTCCGCGTGGATTACAGCAGCTTGTAACCGAGGAAAAGCAGCGTCGTGCCCAAGACCGGCCGCAAAACTTTTTCAGGAAAAAAGGCGCTCATCTTGCTGCCAATCCAGACTCCGGGAATCGAGCCGATTAAAAGTCCTCCCAGCAAAGGAGCGTTGATGCTCCCGATCCCCAAGTGACCGATGGCGGAAACGCCCACGAGAAACAGGGCGTGAACGATGTCTGAACCGACGATCCGCCTTAACGGCGTCATCGGATAGATCACCACCAGGCACGCGATGATCAAGCTTCCGCTTCCCACCGATGTGAGACTCACCAGGAAGCCCACCACCGCACCGAGAACAGACGTCAACCACAGCGGCCCGCGGAACACGACAGGCTCGGCGGCGGGCTTGGTTAGCAGGCTGCGCAGTGACCGAAACAACAGGCTGACAGCCACGCACATCAGGGCGACACCCAACATTTGAACCACAACCTTGTCCATGGTGTCGCCGCCGCGAGCCTTCAGGTAGGCGAGGAGCGCCAATCCGGCCAGCGCGCCGGGAATGCTGCCGATGGCCAGGCGCTTGACGATGGCGAAGTCAACCGTCTTCTGGCGATAGTGAACAAACCCGCCGAAGCCTTTGGTCAACGCCCCCCAGACCAGATCGGTGCCCACCGCGATGACCGGCTTGGCCCATCCTAATAAAATCAAGGCCGGCGTCATCACCGCTCCGCCGCCCATTCCGGTGAGCCCCACCAGAACCCCTACTATAAAACCCAGAACTGAAACTTTTAAATCCATATGATGCCCCTTTCTGGTTCCGGCAATTGGTTCGTAAAGTTGCGGCGCCTCACGCGTATGATTTGAAAATTTATAATTCCTTACGTCCGGCCCTTGCTTGAGCGGCCGGCCAGGTCGGCCAGGGACGTATGATCGAGAATCCCCGCCGCCGCATTTCGAACATCCAACAAGACCCGATAAAGAGCGCTGTGCTTCTTGTCCTTTATCACCAGCCGGCGCAGGGCTTCCGCGTCGCCCATGGGCGCCAGCGGTCCATCGATGGTGCGGATGATCTCACCCAGAAAAACTTTGGAGGGCGCGCGCCGGAGCAGATAACCGCCCTGCGCTCCCCGCAGGCTTTCCACCAGCCTTGCGGTTTTGAGATCGAGCAGGATCGCTTCCAGAAATTTCTCCGGAATGCCTTCGGAGACCGCGATCTCATGGATTTTGGTGGGCCGCCGGGGATAATTTTTCGCCAGCACGGTCAGCGCTTCCAACGCGTAAAGCCCTTTTTTTGAAATCCTCATTTGGATAAGTAACCCTATCAGGTTGATAGACTACCAATTCCACCGGGCGTCTGTCAAGTGTTTTCTGTACTTTTTTAAGTATCCCTACTGGGTTAGTAGACTATTGCAGGTTTGTTTATTTTGACCGGGCCGGAGTTTCACCGGAGACGAGGCGGTCGGGATGCTATATGATGGAATCTATGGCGGTTAAGGCCAGGCTTTTCGGCACTGACGGTGTGCGCGGCGTGGCGGGGGAATACCCGCTCGACCGGGACACGGTGTTTCGCATGGGCGGCGCGCTGGGAAGGGTCCTGCGAAAAGAAGCCGCCGTCCGCCCGCTTCGCATCGTGTTGGGCGAGGATACGCGGGCGTCGAGCGGCTGGATTTCGCGCCTGCTGGCGGCGGGACTTCGTTCGCGGGGAGTCGAAGTGGCCTACGCGGGCGTGATCACGACCCCCGGCATCGCTTTTCTGGCGCGAGGTGAAAAGTTTGCCGGCGGCGCCATGGTATCCGCCTCGCACAATCCTTTCCAGGACAACGGCATCAAGCTTTTGTCGAATTCGGGTATGAAACTTCCGGAATCACTTGAAATTGAGATTGAAAGTTTGCTGGACTCAATCTCCTCCACGGAAGCGTCGCACGACCTGCCGCTGGAAGTCACGCCGCAGCTTTTGATTGACTATGAGGATTTCCTGGAGTCAACCGCAAGCCACTCCGGTGATTTCATCCATCGCCTGGTGGTGGACTGCGCTAACGGTTCCGCCACTCGGGTTGCGCCCGCGCTCCTGGCCCGACTGGGCATCGATGCTCTCTTTTTTCACGCCAGCCCCGACGGCCGCAACATTAACCTGGAATGCGGCTCGCTCCATCCTGAGAAAATGGCGGGAGAAACTCGAACCTCAGGCGCCGATCTTGGTGTAGCCTTTGACGGCGACGCGGACCGCGCCATCTTTGCCACCCGTGACGGGCGCATCCTCGATGGCGATTACGTGCTTTACGCCATGGCTTCACACCTTCAGCAACAGGGAAGGCTTAAGGGCGGCGCGGTGGTGGGCACGCTTATGACGAATCTCGGATTGGAGCTCGCCCTGGCCGCGCGCGGCATCGGCCTGAAACGAACTCCGGTGGGTGATAAATACGTACTCGAAGAAATGTTGCGCTCCGGAAGCAATCTGGGAGGGGAGCCTTCGGGCCACATCATTTTCTCTGATGTTTCCCTTGCCGGCGATGGGCTGATCACGCTTCTCCAAGTTCTGCAACTGGTCGAGGACACGGGAAAGTCTTTGGGCGAGCTGGTGAGCCCGCTCAAGCAATTCCCACAAATCATTCGCAACGTGCGTGTGAGCGAAAGACGGCCGCTCGATTCGATCCCCGAAGTGGGCCTCGCGGTATCCGAGTTTCGGAGCGAGGTGGGCGACCGCGGCCGCGTCGTGGTGCGTTATTCCGGAACCGAACCCCTGGCTCGCGTCATGGTAGAAGCGGAGGAAGCCGATTTGGTGGAGCGTCACGCTGCGCGAATCGCCGGCGCGATTGACTCGGTGGTGGGTCTGCGATCAGCTTGAATTCGCGCCACCGGCGCATGGCAGGTGTGATCGCGAGACAAGGCGGATCTGCAGCGGAAGTTTTGTACGGACGATCTCAGGCGCGGCCGTGCAAGCCAGGGCCGGAGAAGGGGAACAACCACATTAGGGAGCCAGCCATCCCAAAGACAACGCCTTGGGGTGCCGTCGGGAGGTGCCATATGAATCGGTCTCAGATGATTTTTCTGTGGGCGGGCGTCACGCTTGCCATCCTCGCGGGAACCGGCCGCGCCCAGGATAATTCGAAGCCTGCGGTTGCGCCCGCTGCCGCCGCCAGCTCCAAAGTTGTCGTTCCTGCCGACACCACCATTCCGCTGGCGCTCAAGAACACCATCAGTTCGCGCACGGCGTCCGTGGGACAGGCGATTTATTGTGAAACCATTTATCCCATCGTGGTGGGCAATCGCATCGTAATTCCCGTGGGCAGTTACATCAAGGGCTCGGTGACGCAGGTGGTGCGGCCCGGGCGCGTCAAAGGAAAGGCTCTGCTCGGTCTGCGTTTTGACTCGATTACTCTGGCGAACGGGACCACTCATCCATTGCGCGCCACGCTTTCGGGATTTGCTGGAAATGGAAACGAGGGATTCCGCCCCAAGGAATCGAAAATTGACGGCGAATCGACGAAAGGTAAGGACGTAGCCACCGTGGCGGAAACCACCGTTACAGGCACGGAAATCGGCGCGATTTCAGGAGCCGCCAGCCACGATGTCGGCAGAGGATTGGGCATTGGCAGCGCGGCCGGCGCGGCCGGCGGATTGATCTGGGTGCTCGCCAATCGCGGCAGGGAAATTCTGCTGCCTTCGGGAACCAATCTCGAGCTTCAATTATCGGCGCCACTCACTTTCGAGAACGATGAAGTCGATCGCCCGTCCCCATATCAAAACGGCGCGGCGCTTCCTCGCCCCGATCGAGGCCCAAACTTGTAGGTCGCATCGTCGCTTCGCCCACTGGTTGCCTGAACCGTTTTCCCTCCGAGCCTTTTATCTTGATGGGTAAGGCCATGCTTGAAAGCGCGCGCTCAGCCAGTTTGCCGAGGGCGCATCCGCAGCGCCATGCCGTCACGCTTGCAGAAAGACCACCGATTGGAGGCCGGAAATCTCAAAACGCTTACGGCAGCGCGCATTCTTACACTGCATAAAGTCATCGCGCCGCAGCATATAGGATTGGGCTTTGGCAAAGCGCGCGCGGTCGCGCTCATCGGCGCGCCCGGGCAGCGATCTTTTCTTCGTGCGCACCAGCCAGCGCACGTCGTAGGAATCGGTTTGCCGGCAATAGAGGCAAGATAGATTGGCAGGCTTCAAACTTTCCGCTTCATCAAAAAAATCGCGCTCTTCCATAGGGCTTATCTTATCGCGAAACGGCTGAGAACGCCACGGCTCCCCCGGGCGGGTGATGGTGTCATTTGGAATCGGATGTGTGCCGATACACCGGTCATTCCCGCGAAAGCGGGAATCCAGTCCGTCGGCCGCGCATTTCCACTAGCTTGCGGAGTAGATTCCCGCTTTCGCGGGAATGACTTCACCGGCGTGCGCCACTGTTTCGCAAATGACACCAGTACCCCCGAGCGGGGAGCTTTCACCAAGGGCGAAGGTCCGGACCTGGCTCGAAACCCGGCGCCCGTTTGGCTCAACCGCTCCGACCCAGGATTATTTGCCCTTTTCCTGAATGGAAATCAATTCGACCTCAAAAATGAGAGTAGAGTCGGGGCCGATCAGAGGGCCTGAGGTGTTCTCGCCATAGGCGAGTTGAGGAGGAATGAACAGTTGCCACTTCGATCCAACCGGCATCAGTTGGAGCGCCTCCGTCCAGCCTTTGATGACTTGACCCAAATTAATCGCCTGCGGCTGGCCGCGCTTGTAGGAGCTGTCAAACTCCGTGTTGTTGATCAATGTGCCTCGATAGTGGCACAAAACGGTGTCGCTGGCCGTCGGTTTCGGCCCTGTACCTTGTTTCAAAATCTTATATTGCAGCCCGCTCGGCAGCGTCACCACACCCTCTTTGGTTTTGTTGGCAGCCAGAAATGCGTCGCCTGCTTTCTTGTTGTTCGCCGCTACCTGTTGCATCATCTCTCCCTGCTTTTGGCGCACATCGTTCTGGAGCGCGGCCAGTGCGGCCTTGACTTCGTCGTCGGTCATAAGCTTCTTGCCGCCGGTCAGCGCGTCGTTGATTCCCCGCAGGACGATCTTCGGGTCAACATCAATCGAACCCTTCCGCAGGTTTTCTCCAATATTCAACCCCACCGCGTAGCTGGCCTTGTCTTTCGGAGTTTTGAGAACCGCCACGCCCGCGCTTTTCGCCGCCGGAGTTTGCTTGGTTTTCGCTCCGGAGTTCTGCCCAGTCTTGGCCGCCGGAGCCTTTTGTGGATTCGCCGCCGGAGTCTGCTGTGCCCTGGCGTGGGCCAGCGATAGGGCGCCGGCCGCCAATAACGTTGCCGAAATTCTCAGTAGTTTTTGCATAGTGCTATTCTCGCACGAGTCTCGCCCCACCGCAAATCGTATATTCTAAAAGTAATAACGTAACGGTATCTGAGCAATCCGCGCGCCTGAGGTGTGGAAGTCGACTCAGTTCCCGTCGCGGAAGATCGAAAACAATTTTGGTGCGAGCAGGGCAAGCCCGTGTCGCCCGGAATTTGTCGGAGTTCTTTGCCGTCTACAGCCTGCTGTCTACTCGCTACCGCTCCATCCCAACTACAACATGCGACCTACCAACTACCTGAACGCAAGGGAGGAAAGAAGAATGTGTCAGCCACCAGGTTTCCGGTGCTGGGGGCTCGGTCAGCGAGATTGTAGACAGCGGACAGTAGGCGGTAGGCACTTCGATCGATCTAAGGGATGGTATTTAAGTCCGGGAAGGCGTGCCGGTAGCGCGTGGCGTCCAGGGTGAGGAGGCGGTCGGCCTTGAGCAGCGAGTGCGCCCCGACCAGAAAATCCACCAGCAAACGGCGTGGCGCTCCATCTTTCGAGCGGCGCCGCCGTTGGGCATATTCGGCAAAGGCGCTCGCGGCCTTCCGCCACACGGGCTCGTCAAGCAGGAAGTCCGTTACGATGTTCGTCCGTGACAGGAACTCGTCAACGAAGCTTGCTGCGGCCTTGGGATGGGCGAGAAGCTCCGCATAAACCGGGGCGCAAATCACCAACCCGCCCTCGTTTCGAGCGCGCCCCAGCGCTTCCGCCATCCGCGCGGAGACCGCCTCCCGCGACCACAGGGCGGAGATGACATTGGTATCGATGGCGGTCCTCATGCGTTGGAGCGCCCTCCGTCCCGCAGCTCATCAACCCATTTGTTGATTTCGTGAATGCCGCCCGGGAAAGTTCCCAAGGCCCCGACGTACGCCTGAAAAGGATTGGGAGCCCCGCGAGCGGGCCGGATAACCGTTCGGTCGCCTTCAATAACGAACTCCACGAGATCTCCCCGTTTGAGTCCCAATCGCGTTCGCACCTCCTGCGGCACGGTGACTTGTCCCTTGCTGGTTAAAGTGCTTGAGTAACTCATCTTACCAATCCTCCTTACAGTAAGGATAACATCTATTACCACAAAGCGCAAATTGACGCTCCGCTATTCGGCTCCGAGCACGCTCTTACTTTCCGCGCCGCACGGAAAGGGCGAGGGGGGAAATGAAAAGAAAGGTGCCAGGTGTCGGGTGTCAGGCGGGGAGAAACATCTGCTGGGTGGCGGGTAAAAAGTGTTAGTAGTACTAGCAGGCTGATGAAAAATGCGCGCAATTAAAAAATCTCCATCGCCGGCATTGCGATTTCGAGTCGTTGCGGGGATTGCCGCTTCGTCTCCAGCCGCCCTTTCGAGGGCCTTTCGTTGCCTTTTCCTGCCCGCGAGTGACACTTCGCCGTTCGCTTCACGCCATCGCTCCTATCAAGTTCCGGATGCGCACCAGATTGTAGGCTGCGGCCGCCCAGGTGAACATGAATCCCACTCGGTCCAAGCCTCGATGCCGGGTCTTGCGCATCAGGCCGATGGTCTTCAACCAGCCAAAGATTTCTTCCACTCGCTTGCGTTTGGTCTGACTGACCGTGTAGCCCGGATGCCGCGTGGTGCGTTGGTCAATCGCGCTGCCGCCTCGTCGGGCTGTGTTTTGGGCCACATGGGGTGTGACGTTCAATTGGCGCAACGCCGCCACATGCTCGGCCACGTCATAATTCTTGTCGCCGCCCACGGTGAGCCGTCGGCGTTTCTGCTTTCGCTTTTCCTCCACCATCTTCAGCGAGGCCTCGCGCTCGGCGGTTCCGGTGGCGTGGGTGAGGCGGGTTTCCACCACCAACCCGTTGCGATTTTCCATCAACACGTGGCCCAGAAAAGCCAGCTTGGCTTCCTGACCCTTCGCCTTCTTGTACAACCGGGCGTCCGCATCCGTGGTGGAAGCGTGGGTATCGTTCGAGCGCTTCTCGCCGCGAAAGTTCACTGTAGGATTCCCCGAGTCGGAGTCCGCAGGGGGCGGCGTATCGGTGGGCTGACGGAGTTTGAAACTTTTCTGCCCCGCCCAGGCTTCGATCAAGGTGCCGTCCACGGTGAAGTGTTCGTCCGACAACAGGCCTTTCGCGCGCGCCAGCTTCCCCACTTCTTCGAAGAAGGCCTGGGCCACGTCGGCCTCCAGCAGCCGCTCCCGGTTCTTGGAGAACACCGTGAAGTCCCAGACCGCATCGTCCATGTTCAAGCCCACAAACCAGCGGAACAACAGGTTGTAATCCAACTGCTCCATCAACAAGCGCTCGCTGCGCACCGAGTAGAGGCACTGCAACAACAAGGCGCGCAGCAATTTCTCGGGCGGAATCGAGGGGCGTCCGCGCTCGGCGTACATGCCCTGGAAGCGCGGCGAGAGGCGCTTCAACACCGCATCCACCATCTGGCGGATGGGCCGCAGCGGGTGCTCGGCCGGAACCCGTTGCTCCGGGGAAAGATAGCTGAACATCGCGCCTTGAAGAACATCGTCACCGCGCATAGGGTATCCTCCTTTGGACGACCTCGACTGTATGATACCCTATCGCGTATAACTAAACAAGAGAAATATACGACTTTTTCATCAGCCTGCTAGATCAAACAATTCGGAATAGCCAGCCTGACTGATAAGGTGAACACCTTTGATTTGCAGGCCCTGAGGGCCGAAAGAAAACAGCCCAGGGCGCAAGCCCTGGGAACCTGATTCGCCACCACAACTCCCAGCCCCGGCAGGGGCGCAAGAATATGCGCCGTCGACGTTTCTTTCGCCCGCCGCGGCGGGCTCTCCCGGTTTGCGCCTTAACCCACGGCTGGCGCCGTGGGCTACTTTCTTGCGGCCCTCCGGGCCTGTAACGTCTTGGCGCCGTGTCGTGACCGCCGCCATTAGTTCCGCCCCATTCTCGGCGCTATCCGCTGGCCACTACGGCTGTGAGATGACGGTGAGCCAATCGAAGATCCCGGAAATCGCTCCAGCGGAGCAGGCCGAAAACGAGATAAACCTGCGCGGTGAACCGGCTTCTGCCGAAAAGGCGAAAATCGAAGGAACGAACCCACCAAGTGCCAAGCAATCAACAACATGACTTTGGATCGAACCCAAATCGAACCCACAGCCAAGCCACTAAGTCGTTTGGAATTGCAGGCCGTTTTGGCACGAAGCCACAATCCGCGGCCACCGCATATAAACTGATTTAGCATAATGATAAGGGTTAATTATAGGCTCTGGTGGCGCATGTAAAGCTGTGGCCCGTGCCGGCCGATCGCGCCGCAAAAAAGTCTTTGGTTGCAGATAACTCTTTCGCGCCGGCAACGTCTAATGGGTTATGAACGTGAACAAAGGTTGTTCGAGCAAACCGGGAAACAGTAGAGCTGATGAGGGCTTGATGGTTGCCTGACGGCCGGTGAATGAAACTTAGTGAAACTTTTGGCATGCTTGAATCGTATTACATCTTAGAAAAGGGCGGTACAGAGAGAGAGGACTTATGAAGCTGCGACTGGAAAAAGAACCAATCATCGACAATCTGCGTAACCACTCCGCGGAGACCGTTGAGAAGCTGCGCGACCTTTTGATTGCCGGGTCGCCGGCGCGCCTCGACCCACGCCGCAAGAACTTTTACGAGCTCGAAAACTGCTCCAAGGTTTACTATATCCACCTGTCTCCAATGAACGGGAAAGTAATCCTGCTCGCCGTGTGGGACAAAGACGACTGCACGAAAACCGCCACCGAAGAAACCGCCGCCCAAGAAATCGCCGAAAGCCTGCTCGCCTGCTGCGGGACATGCTGACATTGAGGATTGTCGATTGACGAGTGCTGATTGGAGCACCGCCAAACAGAAAGCGGCGGAATTGGTATTCGTCAATTGCCGATCTCTGGTTCGGAGTATTGCAGCCCAAGCATTCGCTCCTGTCAATCATCAATCTGAAATCGGCAATCTCGTCCCGCTGCGGCTATAATGACCGGGCGAGATTCCATGGCTTCCCCACGCGATTCTGATTTTCTGCTCGAAATGCAGCGAGAGATTGAAGCCCTGGTTAATTCTCTCGCGCACCCCATCGTTGTGGAAGACGAAGTTGAGCTGTTCGATTTGACGGCGGCGCGATGGAAGCTGACCGTCGAATTCGGCAAGCTGCTGTTCGAGGCCTGGAACGCAGAGCGCTCCATCGCGCGGCGCGTGGAGGCGGTTTCATTTCGTGACCGCGGCCGGATTGGCGTCTTCGTACGCAAACCGGGCGGCCGCGAAACCGGGACGCTCGAATTCCGCGAGCTCGAACTGGCTGAGCAACCGGCTGTCTCACGGGTGGCGATCCGCGCGCGCTATCGCAAGGAATTCATGGCGCTGCTCAAGCGCGAATATCCCGGCTGGCACTTCGAGCATGTCAGCAACCGCTCCGACCTCGAACACTCGCTTTCAACCTGGTACACGCGCGGGCTGGCGCGGCAAGGCCGCACCGGCTGGGCCTTTCTCGGCCTGGGAGAGAACGAACCGGTCGCTGCCGCGGACGCACTGCTGGCTCACGGTCTGATCTGGCTGGATTTGCTGCGCGCCCGATCGGAACGACTCACCGTTCCCGCCCTCAAATTATTTCTTCCTCCCGCGGCTGTCCGGCTCAACGCGCACCGCGCCGTCTGCTTGAATTCGCGCGCGGCACAAGTCGAAATCCTGGAATGGAAAACGGGGAACGATCGCCCGGCGTCGATGGACTGCGCGGATTTTGGCAACGTCGAGACCGGCCTCGCGCCGCGCCGCCAGGGTGAGTTACTCGTCGAAGCTCACACCCCTCTGCTGCGCGAGTGGGCGGGTGGTTCTCTCGAACCCATGGATCTCGTCGCAGATCCTGCTGGCCATCTCACGTCACTCCGCGTGCGAGGATTGGAAGTTGCGCGCGTGGAGGGCCAGATCAACCCTCAAATATATTTCGGCCTGGAAGGGAGCTGGCAGAAGCTCGATGAATCCAATCGTCAGGATTTCCGCCGGTTCCTGAAACAAGTTCTCGAACTACGCGCGGCGCAAAGTAAGAATAAGTCGCACGAGTTTTACCGCCTCCAGTCGGAGCGTTGGCTCGAGAGTCTGCTCTTGCGCGACATTACAAAAATCGACCCGGACCTCCTGCCCCAATTTATCTATCCGCAGGTGCCGGCTTTTTCTTCGCTGGACCGCGGGGTCATCGATATTTTGGGAGTAACGCGGCGCGGGCGCCTGGCGGTAATCGAACTGAAGCTCCACGAAGAAATCAGTCTGCCCATTCAAGGGCTCGACTATTGGCTCCGCGTCAAGTGGCTGGCGGACCGCCATCAGTTTCAGGAGCGCGGATATTTCCGCGGGGTCGAGTTAAGCCCAGCGCCGCCGCTCCTCTACTTGGTGTGCCCCGCTTTTCGATTTCACTCGACGACGGAGCGCGTGATCCGTTATCTCGACTCCTCCATCGAGATTATTCAGGTGGGTCTGAACGATCAATGGCGGGAGGGAATCCGCGTCCTGTTCCGGCGTGCGGCGCGAGATGACCGCTGAGATGAGCGCGTTTTCTTGAGCACCCGAGAGGGCTGCATGGACCCGGGGCGCGCGCTCAAGGACTTGCCAAACGAGGTTGCTCATTTTCCACTTGGCGCAGACCGGCTATTCTGGTATAGACTTCATCTAAGCTTTCCACCGCGTCTTGAGTGGAGAGCCCCATCTATGCGCATTAAGTTCTGGGGAGTCCGGGGCTCCACTCCCACCCCACAAATCGAAAACCTTCGTTACGGGGGGAACACTCCGTGCCTCGAATTCCGCTCCGACAATGGCAAGTTGCTCATCGTTGATTGCGGCAGCGGCCTGCGGATGCTGGGGAAATCCCTGGCCAAGGAATTCGGGACCGGGCAGATTCACGCCCACGTTTTGATCAGCCATTATCACTGGGACCACATCCAGGGTTTGCCATTCTTCACGCCGCTTTACCAGAAGACCAACGAATTTCATTTTCACTCTTTCGGCCTTCCCAAGGCCTCGATGGAAGAAGCGTTGCAGGGACAGATGACGGATCCTTATTTCCCCGTCAACATGAGCGCCATGCTCGCTCAGCGCCGCTATTCGGAAATCAAGTCAGGGCCTTTCCAGATTGATGACTTCACCGTTCACGCGCAGCGCATCAATCACCCGCAGGGGTGCCTCTCCTTCCGCATCGAAAACAACGGCAAGGCCATGGTGTACGCCACCGATAACGAGCCGGGCGCGCCTGATTACGACCGCGGCATCCGCGAACTTGCGCGCAACGCGGACGTGCTGGTCTACGACTCACAGTATGATCAGGAACAATTGGGCAACGAGAAAAAAGGTTGGGGCCACAGTTCGTGGGAAGAAGGCGTGAGCGTCTGCATGGAAGCGGGCGTGAAGCAGCTCATCCTCTTCCATCATGATCCGGACAGCGACGATCAGATGATCGACCGCTTGCAAGAGACAGCTCGAAAACGGTTCCCCAATTCGCGCGCCGCCTTTGAGGGCATGGAAATCATCCTCTAGGCAACGCCTATCCCCGCCAATTCATTGGCCTCAAATCATCTTGTTGCGGGATGCGGCCAACTCAGCTTCAAAACACTTTTTCAGAATCCAGCAGCAAGGTGACCGGGCCGTCGTTCATCGACTCCACTTCCATCATGGCCTGGAAGCGGCCGGCGCTGAGGCTCACATCACTCGCGCGCAGCAACTCACCCATCGATTTGAGAAAGGCTTCGTAGAGCGGGCGCGCGGCTTCGGGCGACGCCGCACGCGAATAACTGGGACGACGCCCTTTGCGACAATCGCCGTAGAGGGTAAACTGTGAGACGCACAACACGCCGCCGCCCGCGTCCAGAATCGATCGGTCCATTCTTGCCTCATCATTTTCAAAGACTCGAAGGTTGACGATCTTTTTGGCCATCGCCATACCGCCCTCCGGAGTATCGTCCGTACTGAAGCCCACGAGCACCAGCAGTCCGCGGCCGATGCGGCCCACCATCTGACCCTCCACGCGTACCTCGGCTTTACTGACCCTTTGGACGACAGCGCGCATATCCGGAGGCATCTTAACCCTAAAGATGTTTCCAACAAATTGGCCTAAACTCATTTTTTTCATGAGATCCTCAATCTTTGCCAAGAACTCCGTTCAATTTCGCTCATTGGATATAGCGAATCCGAGGGCTACTCTGACGGTGAATAAAAATTGAGTGCCAATGTCAACCAATAATCTCCGCTCAAGATGGTGTCCCAGGAATCGTTAGAGGTTGAGCGGCGGTTCGATTCATTTTACGCCACCTTTCCCTCGGTCGACGGCTGATTTCTTCCCAGAGCCGCTGGCAACGTCCACAGATCCCGATAGCCCATGATCTTGCGAAAATTCTGCTCGGTCATGAGCAGGGCGGAGGCTGCCCAACGGAGCACCATCTGACCGTTTTGCCAGTGGCACACCCGGCGGGTGCGCAGCCGCACGCCGCTGTGCGGACTCTCGATAATATTCGTTGTGACCAGGCAGCGCGCCAAACTGGGCGGCAGACCCAGACGGTTCACCGTGAACATTTCTTCCAACCCTTCGCGTAAGCTGGACGCCGCGCTCGGGTATTCCCGTTCCAGCCACCCCGCCTGCTTCTCCAGCCGTGCCATGCCCTCTTTCGCCGGCAATCGAAAAGCTCCTCGCATCGCCGCCTTCACTTGATCTTTCAACTCTTCGGGCAGGTAGCCCATCACGTTTTCGATCTTGTGATTGCGACAACGCTGCACTGGATTTTGCGAACCGAACACTGCGTCGATGGCCGCGCGCAGGGCCTTGGAGCCGTCGATCACAAACAGATATTTCTGGTCCGTCTTCAACCCTCGGCGCACCGCGTCTTCCAGTAGCCCTTTGGCTACCTGCTGATGCTCGCTGGCTCCGGCCGCTAATCCCAGCACGTGCTTCCGCCCTTCTCCATCCACGCCCACGGCCACCAGCACGTGGTGATCGGCAAAGCGCACTCCGTCCAGGTACAGCACCAGCAGCTCCAGGCCTTCCAGCCGCCGCTCGCACAATTGACGGAGTTGTTCCTCGCTGGCCTCCACGGCCTGCCGGCTCACGCTGGACCACGACACCCCCACCGTCTCCGCCATCTCGGGCAGCACCTGGCGGTATTGCCGCGTCGAGACCCCGCGCAGCAGAATCTCCAACATCCGGCTCGACAGCTTCTCCCCTTGCCGCATCGCCTCGTAGGCCGGGATGCGCACTTCGCCGTCTCGCCGCTGGCCCTTCTGTCGCAGTCGGGGCTTGCTCACTCGCAACTTTCGCTCTCGGAGACAGACCGTCCCGGCCTCTCGCCCGTGCCATCCCACCGCCCCGCCGGCCTTCCCCGGATGCGGCGGCCCCGCGATCTGCTCGGCCGATAGCCGCAGCACCGCTTCGATCGTGGCCCGCCCCAAAACATCTATCACTTCGTCCACCGCCAACTGCGACTGCTCGATCAGTTCCATCATCGGCAGTAACGCTTGCCCATTCTTCGCCAGAAAGTTCACCCAGCCTTGCCTGTCCTCCGGCTCCACAATGTGATATGGTTTTTCCACGACGGTTCTCCTTTTTTGAGATTTCTCCAACCTGATTCTATCGAATCAGGCCGGAGAACCGTCGCTCAAACCTCCGACGGAAATTGGGTCACCATCCCGCTCAAATCGGACTTTTGGTTAACTTGCATCCGCGACGACCGATTGTTTTCATACACATGATAGGTTTGTTTCGTAGTTTGGCCGCTTTATGTATATCATATTTATATTACAGTATAAGTACACTATTGGATTATGGTGCCGGACGGCCACAAGTGCAAAAAGGTACTGCGTGGCCCCACTGCCGGTTTGCCTTTTCTGCGGGGCAAGCCGACAATGAAGCTCTGGTCGGCATTGCGGCTCACCCCGCGTGCTGATTTGGCCTTGCCGGTAGTTAGCGCTACCGGCAGGGCATTTTATTTACGGCCTATGGTTCTTGGTCTGATGACTCCAAATCCTCCGGCTTCGGCCAACCGATGACCTTTACCGCCGCATGAAACGCGGGAGTGAGCTGGTAGGATCGATTGGGTTTGCCTTCCTTGTAATCACTAGAAAATCTGTAAACGCGGCGTGGGTCAATATTCATTGCTTGGGCGACCTTTGAGATCCCCGAGAGTACACCGGCAAGCGCTTTGTTATCGCGAAGGCCTAGCGCTTCGCGGAGTTCACTGTCCTTGATCGGACGAACACCGCATTCGATCATAAACGCCAGAAGGCGTCGCGGCTGGTCTTGGAGGCGTGCGAGCATATTGTCAAATTCATAGGTCTTCCACGACTGCGCGTCGGGGTGAATTTCAGCTTCTTTCATCAGCTTGAGCAGGCGTACTACCTCTTCCGCCGTTTGGCAGCGAATTATCGCGCCGTCGCACTCGATCTCGAAAGGCTTCTTCTCGTCCATCTATGGCAAAACCTCGACGCCTAGACTAACGCTACAAAAACGCCTCATGCGCTGTCAAGTCTTTTTTTCTTGCCATGAAGACGATCCACCCATTCCGCTCGACAGGCTATTTGGAGATCGCTTAGTCAATTCGTTTCAATAGGCGGCAGCGATCTTACAATCTTCACGGTTTCGAGGCTTCGGGAAAGCAATCATTTACTTCGATTGCGGCAGGTTCGTATTCAGAGGGACACCCCGGAGGAGTTTCCCTGCTGGTTTGTAGCCAATCGCTTGGCTTCGGTGTTCAGCGAGCGCCAATCTATTCAAGATATGCTGGGTTCGGCGCTCGATACGCGTATGTACGGTAGATAAGTTGCTCTGTGGTTCAGGATATCTCAGCCTTGCCACGAGATTGGCAGCCTCGAAAGGGCCTGCGGTAGTGGGACTTATCTGCAGCCTGGCGCAAGCCTGAAAGAGTCCCGACATCTCCCAGCCGTAGTACCCCTTCACCAGATACAGCGCAAGTATGTCGGCCCGCTTGACGAAATCGCCCAAAGCGACGGCAAATGCCGTCTCCCGAATCTTTCGGCGAATCGTTATCTCGTACCTGCCTGTCACTACTCGAACAAGCTGCTGTGGGATTGTGCTCGCGCCCTCCCGCTTGCGAATTACCACGGTTCTGAACATTGCGCGCGCGAGGGCCCACAGGTCCACACCGCAATGCGTCCAGAACCGATGGTCTTCTCCCACAACAAGAGAATTGATTAAATATACTGAAATGGGAGGAATTGGCGTCGAGCGCAGTTCATCGACAAGGGCCCGGAAGTCCCGTGACCACGGTCGCACTACAGCGATCAGTCCGCGTGCGCCGATGCGAATAAGCAGCTCCATTAAACGAAACCCTCGAACACCAGTCCATCGCTTCCTCGCGTCCATCGCACCTTGCCGGAGGAATCCGCAGCCGTGGAGGCGTAGGTACCTTCCATGGTCTCGTTGTCGCAAACGCGCAACGCGTGCATCGTTGAGCTTGGTCGCTTCTCCCCTTGTTCGTTAAAGTGCAACACGACCTCAGATTTCGTGAAATACCGCTTGGTAACGTATCCGCGAATCTCGATTCTGCTGCGGTCCTCCCCCGTAAAGGTCTTGATCGCCCCTTTAAGGTCTTCTTGAACCTTTTCGCCGCTCCCGTGTATCGCATTCCCTTCCTGCCACATCAACACCAAAAACGTCAGCTTCATTCCCTTGTACGTGTTGTAAGACGTCTCACACGTTTCACTCTGAAATCTCCAGAGCCCGCTTAAGGCTGGAAGTTTAAAAAACGAGAAATGGCTAAACACAATAAAAATGAAGGCAAGGAGCAGCCCGCCGATCACTGTTCCTACGACGGAAATAGCGAGTTCCTTTATGGCTTCACACATGGCAGAAAATTTCTTACAGGGTAATGGTTAAATTTTAATTATTGCACGAAACCGTTACCGTTGCAAACGCTACGAGGGACCCAAGAATCGCGATTGAACGGCGTGCGTGCGTTTTCTGGACCCTGGGAGTCACCGAGTGCAGCGCCGGTGGCTCAGGTGAATCACATACGACTCAGTTCAATTCACGATTCAGGGGCTCATGGTCCCTCCCGGGCGTGGTTTTCCGCCGGACTCGACACGACCTCGCAAGGGTTCACCCCACAGCTCTTTTTTTCCTCCCCTCTCAGGTCCGCAGTGTCGCGCAACAGAGTCGGGCGGATTGCAATAACTCGCATTTCTCCCAGTCGGCTTTAATGCGCAGCACCCAGCGGCGCGCGTGGCGCACCAGCTTGGCCGCCAATCGATAGAGCCTCCACCGCAGCGTGGCCACCGAGGCCGTGCCGTAGGACTCCGGCAGCACCCGCCGCTTCAGCACTTGGGCCAGGTTATACGCCAGCACCCCGATGGCGAAGTACATCGCGTTGGCCTCGAACTGCCCGCAGGGCATCTGTTCCATCCCCATGCCGCTCTTCAGTTCCTTGTGCCAGTTCTCGCTCTGCCCCCGCCCGTTGTGTTTCCAGATCACCTCGCGGGCCAGCTCGGTTCGATTGGTGGCCACCGCGTGATAGCAGTACGAGTTGGCTTCGAACAGACTGGGCTGAGGATTCGGCCAGCGCAGCACGATCAGGCGGAACGCTTGCTCGGTCCCGTTCATGCTATGCACGGTCTCGGCGATCTGGCGGTCGGTGGCGATGTCGTCTTGCGTGCGGTATGCGCTCCAGGCGGTCTCGGGCAGATTCTGAATTTCCCGTTTCACCGCCGCGTCCTGATCCGCCGTGATGCTGAAGCTGCGCCCCGGCTGGCTGTATGGGTTGATCACCGCCGCCTGATACGCGGCGCTATCGCTGCGGAAATAAATTCGCTTCCCCTTGGGCAGCGCCGCTTCGCAGCCTCGGGCAAATTCCAAAATCCCAGCGCCGGGGCTCTGGTTGCCTTCGCGAAACTCGTACCCCACGCACACCCCATTCACATAGCCCAACATGGGCATATAGCCCTGCTGATGGTTGTACGTCCACGCCGCTTCCTGCTTCTCCGCCTCGATCTCCGTGGCGTCCACATCCAGAATCAGTTCCTCCGGCTCCTGCGCCAGACAGCTCTCGATCAGTTTCTGATTGACTTGCTGCATCGCCTCGGCCCCCGCCTCACCTTGTCGGCGCAGCCAGTCGCCCATCGTCCCCGCATCCGGCACCGCCTCCAGGCCTAACTCCTTCAGAACTTCTTGCTCCGCCCGCAACTCCCGCAGGTCTTCCAGCCGCCTTCCGCCCGCGTGCAGCATCCATACCAGCGCCCGCACGAACTCCCGCGGCTGATATCCACGCCCCGACTTCGGTCCTTCCAGCGCGCGGTCCACTTCTTCCCATAACCGCACCCCGCGCGCCAACTCCTCCAGCACCACCAGCCCGCCCAAACTCGTCAGCCGCTCCGAACTGTTTTCGATCTTGATCGGCAGAATCAATTGCGCTAAGCTTCGCTTCATCGTTCACCCTCCGGGTGTGGGTTTAGATTTCTTCGCAAAATCTCTATAACACACATCCCGCGAGGGTGTTCGTCTTTACGGCACTTTTTTTACTCAGCTAATCGCGATTCCTGGGAGGGAACTGGATTTACTTTCGCGATTTCCAGGAGGCGAAGCAGGAGGCTAGCGAGTGCGAGATATTCGTGGGCGCGGTGGGGGTCATTAAAGAGAGTATTGCTGTGAGCCTTTGAGTTGCGCAGGCCGACGATGCCTTTGAACAGAAACATCAACCCGCGTTGCTCATCTCGTTCGGCGTCGGTCTGAAGGGTATTGAACTGAATGACCGGCGTCTGCTTGTCGCACCCGAAGGCGCGGTTCATGAGGGAGTCTCCGTCATCGGCGATCCCTGACCTTCTTTTTACCTCTTCGATCACGCGAATATACGCTTCGAGCGCTGCTGCTTTGTAATGGCCGTCGCGGTACATTAGTCCACCAACGCGCTCGATTTCGGAATGGAAACGATACTGGTCAGAAGCAGTTGCCGCTGCCGGCGGAGCGAGGTCTTGGAGTTGTTCTAGGTACGCTTCGAGGAGCGCTTTTCGCTTCAGTTGCCTAAGTATAAAGTGCCGCTGAATTGCAGCGTCGCTCATGTTGATGTACATGGGTTCCCCGCTATCAGCGATTTTGAGCTCGTGGGTGTTCCGGTGCAGTTCCCCATCTGGGAGACCATAAACAGCATTCAGAATGTTTTCCGTCGTCGATTCCCAAGCGTCAACGCCAGCATGATTGAACGGCAACTTAATCACTTCCGCGAGGCGTTCGATCTGGCGTCGTATTAGAGGGATCGCCTGCTCCGGTGACATTGTTGGTGGAACAGATTCTTTGTGTGACTGGGTTCTCCGGGCCATGTGCGTATTATAGTTCGCCGCGGAACGCTTTTGACAGGATTGAGGGCAACAGGGCGTCGAGCTCGGCGGCGGTTTCGGCTTGCAGTTTCTTGAGCGCGTCCACCTTCGCCTGAAGGCCGTCGAGATAGGCCACGATGCGGCGCTGCTCGGGCAACGGAATTACCGGTATCGGAACCCCTGCGAGCATCGATTGGTTGATGGTGAACTGACCCGCCGTGGTGATGGACACACCCTGTATGTAATCTCTTGCGAACGGGCCATTCGAGATGGCAGATACGTACCGCCAGTCGAATATGTTAGGGTCGATCCGCACACGAATCAGGTGGTCGTTAAAACACACCGTCTCACCAGCGCCTTCAAATGGTATACAGCCCCCAACTATTTCGAGGCTGCCGTTCACCCTAACGAACAGCAACTCTCCTCGCGACAAGCTGTAATTTCGCATTTCTTCCTCAGATAGGCTTCCACGCCGTGGATTCGCCAAGCAAACCGCCCGTCCGGATACATCCGCCAGCCGTAACACGATCGGTCCTGACTCAATCCCCATCGGCCGCCTGGACAATCCATTTTTCGCCTCAAGCAAACCGCTGCCTAGTGTGCCAATGGCCGACGGGTTGTCTTCGACGATTCCTCGCAAGGCAGCAGCGCGTAGATATGCTACCTGAGTTGATGATTCCGCTCGTAAGCCTTGGGCCTCTTCGATTTTGGCGGCGAGGGCCTCGATCCGCGCCACAATCCGCCGCTGATCGTCGAATGGAGCCGGAAGCTCAGGTAGGGTTTCTTCCTTTCCTTGAAGTCGTCGTCTGAATGCCTCCAAGAAACCAACAATCGCTAGTTGAAGATTTTCCGTCGGACTTGGAAACCGAAGCGACGCAAGCATTCGCCCGTTGATGTTTTTCATCGCCGAGCCTCGACGTGCGTTCATGACTTGCTCCCAGAACTGCTGGCTCTGCAAGCACCAGTACAAGTACAAGGGTAAAGCGGGCGCCCTTGGCCGAAGACGGATCATATAGGAAGCAAATACTGAGGTTTCAGGTACGCTTGTCACTAGAAATGACTTACCGACAGAGCCAGACCGCGCAACAAGAATGTCGCCGGCGGTCAATTGGTAGCCACCGGAGTCAGGGCACTCACAATATGGAACAGTGCTCCAGTTTATAGTTCCGGCCTTAATGTCGGTTATGCGAACGAAGCGGGGACCGCATGGCTCCTTCGACGCGGAAGCCGTATAGCCATATTGGGGCGGCAGACATATCTCGCCAACAGTGCGCTCCGCAGTTCCCTCCTTTGTAAGACGTGACAGACAAAGGGTGGCGGCGGCAGAGGCAAG
>Ga0207055_1054_pt1 | contig 29474 bp, 29 predicted proteins | sample Alteio_BWMinCont_57_FD_153293 | JGI IMG/M metagenome (GOLD analysis project Ga0207055, IMG submission 153293) | Enriched cells from forest soil in Barre Woods Harvard Forest LTER site, Petersham, Massachusetts, United States -... | ecosystem: Environmental > Terrestrial > Soil > Temperate forest >...
AGCCATGGCCCTTGGGGAAAGGCAGCCTCTGCGCCAAAAAACGGTGCCAATATACTATGTTCTTTGCTCAAAACCGATGTGCGATCGCCTGCAATAACCACCCATTCGCCGTGTTCGACACGTTGTTGAAGGTTAATGATGATTTCTGGCCCTATTTCTGTCACCTGGAGGGTATTCATGGCGGCTTCGGGACACAACTTTTGCAGCATACGATTATAGTTTTCGGCGTGACGGGTGTGGACTAATACCGTTATTCGTTCTTGGGTTTTTTTGTCGAGCACGGCACGCGCAACATCCACATTCCCTAAATGGGCAACGATAATAAGACCGCCGCGTGGATCATTAGAAAATTCGGCAAGTTTGTCGGGATCGGTTGGCTCGACGACGATTGTGGTGGCATCACCCGTCCAAGCAATAAAAACATCGAGGGCTCGTATGGCAAAGTTCATGTGATGACGGTAGCTTTCCGCAAAGGTTGGGGAACGTTTTAAAGCCTTTGTCAAGAATTGCTGCGAAGCACGACGTTGTTTGCGACCAAAGAGATAAAAATATAAAATGATCGGCATCATCATGATTTTGCAGCCTTCACGGCCTAGCAGATGATAGGTGCCTATGCAGAACTTTAATCCCCAATAGCCCCCGCGTTCGGCAAGACCAGCCCAATGATTGGACGCTACCCTTTTGGGTGGCCGATGCATGCATATGGCCGGTAAGCGCAGCAGCATAGTTAAAAAAAGACGTGTATGCATTTTTGTGATTCGCCAGTTGTCGCGCCAAAGACGAAAATTGGACGTGTTATTGGCTGGGTAAACCACTTTCAGTGGCAGCATGATTGGTGCGATGCCGCGCCAAAACAACCGCACCATAATATCCGTATCGAATTCCATATGATGACCGATGTTTTCTTCGGCCAGGAGCGTTTGTACAGGGGCGAGTGGATAGACACGAAACCCGCACATGCTGTCTGTTATGCGGAAGGATAAGGTTTCAATCCATACCCATATGTGCGTGACCCAACGACCAATTCTTCGGCCTCTGGGTATGGAGTCATCATAGACGGGTTGACCACTGATAAGTGCATGCTGATGAACTGCTGCTAATTCAAGTAGTTGGGGCAACGCGTCAAGATCGTGCTGTCCATCGGCATCAATTTGTACTGCATGCGTAAATCCTGCCGCTATGGCCAACTGGAACCCTTTTATGACTGCGGCTCCTTTGCCTTGATTGGGATCTAATCGGTGAACGATAATTTTGCCGGTTTCGTCATGCAGTGTGGCGATGACAGAGCGAGTGGGTTCATCACTGCCGTCATCAATAATGAACACCGGCAAATGGGCATTGCTCAAACGTTTAACGATGAGGCCAATCATTTGGTGGTGGTTATAACTGGGGACTATTGCGCAAATGTTCATAGGGTCGTCTCCAGCTTGAGCTGGCCGGAAGACATCAGTGCATGACCTGACTGGTAAGTGAATGAAAGCTGCCTTTTAGAGTGGTCAAGTTTGAGTGTTAGAGCAATGGGTTCACCGGGACGAATGACGTTCCGAAACTTTACTTGAAAATCGGGCGCTGCTATTTTCTTGATACCAAAATGAACCGCCGCGAAGCGCATCACCCAATCGATCTGCACAACGCCCGGCAAAATAGGGTTGTCAGGAAAATGGCCGCTGAAAGCCACCAGCTCAGGCGACATTCCGATAGTAAGGGTGACTTCATTTTCTTTTGAGTCATCAACAGCAAGGACGGCAGGAAGTTTCATGTGCCCTCATCGAATAAGGCGCAAATATCGGCGTCGCAGCGTTTACCTAAGGCCTTTGCGGGAAGTTCACCGACAAAACGCCACTGACGAGGGATTCCGGCAGCCTCAAGTGTCGCACAAAGATTGCTTCGCAAAAGTCTGCCAAACCGGAACTTGCCCATATCGTTGAGAGCTGCTTGACCCTTTTCGCTTGGAACGACGGCGGCAACAAGACGCATGGGTTCGCCCTGCAATAGGGCAACCGCTGCTTCTTTCACAAAAGGAAGCTGGGTTAATGACTGTTCGACTGCGGTAAGCGCAATGCGTTTGCCTTCGATTTTGGCGATACGATCGGCGCGGCCAAGAAAACGGAAACCATCGGTTAGGGGTTCAATCAGATCGGCAGTCGTCAACCAATCATGACCGACAAAAGGTGAGTGTAGAACAAGGCATCCATTGTCATCACAGCGTATCGCCATATTCGGCAGCAAGTTCCATGGCTCGTCACCCTTTGTTTGAGTGCGTGTGGCAAAAGCGCCGGTTTCGGTGCTGCCAAAAATTTCTGTGGGGCGGCACCCAAAAACTGTCTCAGCCTGTTGACTGGCTGCTAATGATAATGGCGCGCCTGCCGAAAAAATGCGTCGGGGGCTTTGTGCTTTTGGAATTGGTACAATGCCGCCCATCCGCTCAAGATGCGCAGGGCTACTCACGACCACAGCATCTGGCGGTAATTCTGCGAAAAGACTTTCCCATAATGTATGCGTCGTGGCTGAAAAGGGGCGGCCCGCCATGAGTGGCCATAGCAATTTGAATGTCAGACCGTATACATGTTGGTGTGATACGGTGTCGAACACAGGCCCATACCCTGAGTTTTTTCCCCACAAAGTGTCCAATGTCGCGATCTCTCGCTCCAGCATCGCCAGGTTTTTTGAGACTTTCTTGGGCGCCCCGGTTGAACCGGAAGTCAAAAAATCTAGAGCGAAGCGCTCTCCATTAATTGGTTTCAATTCAACTGTTTGACCTTGGCCCTTTTCTATAAGGGCGTCATCGATCAGAAGGTCGAATTCTTCCGCGGAAGTTTGCAATGACCCCGGTTTATTGTTGGGGAGTAAGACAATATCCGCTCCGGCATGTAGCAAGCCATAAAAACCTACGGTGAAATGATAGCTATCCTGAGAGACGAGAGCGGCACGTCGACAGTCCCGAAATCGAACGGTAGCATCCATGACGTCGGCACGAAAGCGAGCAAAGTTGATCAACGTTCCGTCCCGCAAAGCAACGGGATGGTCATCTGACCGTCCTTCGATCAACAAACGCGATAGGGGGATCAGTGTCATCGCCGTACCATACGTCGCACCATCACTTCGCCTATGAAAAGCGTTCCCATAAGAATGTAGGACACCAAGCCATTCCACAAAGTCCATTGGGCCAATGTGCCCCACAAGGCGGTTGCGGCAGATATAAGCGCGTTAGCCACAAGACATATGGCCCATATTATTGTGACCCTACGCGTATAGATAACCCCGCTTGGTGGTAAGTTTGGCTCTTTGAGGCGAGCGATGCGTTCAACGAGTGTGGGTGGGTACAAGAGGGACAAGCCAAAAATGGCGGCTATAGAAAGGCTTACAACTACGGGATAGGCGCGAACGGCTAGATGGGAATCTAAAAGCAGCATGACGATTAATCCAAGAGCGGCGATGAGAAAAGCAATTCTCCAGATTTTGGTATCGGGCTGTTGGCGCAACGCCAAAAGCCGCACACCTATCAAGGCTAATCCAATTAAAACGAACGTCATTGAAGGCAGGGTGGTTATGCCAAAATAAACGAGCGGCGGGTAAAGGAGACCACCCGTAAATGCCACAATAAGCCACGGGTTATGATTACGCCGGTTCATTCTCTTTGAGCAGTTTCTCAACACAATCGAGTACGTCACCGACCGTACGAACCGTTTTGAAGTCTTGAGGTGCAATGCGTCGTCCCGTTAGAGCCTGAAGTTTCACGACGAGATCGATGGCATCGATGCTATCTAATCCGAGTTCTTCAAATAATTTTGCTTCCGGCTTCACCTTTTCAGGCGGAACCTCAAACAATTCCTTCAGAATGTCTTTTAATTTTTGCAAAAGTTCGTCACGCATCATGATATTTGTTCCTGTTGAGACAAAATAAAACGTGCAAGGTTTCGGATATTGGCAAAATGTGCCTTAACTTCATCGGTGACAGTTGCGATTTTAATTCCATAACGTTTGCGAAGAATAACACCAAGTTCAAGGGCATCGATAGAATCCAGTCCCAAGCCCTCACCAAAAAGCGGTTCAACGCTATCGATTTGCTCAGGAGAAATATCCTCTAATTTCAGTGCATTGATGATGAGATGTTTGAGTTCTAGCTCAAGATCCTCTGTTTCTGATTTGATTTTCATAATAAAGTTCCAATGATTCCACAAGCTTACGTGCCGCTATGCTGCGCTGATCATATAGTGAGTACGCCTGAGCGTCCAGACACTCGCCAACAACAATCTGAAAGAACGGTCTTTGCGACGGATAATGCCACCACGGCTCACCTTTGAATAGAAAGGGTGGTGTACAAGCTATGAAAACCAGCTGAATTGGTGCTTTTGTCAATGTGGCGATATTAGCGAAGCCCCTTTGAAAGCGTGGCAAAGTTCCCGGTGGGGTACGTGTTCCTTCGGGAAAAATAATCAAGCATCGCCCCTCGTCGAGCGACGCCTTACATGCCGCCACCAGCTTCTCAGGATCGAGATCATTCCGAATATACCCTGCTTGCCGCATAAGAATCCCCAGAAAACGATGTCGCCACAGCTCATGTTTAACGATGCATTGCACTTGGGGTATGAGGGCCATCAGGATAACGACGTCCAGCAAAGATGGGTGATTGGCTATAATCATTTTACCGCCGCTTTCACGCAGTTTTTCAGGGCCTATGACCTGCAAACGGATGAGCCCAAAGAATTGCAGCGCTCTGAGATAAAGACGAAACGACTTATGGACATAGAGTTGTGTTCGCTCACGCCGGTTGCCGGGCATAAGAGCCAGCGATGGCAGAACCATCACGGCCAATACGCCGCCACCGATAAAAATGAAAGCCAAAGCCACTAATTTTCCAAGTAAGAGCCATGGATATTTAAGCCAGTACATGACGCATCCATCGCCATTGTCGATCTGCACTAACCGAAAGACCTTCAGGTGATTGACTGGTTAGAAAGTCCAGAAAATCGTGTGCATGCGATGCCGATGGTTTATCCTTATGCTGAGTTGCTTCAACATGAATCTGAATTAATTCACCTTGACCTGTTGTGGCCAAGGCAAGAGCCAAGGCTATTGGCTGATCTTCAGGTTCATTAAACTCCGCAAAGGAGCCAGGTAGAGGTTCATCACAATGAATAAGTACAACGGGCTCATCAGGATTTTCCTTCAAGGAGGCAACAGCTTCCAACAGGGCAAAACAGAAACTTTCCTGGCCAGCGGCTATGGCTGTATGTCCTTTGGGATTGCCGTGAGCAATTGATAACAAGCCGATCAACGCGTTATGTACTGATAAAGTAAAATCTGCCGGAGATAGGTCGCTCTTGTTTGTCACCGCATCAAGCAACGACAAGGTGCGGCTGAACTCGCCGTGGCGCGATGAAAAGATAAGACGTGCATTCGCCGTTTCCGGCAACCCCCATGCCTGACTGAGGGCTTGCCGACCAAGTGCCGTAACGCGGCGGCGCAATATCGCAGGGGTCGTTTCGGCTTTTTCTGTAGTGCAATCGGGCTTCCAATATCCCCAGTTGCGCAAGCAAAAGCCAGCGGGTTTCATAATTTTACTTATAGGCAACCTGGGATAGTCTCTTGTCGATCTCGTTCTGAAGATCACGGACACGTTCATTATATTTACGATGGATCATACCATCCGACTCTTTCAAATTCTGAGAAGAATCCAACTCGATGCTATAATCTGTCTTGGAGTAGGTAATGTCGACTATTGCTGAGTGATCATGCCATTTAAGGGTGCAATGCAAATTGCCGGGTTTGATCTCATTCACCGTCCAACCCTTCTCGATAGCTACTTTAGCGATAATCTTTCCAACCTGTTCGGAAGAAAGTTTTTGCTGAGTAGCTGTGGGAACAACATCTTCTTCCACGTTATAAACCGGCTCCACACGAGTGCAGGCCGCAAAGGCCACTGTCATCAAAAGAATGACACTCAATTTTCGCAAAACTTCGATCATAACCATCCCCTTGTTAGCGGCTGAGTAGCCCTTATTTCCCACGTCTTGCACCAAATCTATGACTCATTCTTACTGACGTGCAATAGTATAATTTGTCTTGAGGTAGAAGAAAATGGTGACTTTAACGACGGTTTCGAGCGAAAGCCCAATTGTAGAATCATTAATTTCTCAATGGGCAACCCCAGAGGATCACGCTGAAGCAAAGCTGCGTCAAAGCCATACGCGGCGACAGGATTTTTTGGTAGCAAGGGCCACTCTACGTGCCTTACTAACTCACGAAACAGGACGTGGCGATTGGAGAATCTGTCCAGACGCTAACGGTAAACCGCAAGCCTTAACGGCAACTGGTATAGTAGGCCCCTATATTTCTCTGTCGCATACGCGAGGACTGGTTGCCTGCGTGGTGTCTGAAGCGGGATTGGTTGGCGTTGATGTTGAGTATTGGCGTGCACGAGATTTTATAGCTCTTGCCGATTATGCCTTCGGCCCACAGGAGTGTGAGGAAGTGGCTCAAGGTGGAATATCTGCGTTTTACCGTATTTGGACTTTGAGAGAGGCGGTGGCCAAGGCCATTGGCGTAGGGCTCATGACGACCTTTGATGGCCACGATTGTGTTGCAGGCGCCCCAGCATCGGGCTGTTGGATGACGGAGACGTGGCAGCTGTTTTATGCTTCGCCAAAAACCAATTACAGTTTCGCGCTGGCCACTAAAGGTGAAGACGTTTGGTCAGACGCATCATTGCTTTGGTTTGATATGGCATCAATGGTCTAGGTTCTTTTATGGGTCTTCATCAAAAATGAAAAGCGATCCTCAGTTTACTCTGCCTCTGTCGCCCCATCTTTTCCGTACAAATCAAATCGTCCGCAAAGGAATGACTTGGAACGCCAAGGCAAATGAATGCCGCAAAGCGCCTAGGGTATTTTGAAAACAGAGAAGCTCCATAGAGTTCATAACATGGCTTCAAGAACAACCAATGAGAAGGGAACCAGCAAGGTTAATGCAGCCATAAGGGCAAGGAAGAGTACTAGCCCATCATGTTCGATATAAGACAGAGCCATCAAGGCGCTAATCGCTGCGGGTGGCATATTGGCAAGTGGAATTGGTGCGATTAAAGAAAGGCCGAGGCTGAGCATGGTGATAAAGGCTATTAACCGTCTTGCTTTCAATATGAAAACCCAGCGAGGGCGAACAAGATATTCGAGGCGTTGCAAAGCCGGAACCACATGGTGTTTCAGACGCACTAAATATTTTGTTGGAAGAGGGCGTTTTATCAGGCCTTCTGGTAATACCGGGCCGTGGTAACCGAGGATAATTTGGCAGGTGAGAATAATAATAACAATACGAGCCACCACGGATATAACGGGTAATAAAGCAATAACCGCCAAAAAGAGAATGATAAAACCGAAGGAATGTTTGGGCAGATTTCCCATCAGCCACTCCAGCGTGAAATGACCTGCGGGTGCATCGGCAATAAGATGTTGAAGCAAAACCGATGTGTGCACATGTGTTGCATCACCGGATTTATTTTGTATATCAGCCGGAGCTTTCATATTGGCTCGTCATTTTATATGCGGTTGACTGAGCCGTATTCATGGCACAAGACCCACGTAAAGTTTAGGCTAAAATTCTCATTGTTCTGAATGGGTTAGCATAAAAATGGGATTTCGAAGTTGCCGGTCAGCAACAACGAAACTTGATATGAAATCAAAGGCCCCATAGAAATTCGTTATGGTCAAATCGAAAAAACCAAAGAATTTAAAACGTGCATTTAAATTCAGTGCTGAAACCACGGACGTGGTTACAGGCATGACTTTTTTGCGTCTCGTGCCACATACTTTTGATACAACTTTGCAATACATAAAATCGAAAAGAAAGGGGCATACGAGTTCTCTGGTCGCTAAAACCCATGAGCTGAAAAACGCACTCTTACGCTATGTGGAAGTGGATGAGGTGCGCCGTTTTACCGACCAAAGAAAATTCCTTATCAAAGATTTGGCTGAGCTAGCGCATATTTATGGCGAGACATATCAAGCGACAGAACTTCTTGTTAATATTTATGCCGATTTCAAAATTTTACAGCCATTCTTTCCACACGCTGGCTTGCGCTTCATCTACGACACCATTTCGAGTGAAGATAGCTGGGCGCTTTTTCGTATGGATGGGCTGCGCGCTCAATTAAGCAAACGTTCGATCTACGTCGATATTTCGGTTCATGCTCACGAAGAAACAGGTCACGAAGACCAGGCGCAACGCGACGTGGAGTTTTTGGCGCGCGTAGCGGATTACATGCGGGAGTTAACGGAGCGCGAATATCCAGGGGCAAGCGAAATTGGCATGGAGTTGATTGCCAAGCTTATGCAAGTGGAAGCCATCGATTTTGATCAAGATTCTAAAGATTTAGAAGAGATTGCAGAATGGGAAGAAGGTGAGGAACTAGAATCTGAGGAGGGCGAAGAAGCCAAGGAATCTGAAGGAAATGAAGAAGGGGCCGAAGAAGGCGAAGAGGAAGAAGAGAGCGAAGAAGAAGAGCTAGAGGAGCTCGAAGAAGGCGAAGAAGTGGAAACCGAAGAGGAGTCTGAGGAGGGCGAAGAAGAATCCGAGGAGGAGGAATCTGAGGAGGGTGAGGAAGAAGAGGCGGCCGAGGAAGGTGAGGAATCTGAAGAAGAATCCGAGGAGGGTGAGGAAGAAGAGGCAGCCGAGGAAGGTGAGGAATCTGAAGAAGAATCCGAGGAGAAGGGTGAGGAAGAGGAATCTGAGGAGGGTGAGGAAGAAGAGGCAGCCGAGGAAGGTGAGGAATCTGAAGAAGAATCCCAGGAGGAGGCTGAGGAAGAGGAATCTGAGGAGGGTGAAGAAGAAGCAGCCGAGGAAGGTGAGGAATCTGAAGAAGAATCCGAGGAGGAGGCTGAGGAAGAGGAATCTGAGGAAGGTGAGGAAGAAGAGGCGGCCGAGGAAGGTGAGGAATCTGAAGAAGAATCCGAGGAGGAGGCTGAGGAAGAGGAATCTGAGGAAGGTGAGGAAGAAGAGGCGGCCGAGGAAGGTGAGGAATCTGAAGAAGAATCCGAGGAGGAGGCTGAGGAAGAGGAATCTGAGGAAGGTGAGGAAGAAGAGGCGGCCGAGGAAGGTGAGGAATCTGAAGAAGAATCCGAGGAGGAGGCTGAGGAAGAGGAATCTGAGGGAGAGTCTGAGGAGGGTGAGGAAGAAGAGGCGGCCGAGGAAGGTGAGGAATCTGAAGAAGAACCCGAGGAGGAGGCTCAAGAAGAGGAATCTGAGGGGGAGTCTGAGGAGAGTGAGGAGGAAGAGTCTGGAGATGAAGGGGGCGAAGAAGAAAAAGAAGAGGCCGAAGAGGAAAGTGAGGAGCCCGAGGAGGAAGGCGAAGAAGGGAATGAAGAAAGCGAAGAAGAATCTGGAGAAGAAGAAGGTGAAAAAGAAGGTGAAAAAGAGGAAGAGCCTGAATCTGAAAAGGAAGAAAAATCTGGGGAAGAGAAAGAAGGTGAAAAAGAGGAAGAGCCTGAATCTGAAAAGGAAGGTGAGGAATCAGAAGAGAGGGAGAAAGAGGAGTCAGGTGAGGACAAAGAGGGAAATGAAGAAGGAGAGAAAGAAGGAGAGAAAGAAGGAGAGAAAGAAGGAGAGAAAGAAGGAGAGAAAGAAGGAGAGAAAGAAGGAGAGAAAGAAGGAGAGAAAGAAGAACCTGAAGAGGCTGAAAAAAAGGAAGACGAAAGAGAAAAACCCGAAAAAGAGGAAAAAGCCGAAGGTAGGGAAGCAGAGTCCAAAGAGTCCAAAGAAAAAGAAACTGGCGAGAAATCCGAAAAGCCAGAGGCCGACGCACGCGAGGAATCAAAAGAGAACAAAGAAAAGAAAGAGCCTTCTGAGGCCTCAGAAAACAAAAAAGATGGCCCGGAAGAAAAGGCGAGCGATACCAAATCAGAAAATTCAGAGAAGCCTCAGTCTAATGATAACGGGCCGGAAGACGCTCACACAAAACAGGAAGATCTTCGGGAAAAACCACAGAATCATGATGAAAAAAGGGAATTTGAGAATGTGGCTTCAGATATCGAGCGCCCATCAAAGGCTGCATCATCTGGCCCAGAAAACGATACCAAAGTTGAAGGTCGGTATTCCTCAGAAAATGTGGGGCATGAAAATTTTTCTTCTGATGCTGCGATGTCTGCCTCATCAACTCATCAAATGTTCGATCAGTATGGACAGCCCTATCATGTAGAACATAAGTTCACATCCGGGCAATATGCGGACCTCATCCAAACGAAATCAGATTTTCCGTTAGTACGACCGGCGTCTGTTGCCGACTATCAGATTAAAGATCTAACTTATGCGATGCCATCGCTTAATGAGCGGCTCTATTCCATGGCGACGGCGACGGGCCCAATTTCACTTAATATGCCGATATACAGCGGCTATAATATAAATGGGTTTACTTCATCCTATTCGATAAATATTGATCCGGCGCATGATATTGCGACCGCTGTTTTGGATAGTATGAAGGCTAAAAAACTTGGCTCTACAAAAGATGTCAAAGTTCGCTATCCTAACATGCATCATAGTTTTGCTGGGATGTTTTTGGGAATGCCCTCTGTGAGTCTCGAACCATCAATGGATTAATTCATGAAATATCTTATTCAAGAAGATTGCCCTGACTTTATTGCCCCCACACTGATGCCGGACGGTAGTCTCAACAAGGCTTTTCAGTTATCCGATTATTTCGCGGGGTGTTACGGCGTCATTTTCTTTTTTCCTCTTGACTTCAACTATATCTCGCAAACAGAATTATTATCGCTACAAAAACGTATTGGCGAGTTTGAGCGGCTTAATACCAAAGTTGTTGCCATCAGTGGTGACTCCCCTCTGGCCCATCGCGCGTGGCAAAATATGCCACCAGCGCAGGACGGAATTGGTCGTGTCGGGTTTCCTTTAGTTGCCGATATGACGCGGGCTGTGGCCAAGATGTTCGATGTTCTGGTGGCTGAGGCTATGCCAGAAGCCGCAACAATTATTGTCGATCCAGAAAACAAGGTTATTTTTCAATTGCGCCATGATAGCGCTGTCGGCCGCAATATCGATCGTACGCTAGAAGCCATCACGGTTTTTCAAGATTCGTCAAAAGAACCTACCGCACCAATCGAGCAGATTATGCTGGTCGAGCAAATTGCGCCAAAGCTTTATGATCTGGGGTATAAAATTGTCGCGCAAAGCGTGGATACACCACTCACTCATCCACAATGGAAGCGATTGCCGCGCGACAGCCAGGGAAAGATCAAGCTTTCGTTTCCATTTCTTGCCTGCGAACAGAACTGGCCGAAGCATGATGGTATGACCATTGCGGTACGCGAAGGCTTGGCGTTTCACAGTACTGGTTTATTGATGCCCGATGGACAACTCTTATTCGAACACCATTCCGATCGGCAAGTGACCCGCGATTTTACCGAACTCTTGCGCCTTGCCGATACTGTCAAGCATCACTTTGCCACGGGTGAAGTTGTGCCGTGGGAAAAGCCAGGTTAATGATTTACCTAGAAAACCGAACGCTTTAATTATCTGTTTTTGCATCAACAGGATTGTCCCCGAGGGCTTTATGCAAGGCGACAATATCTTGTGCAACAGTGGATTGTGAGGCAATCAGATCAAGTTGCACGCTAAAGCGTTGTTGTTCAGCCTGGAGTACCGTGGTGAAATCGGTAAGGCCATTGCGATAACGGTCGTGTGCAACGGTGACGGCATGTTCGGCGCTTTTTCCTGCGCTCTGAAGAGCATCATCCCGCGCTATTTCTTTTGACAAATTGGAAAGGTCGGTTTCGACATCGGCCAATGCTTGAAGCACGGTTTGTTTATAGTGGTGAAGAGCTTGCACTTGCCGCGCATCGGCGGCATTAATTTGACCTTCAATTGTTCCAAAATTAAGTATGGGCATGGCCGCGCTCGCGCCAAGATCCCATATCTCATGCGTGGCTTCGTATTTGTAGAGTTGGAAAATACCATACTGAGTTCCAATCAACGCCGATATGGAAATCTGGGGATAAAGCTGACTGATCGCAACGCCCTGCAAGGCTGTGGCCGCAGCAAGGTTGCGTTCTGCCGTTGCCACATCAGGACGGCGACGAATAATATTGGCCGGCGCCTCAAGTATGGGCAAGCTTTTTACATCGGGAATAGGTACCGCGTGGCCAACTATATCTTGAACACTGCCTGGGTTTTCTCCCAATAAAACCGATAAGCGATAAGAGCTTGCTGTAATCTGTCTTTCAAAATCAGGGATGTGCGCTGAAGTTGTTTTATAAAGCGTTTCGGCTTGCGCTACATCGAGTGTGCTGACAAGGCCACCCTTGTAGTGATCTTGCGTAATATCATAAAGATGATGCTGAATATCGGCGGTTTGCTTCGTCACATCCATTTGGGCTTGAAGTTGGCGCAGTAAAATATATTCCCGCGCAACTTCAGCCGCGAGGCTAAGAGACGCATCGCGATAGGATGCTTCCGCTGCACCTGTTGCAGCACTTTGAGCTTCAATTTCGCGGCGAGTGCCTCCAAACAAATCAAGTTCCCACGTAGCGTCGAATGCACCTTGATAAAAAGAGACAATATGATTGGTGGTCGAGACACCGGGATTTTCTCGATCTGCGGCGGCGCCAACCCCAATTTGTGGAAACAGTTTACCAAAGGCACTTTCACGTAAACCCCGCACTTCAACGATGCGCGCTGCAGCAATAGCGAGATTTTCATTGTTGGCTAAAGCCCGTTCAATCAATGCGGTCATGTCAGGATCATTAAAGTCCTGCCACCACGGGGTTTTATTTTCAGAAGGAAGGAGTTCTTCAGAAACGGTTTTGGGCGTTTTGTCTGGCTCCATTCCGAGCCAGGAGAGTGGCAAATTAAGAGATGGCAATTGGTAATCTGGCCCCACGGCGCAACCGCCAAGTGCAATAATAGAAAAGATGGCCAAAGATTGGGAAAGAAAACGTAACCGGCTCATTTTGTCCCCGGCTTGATATTAACGGTGGCTGTTTGTCCTGCAACCAACCGGACATTCTCAGGTAAGGGATCGAGAGCAATGCGTACCGGTATGCGCTGAGCGAGGCGAACCCAACTGAAAGTTGGATTGACGTTGGCTAGAAGATTAGGGCTAGCGTTCTGTTCGCGATCAACAATGCCGCGCGCGATGCTTTCGACATGCCCTGTAATACCTTTGGTGCCACCCATGAGATGGACGTAGACTTTATCGCCAATATGGACGCGTTCTAACTTGGTTTCTTCCATGTAGGCATCAACGTAGAAAGAATCCGAAGCGATCAGGGCGAACGCCGGATGTCCTACCGCTTCATAATTTCCCACGCGTAAGTCGAAATTGGACACATATCCATCAACGGGGGCTTTAATAACTGTGCGCTCAAGATTAAGCCGCGCGACATCTTCATCGGCCAACGCTTGCTGATAATCGGCCACGGCAATGGCGGCCGCAAAGTCTTTTTGGTCGCGGTCAAGGGCCGAAACGCTTTCTTCCCGCATGCCCTTGTAATGTTTTGCATTGCGCTGGGCTAATTCCATTTGCGACTTGCGGCTGGCGCTTATCGCTTCGGCACGTTTAAGAGCAAATTCATAACGTGGCTTATCGATAACAAGCATGACATCGCCAGCATGAACGAGCTGGTTATCTGCAATATGAACTTCTGTCAAAAGACCAGAAACATCTGGAGCGATTTCAATGACATCCGCCCGCACGCGACCATCGCGTGTCCAAGGGGACGCCATATAGTAGCTCCACAAAGAATGACCAAGAATAAGTGCCAGCAGAATAACCCCGCCGACGATAATGTTATGTTTGGATATTTGGGGCATGTGGGGACCTCTAAAAAACACAGAAAGATAGAAGACTAGCGATAAGGACGAATAGAGCGACATCAAACAATTGCTGTTCGACATCGGATTGGTAGAACCCTTTGCGAGCAAGAACGACGTGGATAACTTTTACGGCGAATAAAGAGAATACACCCCACGCCAAAAGTGGTGGCACGAAGACACCGTAAATATCCATTTCTTTCATGGGGGAGAGGATCATGCGGCTTCCTCTCTAAGACTATCGCCCAGTATTTCCATTAGACCCTCGAAGCGCATCGCCTCACGCGTATGTTTGCTGTGATCAAGCGCCTGTTTCAGACTGGAAATTTCGCTCTCGACGGATCCGGACATATTTTGAAATCCCTTGCGATTCATAAAATGTGACTCAAGGGGCGCGCGTATTTTTTGCCATGCGTTTTGCAATGGCGGTGAGAGTAGGGGCAATATATCCTTGATCTGCACCAGAGCCCGACTTGCCTGGAGGTCGAGGAGAATGCGTGTGGCAACGCGGTCTTGGTCATGTCTCAATCGCGGTGCGCGCGTGAGGGCCAGCGCTGACCTATGCGTCATGCGATCCAGAATGGGTTCGCAAGCAGTCGTTTTATCGTCGGCCAAATGAGCTAGCGCATGCCCATTTTCAGTTAAAAGGCGTTTGGTGGCGCCATGAAGGCATATGGCACGGACGAAGCCAAGGGCAGCGCCCGCAGCAAGAAGGCCCGCATTTTGCGCGATAAGGCCATTGAGGAAAGAGGATATGTCGGCGCTAAATCTGTTCTGAAGATCGGCAAGGTTGATGCCAATAACGACAGGCAACATAAGTCCGGCGATTGCAGGATTTGAGCTGGCTATACCGAAGCCAATCGGAATGCAGCTAAAGGCCAAGACATAAACGAAAAGTGGGAAACCGTCGATGCGTGGAAACACAACAAAGGTATAAAGGCCGCCAATAATTGAGCCGATCATGCATGTAACAAAAAACGCAAGGACAATAGTAGGTGGCGCATCCAGCGATGAGAAAAAGCAACATATAACAGCACCAATCAAGGCCATGATGCTGCCTTCCGGCCAGCCGGTGGCGATCCAGAATGCGCAGCTTATCATGATATATAAAGCGACAGACAAACCATAAAAAGCAGCCTGCCGATAATCGACATAGCGTGCAACTGTGCTGTAGGGTTGGTCGCACGTTTCTCGTTTAATAATCTTTTGTTTGAGAACGAGACAATCATGGCGACGGTTCACCATGTTTTGGAGGGTTGCAAGAAGGCCGCTGGTCACAAGCCTCTGCCGCGCCTGATGATTATAAAAACTTGAGAAAAGTTGGATTAACTCATCCGGCACTTCAATTTCATTACTATCTACCCAGGCTACGAAAGCATGAACAACGGGCTGGATAAACTTAATAAGTTCGGGGTCATGGTGTTGAGCATGCTTGAGTTGGGCATCAAAAGTCATAAGTTCCGCAAAGAAATCACGCGCATGACGTTGCAATCTCACAACCCAGCCCTCGATACGTGGAAAATAAGGCGTATCGTAATGAGCTTGGATGCGCAGATTATCCAAATTTTCAACTTCGATCATTAATTTGGCGCGATCGATGACAGAGGGCGTCTGAGGGCTAAATGTCATAAGGTCAACGGCCATATTGCGCATATCGATGAGACATTTCTCGATTTTAGTTTGTAGCAAATCACCGGCTCTTTGCTGGAAAGGTAGATAACTCATCAGTTCCACACAAAGAATAGCGGTGCCAATTTCTTCGGTGCGCGCAATGGCGGTATCAAAGATTGCTTGGGGAGCATTCACGGAAGGGAAGCCAATAAGAGCCGTCGTATAACCTGCAAGCATCAGGGCATAAGAGCGCGGTGTTCCATCAATGATCGACAGATAAAGACAACCGCCAACCCAGGCGGCGAGAGTGAGTATAAGTAATTCGGGTGCATCAACCAGATTGGGAATGGCGGCCACGGTAAAACTTGCTCCGCAGAGCGTTCCGCAAATACGATAAAGCCCTTTGGAACGTCCTGCGCCCCGCAAAGGCGCTGATACAATATAAGTTGTGATAAAAGCCCATGTGGGGCGGGACAAGTCGAGTTGATAGGATACGAACATCGCAAGCATCGCCGCCGCGAATGTCCGCACAGAAAAAATGACACTTGCTCTAGAAACGGGCTCCATCACCTACCACCTTTTTTCACCTCATAACACGACAAATGAGCGGTGTGAACACGGTTTAGTAAATTGCTTTAATGGGTCAGATTGAAGCCAAACTCGATTGACTGGTCCGGCCGCGCACCGCAAAGCATCTCCGCTAGCGAGGGTATCGTGTCGATAAGATTTATAAGAACGCCTAAGAAAGTTGCTAGTAGAGAGACAACCAATAACTTGCGAAAGCCTTTAGTTGCCATCCATGTGCATCTTCTCATGTCGTATACCTCATTATTCTTGCGGTATCTCAGGCTGCTCCTTTAAAGCACTATAAAGACGGTTGCAGGTTCTGCAATCCACCATGAAATGCAGTCAGTCTTCTGGGATCTATGGCCATTGGCGTGCCGGAAGGGGATAAAATGATGGCACCATTTCCTTAATCATAAGGCGTGAAAAATCTTTATTATTCAGGTCTTGGCGTTGTCTAAAAAGACATGAATTACTTTCATATCGGCATGTTATTATGTTTTCTGTAGATCACAATATATGGATTTGTAAGATGACGAATAAGATGACGAAGAAGCTTCAATTTCGGGCCGATTTCTCAAAAATCGCCGGGCTCAACCAGACCATTCATCACACCGTTTCTTTTCTTCAAGGGGCTGACGAACGTTGGCATGCTCCATACATTGAGCGCAGAACGTCCCTTAGCCTTTCTGGCAATTACAAAGCTCCTCCGGAAACTAAGGAGACCGCGCAAGCCTACACCTCTTTGGAAGAAGCTCTCAGAGAAGTAAGGGCGGATCGAATGAAGCAGGGTTTTGAGGAACTAAACTTGCCCCAAAGGCTCTGGACAGCAGCGGGTCATCTTGTCTCCGAGGGCGCATTTTGTGTCCCACGGCGTAACGCGTCTAAGAGTGAAATGAAGGCGGCCACGCGCGCTCCCTGAAAAGCGCTCAAAAAACTCTAAATTTTAGCTTTTGCCATAGAAGACAAAGTTTATTTCTAGGAAATCCTTGCTCAGTTGGCGTCTCCGGCTAGATGCAATGAGAACGCGTTTTAGAGATCATGTCTTGAACCTTCATAAGATTTTTCCATCAGGCTTTTGTCCTCAACGATTGTCCGACACATTCACTAAGATGATCGGGTGGAGAAGAAAACGTGCGCGCAACAGTCGTATATTTCAACGATGAGGGCAGCCGGGCCAACAGCAAGGCCGGTGCTTTCCCTCTCTAAGCCCTGAGCATGCTCTCTCGATCCGGCGATTTCTTGTTTCCGATTTTTTTGCGGACTCGATCCAACATATCCATTCATTGCGCGCGAGCGGCGTAATACTCTCCCATACGGATAACGCCTTCGGGTTAGAAGTAAGGTTCTTTCGTAAATCGGCTGGCATTTTGTGTACCACGCCGGATGCGATCTCTTTTTTGGCCATAGATTTAAATAGCTCCACTCATTGCGGCATTTCCGCTTCTGGGGAACGCATTACCTCCAATTGGCGGGCCCTCATATGTAAAATTCGAACACATTTTAGAGGGGGGCGTTCTGCGACTGTCTGAGATCGTTCCAGTTTCTCCAACATGCAGTTAAAAAGAATGACACTTGGTTAGAGTGGGCTGCCATCAGACGGCGACCTGCCTTCCTATCTCTACCACTTCGTCGGGTGGGAGCTGGAAATAGTCGCTTAAATGAAGTGAGTTGCGTTGCATAAAAGCAAAGGCCGCTTCAATCCATCCTGAGAGCGCCTTCACATCATCGCGAGGAATAATAGTTTCATGGCCGATGTAATACGTTACGTCGGTAAGGCCGATAGGACAGCCATAAGTATGCGCTTGCTTAAGTAATTGAGGGATATCCGGTCGTTCCATGAATCCATAGAAAGCAACTGCGCGCCAAACATTCGAGGCAATTTGTTTTGTCGTCAGTCGCTCGTTATCTTTCACCCAAGGAACCGAGCGCGTACTGACTTTTAAAATAAATAATTGTTGGTGCAGTGCATGGTTCTGCCGTACATGCCAGATCATGACGGGCGGCGTATCTTGTTCCGTCTGCGTAAAAAATATTGCGGTTCCGGCGACGCGAGCAACTTTCTTTTCTGCAATTTGCGTCATGAACGCGTTGATAGGAATGACAACCTCTTTAAGTTGTGCGATGACCGTTTCTGTGCCTTTGTGCCATGCGAACATAAGGCCATAGACAAGCGCCGCCAGGATGATCGGTACATATCCACCTTCCGCGATCTTTGAAAGATTTGCGGTAAAGAACGCGGCATCGACTATTACGAATAGACTTGCCACTGTTCCTGCCTTCAGGAAACTCCAGTTCCAGATTTCCCGCATCGCAATGAAAAGCAGCGCCGAGGTTGCAAGCATCGTTGCCGATACCGCGATGCCATAAGCCGATGCTAAATTATCCGATTTTTGGAATCCAATGGCGAGCCCAACGGTCGCGAACATCAATAACCAATTCACGACACCCACATAAATTTGCCCATAGCCTTCTGCCGATGTTTGCGTGATTTGCAAACGAGGCAACCAGCCGAGTTGGATTGCTTGCCGCGTCATGGAAAAAGCGCCTGTGATGATAGATTGACTGGCAATAATGGTGGCGACAGTCGCGAGCAAGACGAATGGCGCTAACAGCGCTTGAGGACAGAGGCGATAAAAAATATTATCCGATATCGGTGCTCCCTCTAAAACAAGTGCTGCCTGTCCCGCGTAATTGAGCAAAAGGCTTGGAAAAACCAGCCAAAACCAGGCTCGGCGGATCGATCTTACGCCAAAATGGCCCATATCGGCATAGAGGGCCTCGGCTCCGGTTACACAAAGAAATACACCGCCCAGTACCAGAAATCCGGTTGCACCGTTGGAGAACAGATAACGCAGACCATATATCGGGTTTAGTGCCAGCAGCACGGAAGGGTGTTGCGCAATCCCTGAAGCCCCCAAAGCTCCGATCGACAAAAACCACAGCGCCATAATCGGACCAAACATTCGCCCTATGCGTGCCGTTCCTTTATACTGAACGGCAAAAAGTGCGATAAGAATAAGAACAGATAATGGCAATATATACGGCTTAAAGTCGGGCGTTATAATATTTAGACCTTCGAGTGCAGATAGAACCGAGATCGCCGGGGTAATGGCGCCATCTCCATAAATCAATGCCGCTCCTATAAGTCCCACCGCAACAATGATGGGTCGGGGACGAAGCTTGACGCCGAGTAAGGACATCAACGCCAAAATGCCGCCTTCACCGTTGTTATCGACGCGCATGGCAAAACCGACATATTTGACGGTGGTGATAAGGATCAGCGTCCAAATAATAAGAGACAGAGAACCAAGGATGACATGCGGATCAAACGTGCCGCCGGTCAGAGCAAGAACGGTTTTGAGGGTATAAAGGGGACTGGTTCCGATATCGCCAAACACTACTCCCAACGCTGACAAGCCTAGCAGCGTTAGGTTTGAAGTTTTGACAGAACGCGTTTCAGTTTCAGATGTAGAGGACAAAAAAACTCCGAAGCTACTTGTTTGAAGGGTGCTTGGCCGAGAGAGCATAAGAACATAGTATGTGTTGAAAAATCATGAGTTCGAAGTCCAGTAGAGGGTGGTTTGCAACCAACCGAATTTATTTGTAAAAAACTTGGTGTCCCCTCATATGTGTCATTCGAGCCCATTTTTAGGAATACTATAGTGAGTCTCTGCAAACTTTTGCCATTCAGTCCCGCTTAGTCTAACTTTATCTTTCTCACCATTCTACTGGCAACTTCGGAGGCTGGTAATCTTGCTATGAGCCGCGATGCTTGCGATTAATTCTGGCCTAATACGGCAAGCCAATAGCATAACCTGTTGAGCTATAGGATATTCGGCCATCTTCGACAAAAAAGACGTGCGTTGGATTAAAGGTAGAAGGTCTCTACGTGCGGCTCGATGATAGGTATCAGCATCACCATGTAGATAGCCTTCGACGGCCAGAAAAGCCGTATGTAAAGCGATCGACATGCCGTAGCCGCAGAAGGAGGGAATAACTGCCATTTGATCGCCCAGTCGATAAAGTCCCGGCTGTTGTCTTAAAGGTGCGCGATATACGAAGCCATAGGGAATTCCAAAAATAGAAAGCGGCCGAAGCCAACAGGGCTCAGACCCGGCTAAGCGTTCAGCAAGTGGGGGTGCTCCCTTCAAAATTGCGTGAAGTAACCCGTCCCAATTTTTCCCACACATGGCAAAATGGCGCTTGGTAACTACAAGACATAAATTTGCTTTTCCCTCTTCAATCGGTTCTAGCCCCACGTAACCGCCATCGAACAGCGTCAGTTCGACATGTTCGGCAAGGGCCATCTTTTGCGCTGCAGCCAGGTGAAAGTGCATTTTAAAACCGATAAAATCATTTTGAATGCCACCCTGACGACGCCAGCCTCGTAGATCATGCTTGCCGGTTGCCAGAAAAACCGCGTCTGTCAGAATGACGTCATAACCAACGACGGTAATCCGCCAGCCCTGCGATTCTTTAACAATGCCCGTGACCTCAGCCCCGCGCCAGAGGTGGACGCCTTGGTCTTGCGCGCGCAGAAGCATTGTTTCATCAAGCACGCGACGCGAGAGACTAAAGGCATGAAAGGGTAGGGGTGTGGAAGCGATCTTTTGCCCGCGCATGAGCCTTATGTTGACGACAAGGGCGGCACCTAAACTTGCCAGATCAAGGCCAAGTTCACGTAGATAGTGCTGCGCTTCGGAGCTAATAAATTCGCCGCAGACCTTATCGTGGGCCGTTGTTTCCTTTTCCAGAAGCAAAACGTGCCGCCCGTTCTTTGCTAATCTTAAAGCGGCGGCGCACCCAGCGGGACCACCGCCGATAACGACAACATCCCATCGCTTCATGCTTTCCGGCATGCCACACCGAAACGGAATGGAAAAAACCATTCGATGCTGGTTCGCTCGGCTGGAATACCGGCCTCCTTTAGAAAGCCTCGCCATTCGGATTTAGTAAACGCACGAGCTACAGATACCGGCGCATCGTGTTGTATGAACCGATTAGAAAACAGAATCCGTGTGGCGTATTTGATGAAAAAGAATGGCAACGGGTGGCGATGCAGATCATTGATGAACCACCCTTGTGTGGCGTGATAGTCCATCCATTTGATAAAGCGGACTATCTCATTGTCTGTGAGATGGTGGGTAAAAAGCGAACTGATGATAAAATCGGCGCGACGGTTGGTATCGAGTGAAAAAATATTTGCCGTTTCGACCCGGATTGGCGCGTCTTTGGGCGTCATAGGTTCTGCCGATTGTTTGGACCACGGATTTAGGTCGATGCCGACAAGGTCAAGCCTGCATCCTTTCGCCCGTTTCCATATTTGGCGCAACATATCCCCACCGCCGCAGCCAATATCAAGGACCGAGATTGATTGTCTGCAATCGGCTCCCGCTAGCATGCGTTTAAACCACTGCAATGTGGGCCGATAAGCCAGGGTAAGGATATTTATGGTTTCCAATGTACGCAGACATTCATGAAACTCCGCGAAACCAACCGTTTCGGTATCCATTAATTCAGGCTGGGTACTGCGTTGGCCGAAATCCCGTTTCATGACGGGGTCGCCCCTGTTAAAGGTCGCCGCATGAGTGGCAGCAGGGTAAGTGTAAGAATGAACAGCATACCGATGATCAGCCACGCTTCGTTAAATGACAGGGTAAGTGCGGCACGTTCAACAAGCGGGTTGACCAAATCTTTTGTGGCCTGATCTATTGGGCCTAAAGGCACATTATGGAACCGTGCAAGCGGTAGTCCCACGATACGCGCTGCGTTCGGGTCCCCGGCCATTAGTCTTGCTGTTAGCTCTGCGCCGTGAACGGGACCACGCTGCTCTAGAATTGTATCGACAAGGGCGATGCCAATGGCACCTCCCAGGGTTCGCATTAAATTGAACAACCCACTGGCATTGGGCATCAAAATCTCTGATTGCCCTTCAAGGGCAAGCCGCGTGGTCGGAAGGAGACACAGCAACATGGCGCTTCCGCGCAGTATCTGAGGCCAGAACAGTCCATCGAAATCCGTCTTGTAAGTTGCAAAGCCGTTGCTGATAAGGCCTGCAGCAAAAAGAGCGTAACCTATGCCTGTTAATAAAAGTGGATTGAGGCGTTTTTCTGCTATGGCGGCGAAAGGGGAAACAGCAAGCTGCGCGACGCCCATAACGATCATAACCTTGCCGATTTCAAACGGCGTGTGCATTCGCACAAAAGCCAGATAAAGCGGCAATAGATACACTGAACTGTAAAGCCCTATGCCGAGGACAAAGCTGTAGAAACACCCCAAACTGAAATATCTATCCGCAAAGCAATGAAGGTCGATAATCGGCTCTGGATGGGAAAGGCAACGCCGAATGGCCATTGTTCCAGTTAAAGGGCAAATAATCAGCAATATTATTATGAACAGCCCGCTCCAATTATTTTTGGGCCCTTCTTTTAAAACCAGTTCGAGGCTACTGAGGCAAAGTGCGGCTAAAAGCAAAGCGAGATAATCAAGTCGCGCCCATAGTCCCCAATTTGGCTTATCGCGGCGGAGCGCCCATGCCGCAATAATAACGACGAGGATACCGGGTGCGATGTTGACAAGAAAGAGCCAATGCCATGAATAATTTTCGGTAATGTAACCGCCCAAAACGGGGCCGATAGTTGGCGCAAGTACGGCAGATACTCCGCCGATAGTGGTGGCCAAGATATGCCATCGTTGGGGAAACAAGGTAAATACGGCGGTGAATACCATGGGGATTAACGCTCCGCCGCAAAAGCCTTGTACCGCCCGGAAGAATAAGAGAAGCCCGAGATGATTGCTTAACGCGCAGCCAAGACTGGCGAGTGTGAAACCGGATGCAGCCGCCATAAACAGGCCACGAAGGGACAGCAAACGTGTCAACCATCCAGTCAATGGGATAGCGATCACTTCAGCGATGAGATAAGCGGTTTGAATCCAGCTTAACTTGTCTTTGGGAATATACAGGGCGGTCTGAATATCTGGCAATGAACTTGCAACAATCTGAATATCTAGAATTGCCATAAACATGCCAAAGCATAAGGCAAGAAAACCTATCCATGCAGACGGGGTGACGGCTATATCATCTCCCTGTTTCATAGCTCATCAGCTCCCAGCCGTCTGAAACAGCATGCTTTCTACTGTCAGGCCGGGACCAAAAGCCATCGCGCATCCGCGTCCTGCGGCGGTGCCTGACTGCAACATCTCCTTGAGAACGAACATGACTGTCGCCGATGACATATTCCCGAACCGGCGCAGCACGTCACGGGATTGACGCAATCTGTCATCCGGCAGACCAATGCTTGCCTGCACGCCATCGAGGATTGTGCGACCGCCAGGATGGATCGCCCAATGCTCGATATTTTCCGGTCGTTGACCCCCAAGAATAGAATTTAGCCTGGACGGCAGTCCTCTGGCGATTGTTTGTGGCACCCTTCCTAGTAGTACCATGTCAAAACCGAGTCCGCCGATATGCCAAGTGATTTGATCGGCGCTGTCCGGCATGATTGCCGACGAAAAACTTTGCAGTTCAAGACCGAACGGCTGGGCCGACACCAGACTGGCCGCGCAACCATCGGCAAAAATCAGGAAGGAGAGCACTTGTTCTAGATTGTCGGTTTCCTGCAGATGGATAGTACATAATTCCAGATTCAGAATGGCAACCTTGGACGAAGGCTCCGAGCGCACGATATGTCGCGCCAACTTCAGAGCGTTCAATCCGGCATAACAACCCATGAATCCGATAATCGTTCTTTCCACCGCAGGGTTCAGGCCGTAATGCTCGACCACCTGAAGATCGATGCCTGGCGCATAGAAACCCGTGCAGGTTGTAAGTATAAGATGGGTAATGCTGTCTTTGTGTGAAGCAAAATCAAGTTGGTCCAGTGCACTTTTCGCCAAAGAAAATGCATGGCGCTCATAGAAACGCATGCGCGTTTCCGTATCCGGGAAAGCGCCGCGCCGGTAAAAATTATCGGCATCGAACCCGGTCGCATCGGGATGGGGTTTAAGAAACGAATAGCGGTGTTCAATTTGTGATTTAGCGGCCATTCGCATGAACAGAAGACGATAACGCTCATCACTCAGCAGCAAGGGGGCGCTTTCAACAAACTTGGTGTGCACGTCGTATTCCGGTACAGCCGTTGCAATTTGATTTAGATACGCTTCAACCATGTGGGTCCACAGTTAGGGTTCGGTAAAGGCTTTAGGCAATCCAGATATTGACGCCCGTTTCTATTCCGAACATATGGCACGGCTAAGGCACTCTTACCGCGTTCCAAATTGCCATCCATATGGATTCACTATGGGTTCCTTATGAGCTACCAACCTTATACATGCCCGATGATCCAGGTGCTCATCATCAATCCCAAAGGGTGCAAGATGACATGGCACTTCTAATGAATTTGGCGTGCCAGATAGGATAAATCTGCGAATTGGCGACTAACTTTACCAATCTTTTCTCCCTCCAGACTCTATTTTTATGCATTGATATTTCTGTATTATTTAATTTAATGATTTTATCACGTGATTCACGTATAATCCGGAACGTACGAGAGGTTAATCATATGGGTGAATCTCCATACTATTTTACCCTTAACCCTAGGTTAGAATTCCTGTTTGGCTAATCCTAGCGAACATCAAAAACGAAAAAGCGCCCTCGACATCAAGCCACAGAACGCAGGGTAATATGGGTAATCTCGGCTGAAGTCCCTAGACGCATCGGTGGGCCCCAAAAACCGGTGCCTGGACTGACATAGATTTGCGTTGCGGTGTCATTGTGGCGGTAAAGACCTTTTGAGTATGGCTGTTGAAGATAAACCAGATAAGTGAAAGGCCAGATTTGCCCTCCATGTGTATGGCCAGATAGTTGAAGGTCAACACCATGTGCTGCCGCTTCATGAGCAGCTGCCGGTTGATGCGCAAGAAGAATGAGTGCTTTGTTGGGATCGCGGCCCGCAAGCGCTTTTGGCAAATCGGGGCCGCCGCCTGGAAAGTGACGGCTTGCCCAATCATCGACGCCAGCAAGGTCAAAGCTTTCGTTTGCGTAACCGGCAGTAATGGATACACGTTCATTACGCAGGACACGCACACCGAGACCTGCGACATGGGCACACCATTCCTCAACACCTGAATAATATTCGTGATTGCCGGTAATGAAAAAAGTGCCGTGCGGTGCTCGCAAATCGGCAATTGGCGCCACATGGTGGCGCAGTTCTTTAACAGAGCCATCAACGAGATCGCCAGTGATAACGATTAAGTCAGGCTTCAGTGCGTTTACTTTATCAACCACCCGCTTCAACCACTTGCCACCGACCAAAGGGCCGACGTGAAGGTCCGTGATCTGAACGATCCGTAATCCGTCAAGAGATTGTGGCAAACGATTTAGCGCAACGGTGAGAGGTTTAACCCTAACAGTTCCTAATCCTTTCCAAAGCGAGAACCCACCTAACAGGCCGGTGACCGTCAAAGCCATCATCCCAAGGCAACGCTGGAGAAGCACTTGCGGTTCAGGAAGGTGCTTAACTGGAACGAGTTGCAACAACAGCCAAACGGCATCCGTTGCCAGCAATGTTACAAATAACAGCAGAGCAATGCCCATCCATGGATAAACAATCCAAGCCAGGATTGCCGCTGCTGAGCGCGGTAATACTCGACCCAAAGGAAGCGCAACTAATGTCAGGAGAGATAATCCGCCGAGCAGCAATGCTGTGGAGAGCTTTTGGTATTCTGTTAGCTGAAAATAGTAGCTGAGCCGCTCGAACATATAAAAATGTGATGCGCCGAGAATGAGCGAAAACATGGCAAGAAAAATGAGTATTTGTCTGGTACGGGACATAAACTTATCCTTGAATTGCTATAGAAAAACGGCCCGAGGTCTTTTGCCTACATATTCTTCTTACTCTTCGCATCGTACTCTTGGCGCGATTTCTCGATGTCGGGCCACTCGCCTTCGATCCATACGACCAAAGCTTCGACCGGCACCAGCAATCCTTGGCCGCGTTTCGTTAGGGTGTATTCAACGCGTGGTGGAACTTCAGGGTAAAGATGGCGTGTGACAATGCCGTCGCGTTCCAGATAACGCAAAGTCGTGGCCAGCATGCGTTGGGAAATACCGTTTACGGCTCCCATCAATTCTGAGAAGCGCAGGCAATGGTTCGGCGCTTTCGCAAGCGCCACCAGAACAAGCATGCTCCATTTATCGCCGATGCGTGAGATCAGGTCTTTGATCGGGCAATCTATATGTTTACGGATATCGACTTTAGCTGCTGCACTGCGCGTTTTTTTCATGACTTACCTTTTTGTAACTAGGTGAACTTTTTGTTGGTTCTTTTAATCTACGAAATAATTATATATTATCTAGTATATATTTACAACTAATGGAGAAAGCCCATGACCTACAACATCTTGCATATAGATAGCAGCCCTCTTGGCGACAATTCCGTGAGCCGAAAGTTCACGGCTAAGGTGGTGGAAGGGCTGAAAGCCAAGCATCTGGACGCAAAAGTGATAATCCGTGATTTTGGCAACGCGCCACTCCCCCATTTAAGCGGGGCTGTGATCGGTGCGTTTTTTACACCATCTGATAAACATACGGACATGCAAGCCGAAGCAATCAAGCTATCGGACCAGACAGTCGCGGAACTTATGGTGGCAGACGCCATCGTGATCGGCGTGCCGATGTGGAATTTCGGCATCCCCTCAGCTCTAAAAGCCTGGATCGACCATGTCGTCCGCGCGGGCAAGACCTTCAAATATGGCACAAACGGCCCTGAAGGGCTTTTGGCGCCTGGCAAAAAAGTTATCGTCGTTTTGTCGAGTGGCGGCATCTATTCGTCCGGTCCGCTGGCTGGCATTGAACATCAGGCAAGCTATATGAAAGCGGCATTGGCCTTCCTTGGCCTGAAGGATGTTACCTTTATTCGCGCCGAAGGCGTTGCGATGGGGCCGGATGCCGTTAAAGCCGCGATGCAGACAGCCGAAGCACAAGTAACAGAAACCCTCCAAAACGTAGCCTGAACATCTGAAAGGAACTAATCATGATCTCGTCAAAACTAACTTTCCGCAGCCTGATACTCTCAACGACGTTGTTCGTTTCTTTGGTGACACCGGCGTTGGCGGCAGATACCTACAAACTCGATCCGATGCACACGTCGATCGTTTTTCATGTCAACCATTTCGGGTTTTCCAATCCGTCAGGAAAGTTCATGAATGTGGACGGCACGGTAGTTCTTGACCAACAAAATCCGGCCGCGAGCAAGGTTAATGTCACTATTCCGATAGCGACTATCGATACGGATGTTCCGAAGCTCGATGAACATCTGAAGAGCAAGGACTTCTTTGATACAGCAACCTATCCCACGGCAACCTTCGTCAGCAGTAAGGTAGACGTGACCGGAAAGGACACCGCCATCGTTCATGGCACCTTGACGTTGCATGGCGTATCGAAACCTGTCGATCTCAATGTCCGGCTGAACAAGATTGGTGAAAACATCATGAAGCAACCGACCGTAGGGTTTAGCGCGGCAGCCGTTATCAAGCGTTCTGATTTTGGTATCACCACTTACTTGCCTGCTCTGGGCGATGAGGTGCGGCTTGACATCGAAAGCGAAGCAAACCTTTAAGGACTAGTAATCAGTCAGCTGGCGCGGGTAAAGGGTGGAGACCCAGACCGGAATCGAACCGATGTTGAAAAGTCTGATTTGCAATCAGATGCATAGCCATTCTGCCACTGGGTCATCAATTCACGTGCGAATTGCGCGTCAACAATGACGCTTAGACTGACTTCCAGAGGTAGGGTGCGGCTTAATCATGTGTTGGTTTTGGCTAGGGTGTTGCTGCTCTAATTTTGACAGCTGATAGGTCTTTGCCACGAGCAAGCTCTGCTCCTTTAGCCAATCGATTTCGTATTGCTGCAAAAGATTCAACACGAGAAAAGTATCCGGCCTCAATGTTTGTGAAGTAGGTGTAGCCGTAGCCGAAGACGGTTTTCCAGAATTGTTCAAGCTCTTGTCCATGGATAGATTGTAACATAGATTGCGTTTCGGGACGAAGGGCAATTGTTACTGTCAGCAGCCACAGGTCGAGGGCAAGGTTGTCGAGATGAAACCGGAGAACAAAAAGGCCAAAAAGACATAGCCACCGGCAGCCTTTTTAAGATTTAATCTGGTAGTATTAAGCAAGATTCGCTTCAGGAAACTCAAAAAATCATTATACTTCAATGAAGTATATGGTTGCTTGCAGGGAGTGCTCCATTGAAGTATAATAAAGATGCCCCGATCACGCTGGTGGAGTTTGAGAACTTTACCCGCTTTGTGGCAAAACATCTCAGCACTGACGAGGATGATGCGCTGAAAAGTTTTCTGGCTATCAACCCTGAACACGGAGTGATTATTCAGGGCACCGGTGGGGTACGAAAATTGCGCTGGGCGGCAAAAGGTAAGGGCAAAAGCGGTGGCGTGAGGATTATCTATTACTACCACGATGCGCATATGCCGTTATTGCTGTTAACTGGCTTTGCCAAGAACGAGATGAGCGATTTAAACGCGGCCGACAGGAACTCGATGAAAAAACTACTTCCCTTACTCGTTAGCCAATACAAAGGACACAAAACATGACCACGAAGAGAACAACAGCCAAGGCAGGCCGGAAAACCACCGCCAAGCACAGCAAGGCTGGCGCCAGCATCCTGAAAAGCCTGAACGAGGCCGTACGCTGGGCTAGTGGCGAAAAAGTGCCAGGCGTCAAGGTGCATCAAGTTCAGGTGCCCGCCGAACTGGATGTGAAGGCTATTCGTACCCGATTGGGGATGAGCCAAATTCAATTTGCCCATAATTTTGGGTTCTCGGCATCGACTCTGCGTAATTGGGAGCAAGGCACCCGTAAGCCCGAAACAACCGCCCGTATACTGCTGACCATTATCGAACGCGCCCCCGCTATCGTGCAACGTATCCTCAACGAACAGGGCGTTCACGCGTAATCCGGCCGCGGGTTGAAGGGCGGTAGCTCTCATCAGCCGTGCTGTCAGACCGGCTCAGCGGAGTGAAACCGTATTACTGGCGCATAGTTCTAAACTGGCAATATCGTTTTTCTTGATAAATCGCTGCATGTTTGGTATGTAAATCCCAACTGGCAACATCTTCTCTCTTTTATTTATATCGCCGCCTTTTGTCCGCCGAAGCCTGATGGGTTCTCGGAAGGGTGGTTTTGTTTTTGGCTTCCTTCAGCAAAGGGAGGCTGAAAATGGATAAACGTGACATTTATCATCTTCCTGCCGCCAATGCCGATTCATGGAATCGCACGCTGTGCTCTGTTCTGGAAGAGATGCGGAAATGCTATGAAACCCGCAATTTCGCTCAGCTTCTCGGCCTGATCGAAGAAGCACAAACTTACGGTAATCGCATGGAGGCCAAACTTTCGGATGTTAAGAACTACGAACGGCTGAAAGAGCGTTATAAGCAATTGAAGACCGAAGTCGGTAAACTGCA
>Ga0207055_1056_pt1 | contig 28791 bp, 24 predicted proteins | sample Alteio_BWMinCont_57_FD_153293 | JGI IMG/M metagenome (GOLD analysis project Ga0207055, IMG submission 153293) | Enriched cells from forest soil in Barre Woods Harvard Forest LTER site, Petersham, Massachusetts, United States -... | ecosystem: Environmental > Terrestrial > Soil > Temperate forest >...
TATCAGCGGGTAGCTCCGGGAGTCGAGACCACGGTCTGGTACGAGGAAAGTGGCGCGCTCGTCCATATTACCTGGTACTTAGAGACACAAACGGTGCACCGATTCGCGGCCCTTCCTGCCTGGCTGGCAGAAGATATGACCGTTTATAAGGGTGACAACCAAGACCCCGCGTTCATTGAGAAAATCAAAAAGCTTATTTCGCAGCGGCAGGATTATCCCCGGCACATCCTGAACGATGAGGGCTATTTCAGAGTGATCTGATCGTCCCATGCCGGGAGGCTTGGCAAGTCGATTTCTAATTTTTGAGACTACATCTTAGATCGGCGGAGTAATAGACCGTAATTGTTAGCTGACCAAGAAAATAAAACTGGATATGCCACTGAAAGTTGAAGTGGCTTTTCCATTTTGTTTCTCCTTTTCAAATAGTTTCACAATTGACAACTTTCCTGGATCGCGTGCTGGCGCAGCTTGGTGCGAAACGGCGTGACGCGCTTAGCCTTCCATTCTTCGTACCGGAGCGCACACTACCGATCCCTATCAGATCTCGATCTCCTTTCCATTCGGATCGCTATGAAATATCGAACTTCCGCCGGATTTGAAGCTGGCTGCCGTCGCGAAGGTGTCCTCCATGAATTGGAAGTAAACGATCTTGCCATCATGCACGCGGGAAAGAATCGAGAAGGGAGATTCGACGGTTTTTCCCTGCGTCTTCGATTTGTAGGTGAATCGGCCAAAGACGGCGACGTTTTCCCCAGCGCCGAACAGTTCTTCGGGAGAGAAAGCCAGAATCTGCCAGAACTGACCGACGCGCGTAAACGTGTCAATGAATGCCTGGGGACCTTTGCCGGTGCCGGTCCACGGCATGATCTTTTTGAGATCGGGATTGTCATAGTTGAGCGACACGTAGGTCGCATCCTCTGCAACGAGACTTTTGACAATCGTTGGATTTGTGGTGCTCGCCAGGAATTGCCTTACGACTTCTGTGGGGGGTTGAATCATTGTTTTGTTCCTCTTTCTTTTTGGTATGGACGGTACTTTGAGGGGTGCGAAAAACGGAAGTCTCAATTCGCTCTTACGCTTACCCTTCTGAGATCCGAGAACATAATTGAGTCGTCGGTTCCGAGACGTAGGTAACGTCTCCTCCAGCAACTCCAGGTGCAAGAAGCGGACCATTCGCAAGAGATTGAAAAGGCAGATATCGTTCCCGGCGACGTCACCACCGGCGGCGCGGCGAGTGCAGCAGTGAGGGCATTAAGCGCCAATCACCCGAAACTGAACGGGCCGAATGGCCTGGCCTGCATGATGGCAGGGTCGCTAGAAGAGGATTACCGGCCGCCCCCGAGGGCTACCGGCGACGAGCGCGCGCTGCGCATCTGCAGCTTTCGTGGGCGCGTATTCCTCAACAACGCGCAGCTTTATCTCCCCGGTTGCAACCATCTTGCGGAGCAGTTCGAGCCATTCGGTACGTTCGAGGACACTGGATACCGTCATCGGCTTGATCTTGATTCCACGCTCGGCGGGATGGTCTCCCCAGCCGCGAACCGGAATGTAGATGCCCCCGTCACGGATGGCGCCAAAGGACTCTTCCCCAAGGGACGCCGTGTCGAGCAGCGCGTCGACGCCATTGGCCAGCTCCCGGCGGATCGCCTTGGCGAAGCCGGGCCCACGCTCGACCACGATATCGGCGCCGTAGCGGCGTACCATCTCGGCATCTGCTGGCTTGGCGTCGGCGATGACCTTTATTCCCTGCCGTTTCGCGGCCGCGATCGCGTATTGAGCCAGAAGCCCAGCGCCACCGCTCACGGCTAAGATCTGACCCTTCTTCAGCCCAGCAAATTCCAGCGCGTTGAGCGCAGTCAGCCCAGTCATCAACAGGATAGAAGCCTGCGCCAAAGAAACACCCTCCGGTATCGGAACGACCGAGGCAGCGGGCACCACGATGTGCTGCGCCTGCGCGCCGCCTTCGGGGCGCACTGGATTGACTGCCGCTATCACCTTCTGGCCGGGATGTAGACGCGATACGCCGGACCCGACAGATTCGATGACTCCTGCGGCATCCATACCCGGCACGATATTTGAAGTCAGATTGGCAAAACCTGGATCACGGAAAAGGATGTCGATCGGATTGACTGCTGCCGCCTTCACCTCCATACGGACCTCACCGGCCGCAGGTGCCCGAACCGTGCGTTCCACGAATTGGATGACCTCGGGGCCGCCTAGAGCCTTGTACGTGACGGCCTTGCTGGTAAGCGAACGATTCGCTGATCGTGCTGCCATATCTTGTTTCATATTCATTCCCTCTGTTAATTGCTAGTTCTTTGGTCTTGGTGAAGCCCGCATTCTCGGGGAACATGACGTAACACGCTCCTGTTTTGAGCAGGTCTCGCCTTTCTTGGCGTCGCGCACGATCGCCTTCAAGCCTCCTTGTGACGATTCCCGATTCATAGAGTCCGATCTTCAGATCATCAATGGCGTTCGTCGGAGAAAGAAGCCATGGCATCGGGTTTCATTGATGCTGCACGGCTAGCCGAAAGAGCGCTGGTCCGTATCTATGGATCAGCCCCTGAAGTAGCAGAGCGACGATCAGCTCGTAGCAGGATGACAAACGGTGACTTGTCATTTGGCTGCTGAGAAGTTCGTTGGTCTCAAGAGAGAGTTTTCGATATCGAAGATCAAAGGGCCGTTCTCCTCTGTCGATTTACGGATGGCCAGCCATGCAGGGTCTGACAAAAACGCATCCCACTTTTCTTGGCGCTGTGCAAGCGACTCCCATGCAAGCAGATAAGTGAGGTGTTGTTCCGAGCGACCAACGATCGTCGTCCAGAACCCGACTTGCAGGAAGCCATGGCGGGCCATTATCGGCACGGTGTGATGTTCGAAGCGTGTCAGCAGGTCCGCCATGCGGCCATTCATAACTCTGTAAAGACGCAGTTCGTAGATCATGTGTTCTCCTGACAATCCGGATTTAGGCAAAGCTGACGCTGAGGGCGAGAGACGCCCTTCCAAGGCGGAATAGTCCGCGAGCTGCCCGCATTGGCTTGAAGGCATTCGTCGTGCGACGGTGTTCGACTACGTCTTGCAATGCTTGATTCATTGATTTTCTCCCGTCATTGCTCGGTGTCTAGACGTGCAGTACTGTTGCGCCGATGGTGCGTCGCTGTTCGAGTTGCTGATGCGCGTGGACCAGTTGATCAAAACGATAGACGTTCGTTGGGTTGACCTTGAGGATTCCCGACTGTATGGCGTGGAAGAGATCGGCCGAAGAGGCAGCGAGAGCTTCTGGAGTGTTGTTGTAGTGGGGCAAAATTGCCCATGTCAGATAAAGCGCTCGGGGTGCCAGCTCAAATGGATTGATTGGTTCCGGAAAACCCGAGGCATTGCCGAACTGAACCAGCGTGCCGCGGGGTTTGAGTACCGCGAGTGAGCCCCGGAACGTATCCTTACCGACCGAGTCGTAGACAGCCTTCACTCCCAAGCCGCCAGTCAACTCGAAGGTACGTTGTACGAAGTCTTCCGTGCTGTAATTGACTACCGCTGTACAGCCCCCTTGGAGGGCGATTTGCGCCTTCTCCGCAGTCGATACCGTTCCAATCACGCCAATCCCAAGCGATCTTGCCCACTGTGTGAAGATCTGACCCACTCCACCAGCTGCAGCGTGGTACAGGACGGTATCTCCTTCGTGGAGTTGAACGGTTTCCTTCAGCAGGTAACGTGCTGTCAATCCCTTGAGCAGGCTGCTGGCTGCCTGGTCGTCTGTCACTCCATCGGGAATTACGGTGAGGCGATCCTCAGGATAGAGACGCACCGTCGTGTACGCACCGAACGCATCGGCGTAGGCCACCCTGTCCCCAACCTTCACCAGCGTCACGTTCGGGCCAACCGCTTCGACGACGCCGGATGCTTCGTCGCCGATGATCGCTGGAAACTCCGGGACCGGCAATGTTCCGCGGCGATAGTAGATGTCTACAAAATTGAGACCGATGACGGTGTTTCGCACCAGAACCTCGTGACCGACGGGATCAGGAACATCCATGGTCTCGAAACGAAAGACATCGGGCTCTCCATACTTGTAAATACGTGCAGCTGTTACTTTGGTCGACATATAGCTTTCCTCGAAACATGTAAGTGTGTCCCGGCGTTGTCGCCAGACTGGAGACAACACCGGTCAAAGTCACAAGTTGATGCGTTTACCTGTTTCGGACGACTCTTGAATCTGTTCGAAGAGCTGCTGCTGCCAGACCGCATAGTGGAATGTCGGAACGACTTGTGTTCCACTGGCCCGATCTCTGCTCAACGCCACATACAAGTCGCCGAGTTCCGCTGCGCCTGTCTGTAGGCCGGCCCGTGGGAACCACTCGTACTTCGCAGGGATTGGGAGATGCTCCAAGGGCTTGCTATCCCCCTGTGCCCCAGTAACAATGAAGTCTTCATCGACACCACCAAATGCTGAGGTGTTTGTGATCTTGAGATCACCTGCATCGCCCGTGATATCGATCTGTACGCCGGAACCGCTCAACTTGCCGCCCTCGATATGGATAGAAAACAGACCACCATCCGCAAGAGTTCCATGCATCAACAGTTCGTCTGGCGAAGTCGTCTGGATCTTTTCTCCTGTCTCCTTAATGGTGACCTCTGGAAACTGATTGGCCGTGAGCGCCGAGAAGCTGGACGGCTTTCCCACCAGTGAGAAGAGGACTGGAAAGAAGTGTCCGCCGAAGATCGCTACGACGCTCATGAAGTTCTCGATCGGCAAGCTCCAACGGACGGCATTCGCACGGATCTCGCCGAACATATTCACACTCACGTGCATCCGCGCAGAACGAACCTTGCCGACATAACCCTGCGCGACAAGGTCATGAACATACCGAAATGCCGGTGCAAACCGTCGCTGCAAGCCAATCTGGGTTTTCACTCCGGCAGTATCTGCGAGCGTCGCCAGCTCGGCAGATTTGGCCGCAGTCGGCGTAAGCGGCCACTCGCAGTAAACGTCCTTGCCTGCAGTGATGGCTGCCCGGATACCCTCCTCATGTTGCTGAGAGGTGGTTAGCACCAGGACCTGGTCGACCAATGGGTCCCTCACCAACGCATCCAAACTCTCGGCTACGTGAGGAATGCCATACTCTTTAGCGGCCGCCATCGCCGCTTCCTTGCGTTGGTTGTAGATAGCTACGATCTCGTACTCCGGCAAAAGCCTCAGCACCCGGAGATGTGCGAACTTGGCCCAATTGCCTACACCGATCATTCCCAGACGAATTTTCTTTTGATCCTTCATACCTTCCTCCCTACGCGTGTCACTTGCTACAGAACTAAAGATGAGGGGTGATACTCCTTTTTGAGATCCGAGAACATAATTGCGTCGTCGGTTTCGAGACGGTACGTAACGTTCCTTCAGCAACTCCAGCTGCAAGAGGCGGACCATTCGCAAGAGATTGAAAAGACAGAAGAAGAAGGGAGGAAGCTGCTCGTGGATTTGGTGAAATTGGCGAAACTTGCGATTTCACCAGTCCTCGGAAAAGGCCTAGCTGAGTTTGAAGTGGCTTTTGCGAATCCTTAATTTCTTAATGCGGTGCTCCAAGGTCGAAGGTGGTACTCGGAGCCTCGCCGCGGCCCCGCTCGGGCCAGACACTCGCCCTCGACTTCCCGCGAGTGCGTCCTCAATAATCCTCCGTTCACGACTGGAGTTCTCATCGACGTCTGCGGGCTCAGGTTGTTGCGGCAAGCTGACACGGCGGGAATCCCTGGACAACCAGGCTGCATCCACAGAAAACACGCCATCAGAACTAACAATGACCGACCTCTCAACAACATTTTGCAGTTCGCGAATATTGCCCGGCCAGGGATAGGATCGAAATAGTTCGACCGTTCGTTTATCGACCTTTTTAAAGTGCTTGCACATCTTTTGGGCAAATCGATGGACAAAGTGTTCCAGCAGCATCAGAACATCGTCTTGCCGTTCGCGAAGCGGGGGAACCTGGATCGGGAATACGTTCAGTCTGTAGTAGAGGTCCGAGCGAAATGTCCCGTTTGCAACGGCGGCATCCAGATCGCGATTAGTTGCCGCAATTACGCGGACATCGATCTTGACGGGTTGCGTGCCGCCAACACGTTCGAATTCACGTTCTTGCAGCACCCGCAGGAGTGCAACCTGAGTGTCCAGCGACAGCTCGCCGATTTCGTCGAGGAAAATGGTTCCTCCGTTCGCCACTTCAAATCGACCGAGGCGGCGCTGCATCGCCCCGGTGAACGCGCCCTTTTCGTGGCCAAAGAGTTCAGAAGAAATCAGCGATGGGGCAAGAGCTGCGCAGTTCACGCTCACGAAGGCGCGTTGCGACCGACGAGATCGCTTATGGATCGCGCGGGCGACGAGTTCCTTACCAGTTCCAGTCTCTCCACTAACAAGAACGCTCGAATCGGTGGGAGCAACTTTCGTTATCCGAGAAAGCACTCCCTGCAACGCCGACGAGGTGCCGACGATCTCTTCGAACATGAACGCTTGGTCGATCTGCTCCCTGAGCACTACGTTGTCGTTTTTTAGGTGATCTCTCAGACGCTTGATCTCTTCAAACGCTTTCTCGAGGTCGGCTCGCGCGCGGTGGTGTTCGGTGACGTCTATTGAGGCCCCGACAAATTCCACGACGTCGCCGCGTTCGTCCAGGATGGGACGGCCGATACTGCGGATGTTTTTGATCGTTCCGTCTGGAAGAACAATCCGAAAATCCGCCTCAAAATCAGTTTTTCTAAGCAAAGCCGCCGCGTAAGCTTGTTCGACCTCGGGCCGATCTTTGGGATGCATCCTGCTGAAATAGAAATCGACCGACGATGCGTCATCTTGGGGTTCAATGCCGTACATTGGAAGCCCTTCCGGAGAGATTGTCACCTTCCCTGATAAGACCTCTTGTCTCCAACTGCAGGTGTGGGTTAAGTTTTTTCCCGTTCCATCCACTCGCGGACGTACTCCGGACAGTTCTCCAGCTTCATCCCATCCGCCTCGCAATTTATAAGAAACTTCACTGCGTCGCGATCTGCCAGCCTCACGTCTCGTAAGTCCAAAACGATGGTCCTGTAGTCCGCATCAAAGAGTGTCTTCAACTCCGCGACCTCCTCAGCCTTCATGTGCCCACTTAGAGTAAAAACCACGAATCCCTGCCGCACCGATCGCTCGATCCTCAAGGTCATTGTTATGTTGTTTGGCACAGTCAGCCATGACGTTGCCGCACTGTTGCCGTCGCCGCTCTCGGATGACAAAGATGCAACACGGCGGCCACATGCAAAGCACTGAAACGAAAGGCTTAGAGGAGAAATTGTATGGCGGAAATCCGACAAGTGTCGGATTCCCGGCAATGGAAAGGAGGGACCGATTACTCCGTAGAGATAAACCTGTGCTTCTTGATCCCCAGCTGCTTAATTTTCGTTTCCAGCGTCGACCGGGGAATTCCGAGTTTCGCTGCCGCACCTTCTGGGCCGGAGACTTTCCCATTACTTTCCGCAAGAGCCGTTTCAATAATTCTTCTCTCCTGATTCTGGAGAGTGTCTGGCAAAGGACCTGACAACTCTTGCCGACCTGCCTCCTGGCTGGCCAGCCAAGCCTTTTCGATCGAAAAAGTGTCGCCGCTGCTCAGGATCACCGATCTCTCAACGATGTTTTGCAACTCACGGATATTTCCCGGCCAAGAATACAACTGACACTGTTTCAGCGTATTCCTGTCGATTTTGCGGATTTGTTTCCCCATTTTCTCCGCGTACCGTTTTACGAAGTACTCCACCAACATCGGAACGTCCTCCTTCCGCTTGCGCAGAGGAGGCACCTCAATCGGGAAAACGTTAAGCCGGTAAAACAAGTCGGCTCGAAACGTTCCCGCGGCAATGGCAGCCGTTAAATCGCGATTGGTTGCGGCTATGACGCGAACGTCGGTGGGAAGCATTCGGTTGCCTCCGACTCGTTCGAACTGCCGCTCCTGAAGCACGCGCAGCAACGCAATCTGGGTCTCTGCGGGAAGATCGCCCACCTCGTCTAGAAAAATCGTACCGGAATGTGCCAGCTCAAAGCGGCCCTGTCGGCGCTGCACCGCGCCAGTGAAGGCGCCTTTCTCGTGGCCAAACAGCTCCGACGCGATCAAGGAGGAAGGAATCGACGCACAGTTTACGCTGATGAACGCCTGGCCAGAACGTTTGGAGTGCTTGTGTATGGCGCGAGCAATCAGTTCTTTTCCTGTGCCCGTTTCGCCCGTGATCAGCACCGTGGAATCGGTGGGGGCCACTTTCACAATGCTGGAGAGCACGGTTTGCAGCACCGATGACGAGCCCACAATTTCCTCGAACATAAATGCCCGATCGATTTGCTCGCGTAACGCAACGTTCTCGTTCCGGAGTAGCTGCTCAGTCTGTTTGCGATCCTCGATATCGGTCCCCGCGACATACCAACGTGTGACGCGTCCCTGGTCATCGCGTATCGGGTTCCAGCGGAAGAAAAACCAGCGATACTGTCCGTCATTTCTCGGGAGACGTAGTTCGGTTTCGTGCGGGAGGCCGCTCGAGAAGTTACGTTGAGCTTCGCTCATCACGCGTGCCCAATCATCTGGATGAGACAGTCTGCGACGAACGGTCCGCCACTCCTCAAAGGTAAGACCGAGATAATCGAGCGCGGCTTGATTGGCATAAAGATTGGTGCGGTCGGGATCAGGCCCTAACACATAGACGTGCTGCGGCGCCAACTCCAGGATCTGTCGAAGCTCGCTTTCGCTTTGCCGGATCTTCTCCTCCGCTTGCTTTGCCGCGGTGACGTCCATCACCGTTCCGACAAACTCTACGAGGTCGCCTTTCTCATTGACGATAGGATGTCCGATCGCATGGAGGTACTTGACAGCTCCGTCGAGAAGAACAATGCGGTAGTCCGTTTCATAGTCTATTTTTTGGATTTCGGACATTTCGAAAAGTTCCTGAACCCGTTTTGCGTCCTCAGGATGATTTCTATTGAGCCAAAATTCCGTGTTCGACTGAACCTCATCGGGTCTCACGCCGAATATTCGATACACTTCCGGCGAGACTATAACTCTCCCCGAAGCGATGTCATGTTTCCAGCTGCCTGTATGGCTCAATCGCTGCGCTTCGAGCAACTCTGCTTCGCGGTGGCGCAGTTCCTCTTCCGCTTGCTTTGCTGCGGTCACGTCGGTTACGGCGCCCACAAATTCGAGATTCTCAGCCGAAGTCTTCGAGCCGCGTGCGATAACATGGAGGTGCTTGACGGAACCGTCGAGCATCAACAAGCGACGCTCAAAATCAAGATTTGCCCCTGTCCCCGAAGCGCTGTCGATACTCTGCCGCACGAGATCTCTGTCGGCGGGATGAATTCGCTGGAGTATCAAGTCCAATCTGGGCGTAACCGCTCGATCCTGTTCAAAGATATTGTAGGTTTCATCGGACCAGAAGATTTCTCCACTCGAAACGTCCCATCCCAAGCTACCCGTGTGACTTATGCTCTGTCCTTGGGCCAGGAAAGCTTCGCTGCGTTGCAGATCAGAATAGAGGCTGGCATTTTCAAGTGAAATGGCGGCTTGCGAAGCCAGCAGCTCCAGCACCGCGATCCGAGTCGGATTGAAGACGTGGGGGGCCAGGTTATTTTCGAGGTACAGCACCCCGATGAGTCTGGTCTGGTTAATCAAAGGCAAGCAGAGAACTGAACGGGCGCGATGCTGACGGATGTACGTATCCGCGGAAAAAGCGTTCCGTGCTGAGCCATCGTCGAGAATCACGCTCTCTCGGGTGCGCACGACGTAACGGACGATTGACTCTGGCAGCCCGGCCCCAGCCGCGGACACATCTCGCAGGCGCACGATGACAGTGTCGCCGCTGGTAGTGGCTTCCGCCTCTATCCGCTTCTCAACACCTCGCGGAAGAATCAACATACCTCGCTCAGCACCCGCGTGTTCAATCGCTGTGCGCATCAGTGTGTCGATCAGTTTCTCCAGGACGATCTCGCTCGAAACTGCTTGCGAGACTTTGATAACGGTAGCGAGATCTAGGTGTTCGACCGGCGCCCCGATCGTGCTCGTCGGCTCTTTCTCCCTCAGGTGCGGATATAACTGATCGAGTTGCCGTACCTTACCATCGGCTCCCCAACGGAAGTAGCCGTACCGGGCATCCTGCAAATATGCATGCGCGATCTTCTCGAAACCACGTGCCGCGTAGAAGTGCGCGGCGAGCTCGTTGGCGATCGCCTCATTGTGGACAAAGCCGTTTTCGTGCGCCGACCGGATGGCTTGTTCGTAAAGGTGCTCGGCCTCGAGCTCGCGGCCTTGGATGCGTGCGATCTCCGCGCTTACCAGCGTGGCGCGGTTTTCGAAATTCTCAGGGCAGTTCCGCGCCCAGATGACGAGCTGGTCCTGGTGAGCTTTTAGAGCCTCGGAATGCCGCTGTTTTTCATCGGGAGGCGCGGAATCCCAAGATGCCGCGTGCGAAAGCGCGCCATAGAACCAAAACTCTGCTGCTTCGAAATGCTGGGAAAAGGGGTCGCCGCCCAGCGGTTGGGCCTTCGATAAGGCATCCGCAGCTGCCGCATAGTCGCCCGCAAGATAACGCGCCTGCATCTTTCGAATCCAGTGCCAGCTGGCGGCTATCACCAGCATAGGGTTGCCGGATAAGTGGTGCTCCATCCGAAGCTCATTAACATGCACATCGTCGAGGTAGCCGAATTGGGGCGTCAAGCCGCGGAGTGTGCGAATCAGTGCCAGCTTCGTCGTCATGGTGTCAATGATGAGGCTGAAGCGCAGCTGGCGGGTGGCCTGGAGATAGCGTTCAGCTTCCACGTCCAGTTCGTCCAGGCGAGCTCCCGATGCCAGGCCTAGCGAGATCAAGTGAGTCTGGCAATGGGCCACAAACAGCAGATCGCCTGTTTCTTGAGCCAGGTCGAGCGCGCGCTGTATCATCGAGGACGCGGCCTGGATAGGCTGAGTCCATGGCAAGACATGGTAGCCGACGACACAGTAGACCTTGCCGCGAAAACGCGCGAGATCCTCGCGCTCCACAAGCGCGACACCCAGATGGCCGAAGCGGAAGCCGTCTCGGTATTGGCCGAAGCGAGGACCGATCGTCATGCTCAACTGGCCGAACGCTAGGGGTGATGCATCGCAGTAACCATGCTCCAGGCTGAGGTTCGCCATGCGGAGGACGGCGAGGTCATGGATCTTCCTCTCGGTAAACAACGCGGCCGGGAGGATGGCCAACAAGACTTCCATGAGCGCGAGGAAATCCGCATCCCTCATCGACGGCAGATCGACGAGAGTCTCGATCGGACGCTCGCCGACGCGCTGCCGGAGTTCATCGTATTCCGCGCGTACCTCCTCTTCACTGGGATGAGCCGACCATTCGATTCCAAATGTTCGGAGCTGCTCCACTCCGACTTCGACCGCGCGATCGATGCGGTCCGTGGTGTAGAGCGCTATCCGCAGGCAGGCTACGGCGGCGAGATCTGCCGAGCCGATGGCCCTCAGTCGCAATCTTGAAAGACGCCCGTCGGCGGCGAGAAACTCACCGGTCAGGAACTCGCACTCCGCCCGGTGCAGAGCCAAAGGAAACCTGAGGTCATGGTGCGTCTCCCAGTGCTCCTCGGAGAGCAAGGCTTCTCCCGCGGCCAGATGGACCAGTGCCGATTTGTAAGCGGTGCTCGCCCGTGCGCGGCGAGCCGCGATCAGATTCAACTCGGCGATTTGCAACCGCTCTGCGTCGGACGTAACGAGTGGCACGCCGCGATTGAGCTGGTTCACGATCTCAAAGATTTTTTCCTGCAGCTTGTCGGAAGGCGTCGCGGCAGCTATCAACCTCCCTATCCGGAGGTGGGCATTTGCTCGCGAATCTTGTGGGATCAAAGAATAAGCTGCTTCCTGCACCCGATCATGGAGAAACCAGTAGGCGTTACCCGAGCGGAAAACTAATCCAGTCCTGGTAGCTTCCCAAAACCGGGCGTGCATTTCGTCGCTCGACTGCTGGGAAACCATTTCGAGAAGGGCGAACTCCGCGCGGTTACCCAGGCATGCAAGTAGCTGCAATGCTTGCTGCGTTTCGATCGGCAGCCGTTTCAGCTTACCGACCATGAGGTCGGCCACATTGTCCGTATAACCCTTGGCGCGAATGGTATTCAGGTCCCAGGACCATTGCCCTTCGCCGTAATCGAATGTGAGTAAACCCTCCTCGACAAGTGCAGAAATGAACTGAATAACGAAAAACGGATTGCCAGCCGTCTTTTCGTGGATCAACTCTGCCAGCGCGGCAGCACGCTCGGGTTCGGTGTGAAAAGAATCCGCGATTAAAACAGCCACGTCTGCACGTGTTAGTGGAGCAAGAACGATCTCTTGCACAGGCGCGCCGGCCTTGCGCATCGCATCCAGCTTGCGCGTCAGCGGGTGGGAAGAATCGACTTCGTTGTCGCGATAGGCGCCGATCAACATCAACTGCGGTACATCGGATTGCGTTAGAAGATCCTCGATCAAGTCGAGAGTTGCCGAATCGAGCCATTGCAGATCGTCGAGGAACAAAGCAAGCGGATGCTCGGGTCTTGCGAACACTCGGATGAATCGCCGAAAGACGAACTGGAATCGGCGTTGTGCGTCTTGCGGTGGAAGGTCGGCGACCGGCGGGGGTTCTCCGATGATCAGTTGCAATTCAGGAACAAGGTTGACAATGAGCTTTGCGTTCGGACCTAGCGCATCTTGAAGCGCATCGCGCCATTTGCCCAGCTCAGTCTCATTTTTCGTCAAAAGCGGACGCAAAAGCGTCTGAAACGCTTGTGCCAAGGTGGCATACGGGATGTCGCGCTTGTACTGGTCGAATTTACCCGATGCGAACAGGCCGCGCGGCGGAACTAGCCGTTTATGAAGCTCATTGACGACGGAGGACTTGCCGATGCCGGAATATCCGGAAACAAGAACCAACTCCGGTCTGGCGCCTGCTACAACACGGTCGAAGGCAGCAACCAAGGCTTCGATTTCGGATTCTCGCCCGTATAGTTTCTCTGGAATCAGCATCCGGTCTGGCGTGTCGTGTTCGCCAAGCGCGAATTCGTCGACGAGGCGCTGAGTTTCCCATTCAGCAAGGCAGCGCCGAAGATCGCTCTCAGCGCCAACCGCTGTCTGGTAGCGTTCCTCAGCAGTTTTGGCGAGTAGCTTCATGATGATCGCAGAGACTGAGGCTGGGACATTCTTCAACCGCTCGCTGGGCGGCGCGGGCTGTCTGGCGATGTGGCAGTGCACCCATTCCATCGGATCGGAAGCCGTAAAGGGAAGCCTACCCGTCAGCATTTCGTAAAGCGTGACGCCGAAGGCGTAAAGGTCGCTCCGCGAATCGATCGAGCGATTCATTCGTCCGGTCTGTTCTGGCGCCATGTAGGGGAGTGTTCCGGCGATGAACTCGGGAGGTTCGGGCCACTGGTGCTCACGCGGAAGGCGCGAAGCGATACCAAAGCCCAAGAGCCAGACATGGCCGGTCGCGGAGTTAACGAGAACATTGGGCGGCTTGATGTCTTTGTGGATCAGACCCCGCTTGTGTAACCGGGTGAGTGCGGTTGCGAGACCAACGGCGAAGCGCAAAAACTGCGTCATTTCCATCGGTCCCTGAATGAGTCGATCGAGAGGTTCACCGCCAGGGTTCTCGAGCACGAGTATCATCTGCCCGTTGAGCTGGGAGAGAGCGAGGGGCCGAACCGCCCATGATGGGTCCAGGTCAGCCCTCAACGAGTATTCGTGCTCCATCCTCTTGAGGCTTTCCGGCGCGGGGCGTGTTGAAACAGGCGCTAGTAGGAGAACAGACGGTGCGTCTACCTGGTTCGGGTGCTGGCCCCGGTACAGGATGAACTCCTCATCCTTTCGGAGGGGTTCAAGCACATATTCTGAAAGCTCCACGATGACTGTTCTCCACTTTCAGGTACTCCATTGATGTTGAGAGAATGACCGCTGCCAAAAAGTTGGTCCGGAAGTCGATCCGTTCGGTAAAATTCTCCAGGCTTGAACTTCCATTCAAGCCCCGTTGCCGGAGATCCCGTGTCCCAGATGGGCCTTCTTGGTTCTCGTTTTAGCATATTCCCGCCCGCCCCGGAACGCAAAATTGCTCTCAGCTTTTTCAGCTCGTAGCTCCCAGCGATCACATGTCAACTCGCGAAAAGCTAATCGCTGAAGTTGATTACTCAAGTGCTTCCCCTCTCGCTATCTTCGAGGCGATGACCGAAGAGACAAGCGTCTTACCTTTGAGGCACGGCTGATGGCGCAAGGCCCAGCTGGGACGACCTCAATAGGCAAACAATATTGCTGTTGGGACGAGAGGCGGCGCTTTTCCCAACCGTCGCAGCAAATTCCGAGGAGAGCTCGCGTCGATTTTGGAGGACTTATTCTCCCTTGCAGTTAAAGAACAAAAAGGTTCCAGCGGCAATGGTTTACAAGACCGTCGTATTCGAAGATTTCTTAACCTCCACACGTTTCGAATCGCAGCTTCGGCCGCGAACACGGTCGAAAACGCGACCGAGAGCACGCTCGAGGACGCGGACGAGAACACCCGCGACGACACGGACGTCATCACGGGCGCCGCGGGTTCCGTCGTGGAGGCCCCGGATTTATGGGCGACTTCGCCGGCGGCGATTTTCCCGGCGGCCGCAAGCTCGACGCGATCGACATTCAACTGGTGATACTGGCGCTGCTCGCCGAACAACCAGCGCACGGATACGAACTGATCAAGACGGTCGAAGAACGTTCGGGGGGATTCTATACGCCCAGCCCGGGTGTGATTTATCCCGCGCTGACTTACCTGCATGAGATCGGTCACACCAGCGTGGAGCAGCAGGGTACGCGGAAGCTCTACAGCATTACGCCCGAGGGCAAGGCCCATCTGGAAGCAAACCGCGCGAACGCCGAAGCGATTCTCGATGCTCTGGCGCGAATTGGAGGACGAATGGAACAGGTACGCGAAGCATTTGCCGGCGTGGGCGATTCTGACGGAGGTGCTTCCGATGAAGTGCATCGTGCGCGCCACGCTCTGAAGCACGCGCTGCGCCGCAAACACGGGTGCAATCCCGAGGAAGCGAAGCGGATTGCCAAAATTCTTGATCAGGCTGCAGCCGAGATACTGGGAAAATAGCGGCGCGCCCGCAGGCGCACATCAAAACCTGAAAAGGACAGACCTACAGAAAGAGAGATTCATGCCGAATACTTTGTTGAATGAAACTTTAAGAAGCGTAATCCAGGATGAACGAGTCCGTGCGGTAGTCGAGCGATTGGAGGCGGAACGTCGCGGCGCGCGGGCCGGCAGCCCGAACGCTAACGGCCAAAGCCAGGATCCGTATGACTATGCGGACCGTGGGTTCTCGATTCGTCCCCAGCAAGGCGACCTCATCTATCTTTTGTGCAAGACCCCCAGCGGCGACATCGTTCGTCAGTTCCGCTATTACCTCGTTACTGCAGAAGCTCCCGAGATCGCTCTTCGCTTCCGGGAAGCTGTAAGGCGCACCATTCAGTCATAAGTCCAAAATCCTCCTGTAGGTCCGCGATATTCTTCCAGCAATCCGCGGATTCAAAATCTTCGATCATGGCCGGTTGCTGGAGCGTTGTTTTGAGATAGACTGAAAGAAAGGAACAAGAACTATGACGCTCGACTGGTCACAATGCCCAGCGGTGGAAAGCATCCCAGGAAAGGTAAGCGGTGCTTGGGTGTTCAAAAACACACGCATGCCCGTTTCGCTTGTCTTCGAGAACCTCGAAGCCGGCGCGTCGATCGCAGAAATCATGGAATGGCATCACCTCACGCGAAAGCAGATCGTGACCGTCCTCGAATTCGCGGCACGAAGTCTCGACCCGCCGGTTCCACCCGAGCCGGGCTCTGCTTCCCCGGTACATGCCCGTTCTGTTTGATCACAGCACGCCAGCGCCTCTGCGATACGCGCTCAAGGCCCACACGGTCGTCGAAGCTGTGGAGCGCGGATGGGAAACGCTCGCGAATGGAGCCCTGCTTCAGGAAGCGGAAGCCGCGGGCTTTGAGGTTTTTATCACGGCCGACAAGAACATCCGCTACCAACAGAACTTAACGAGGCCAAGGATTGCCATTCTTGTCCTCGAAAACGCGCAATGGCCGATCTTGCGCCCGCATGTCGGTCGTGTCGTCGCTGCCGTGAACGCTGCCACACCTGGCAGCTACACAGAAGTCCAGATACCCCACGCAAGCTAGGTCAGGCTTTTTCACCACGAACGATTCGAAACCCTGTTGTTCGCCAGAACTCAAGCGGACTCTCGATTATATCTACCTTGCTTGTCGCAGCCCGGTCCACACCAGAGCTTCGCCTTATGACGATGTTCACGCCTCAGCGTAACCCTTGTTTTGACGTCCTTCCTCATTTTCACCATAGACAGTCTATCTCAGATAAGCAACGAAAGCTGCGCACTTGGTTAGAATCCTACACTGTCACGGCCGACCGCTCTACGGTAACCAAGCGAAACCGAACTACCCCTCCTTGCCCAGACGACGGCTATGAGAACGCCCGGACGATTGATGCACGGCGGGGAAGAAGATAGACTCGGCGCGCAGCAACAAACCGAGGAGAGTGCACATGAAGACTTGGACAAAAGTCTGGATCAGTGCTGCGGCGTGTGCACTTGGGGCTAGGGCATGGGCAGCGGCCGAAGCGGGCACAGCGCAAGACAAAACTGAGGCTGCCGTGGACGAAGTGTTTGCGGACTACACGAAGGCGGGGTCGCCTGGATGCGCGCTGGCCGTCTACCGCGACGGGAAAATCATCCTGACGAAGGGCTATGGACTGGCGAACATCGAGGAACGCGTCCCCATAACACCGCAAAGCGTCTTCGACATCGGCTCGACTTCCAAGCAATTTACGGCAACGAGCATTCTGCTGCTGGAAAAGCAGGGGAAGCTGTCGGTCAACGACGATGTGCGGCAATACGTTCCCGAATTGCCCGACTACGGGAAAACAATCACGATCCTCAATCTCCTAAATCACACCAGCGGGCTGCGCGACTACCTGACGCTGATGGACCTAGCAGGAATCAATATTGACAGCGTGACGACCGACGAGGACGCCCTGCAAATCATCACCCGGCAGAAGGCGCTGAACTTCGTGCCGGGAAGCGAGTTTCTCTACAGCAACACGGGATTTTTTCTGCTATCGCTGATCGTGAAGCGCGTCAGCAGCAACACACTGCGCGAATTTGCGGCAGAGAATATTTTTGCGCCGCTAGGAATGACGCATACCCAGTATCGCGACGACCACACGGCCCTCATCTCAGACCGGGCACTGGCTTACGATCCCAAGGAGAACAAAAACGGCTACACCTTAAACGTCTCGTATTTCGAGCAAACCGGAGATGGCGCGGTGCACACGACTGTCGAAGACTTGCAAAAGTGGGATGAGAATTTCTACAGCGCGCAGGTTGGCGGAAAAGGATTTCTGACGGAATTCCAAGAGCAAGGAAAGTTGAACAGCGGCAAAGTCCAGGACTACGCGAAGGGCTTGTTTATCGACGATTACCGCGGTCTACACACGGTGCGTCACGGAGGAGCATGGGGCGGCTATCGCGCGGAGTTGCTGCGATTTCCGGAGCAGCATTTCTCGGTGGCGTGCTTGTGCAATCGGAGTGATGCTAGCGCCTCAAAAAAAGCGCATAACGTTGCGGACATTTATCTGGCGAGCTTGCTAAAGCCTGCAGAAAAGACCGCAGCACCGGGAACGGCTAGTGCTGCCGTCCCAGCGTTGTCGGACGCGCAGCTGCACGCCTTGACGGGAACATATCGCGACCCAGCCAAGGGAGCAGTGGTTCGGATTTCGACGCGGAATCACCAGTTGGCGGCGGAGATTTTAGACTCTCCAAGAGCTCAATACCGGATCGGACAAAGGGTGGAGCTGCGCGCGAGGAGTGCGACGGAATTTGTGCCCGCGTCGCTTCCGGTGGATATTAAGCTGATTTTCGAGCCGGGGAGCAACGGCTCTCCAAAAAAGATGCGGATCACGGGTATAGACGAGCTTAGTGCCGTGTACGAAGCCATTGCGGACTATGCGCCTAGCGCGGCGGAGCTTGGTGCGTACGCGGGAGACTACGCGAGCGACGAGCTTGGTGTGACCTCTCGGCTCGCGATGGTCGAAGGCAAACTGAAGCTGGTGGCCATGCTCGATCCGGCGGGATTCAAGCGGTCGGGAGGGATCCCGACGAATGAATTGCGTCCCGCGCTGGTGGATGAATTCGAAGTAAGCGGGACGCCCGTGAGGTTGCGTTTCACGCGGAGCGCTGAACACAATGTGACTGGCTTCACTCTGGATGCGGGGCGCACGAAGGGCATGATTTTCACGCGCCGGGCGAGCGCAGAAAATTAGAAGAAGCAACGCGAGAGGGCCGTTAGCGGCACGAGTGGTGCTACGCATATCCCTTACCACTAGAAATCACCACAGGTCCGTCTCCGCAAAGGAGAAACGCGAGCGACAACATGCGCGAACTGCCGCCCGAATCGTCCCGACAGCTGATGATTACTTGCCAACAAGTACAAACATGTACACGTTACGTCAGGCGTAAATAAACCCAACAATATGAAGATATATAGTAAGGGAGATTAAGGAGATTAAGCGAATGATTGCAAATTCGTTGCAGTTGCTAACTTTTACGACGCCAAAGAATCACCAATCAATCCGCCGCAGTCCCGGTACGAGATCGAAGTGCCGGTCACGGCTCAAAAGTGAAAGGGAGTGCTGGCGGCAGAGTGCCGCGATCCACAGATCGTTGCTGGGGATAGGCTTACCTTTCTTCTTGAGTTCGAGACCGATGACCGCATAAGAATGAGTGGTCTCATCATCGATGTCGAGTACGGTGACGGAGGCGACCCATTCTCGGAGCCAGTTCTCATAACTTGCCCGGTGGCGGGATTGCGCGATTCCAAGGCGGTATTCACCGAGCACAATCACGGGAACGGCTAGGTGTGCGGCGCGGGCAACAATTTCGAGGGCGGAAGGATCGTGGTCGGCAGCGGCAGAGAGGGCGTTCGTATCGAGGATCAACGCCGAATCGATCAACGCCACATCTCCATGTCAAATCTTTTCGGAGTCCTCTTCGATAAGACGGTTGATCCGTGCGCTCTCTTTGCGCAGATGCTTCAACTTGCCCATGTGCTTGACCCAAGGCTTTTCCGAGGCCTTGGCGTCCGAAGCAAGCTTGTCCTTCACGGCCTCCGTGACAAATTCACGCAAGGGGATCCCGCGGGCAGCAGCCACAGACTTGGCGCGCCGAAACACCGAATCCGGAATCTCTAAAGTGGTCTTCATAAGAGGATGCTCCCATATTTATGGGAGTATGTAAATGCGCGCAGAATACCGAAAAATATCATAAAGGAGGTTATTGCGCAAATGTGAAACTAATAAGCTGGATTAAGCGAGCGATTCCCTATTCTGGACTGCGTGCCATCAAACTGCCATCAACGGTCCCAAATCCATGCAAATGCAGGCAAGCGGACTTCAGCATGCAGATGCGATCGCCGTCCGGTACAGCACAGCATCGCTCCGAACAGGTCGGGCGCTCTCGTTGACTTCCCGACTTCCATCAAACTGAAATCAAGGTTGTTCGCGACCTGCGATCAACTAATACCAACTGGATAAGATCCCGCTGCGTCTAAATCAACGCCCGCGAAAAACTTTGGGTTTCGAGACTCCTGCGAGTAAACTTCGCGCAAGTGTTGCGGCGACCCCCTGAGCCCGCACGGACTATTGGGATTAGTTCTTGTGGTGTTGTTTCCAATTAGCGGGAGTTGTGCCGGTTACACGCCGGAAGGCCTTGGTGAAGTGGCTTTGATCCGCAAAGCCGTAGTTTAGGGCGATTTCGGAAGGTGAGTTGTTGCTATTCAGCAGCATTTCCTGGGCTCTCTTAATCCGGTTATGCAAGCGCCATTTGTACGGCGGAAGTCCGGTCGATGCCTTGAACGCACGAGCGAACTGGGATTGCGAAAGACCGGCCAGTTGCGCGAGTTCTTCCAAGCCGATGTCCTCCGCAAGATGCGCTTCGAGGAACTCCAATACCCGCTTTAGTTGCCATCTTGCAAGCCCACCGTTCTTGATGCGAGTCGAGACGTCATGCGAGCCGAAAAGAGACGCCATAAGCGCCGTCGTGAGGGATTCTCCGTACATCCGATTCTCGCGCAACCTGCTGGTGAATTCCTCTGCAAGTAGCTTCGCACACTTCGTGACCCTCTCGTTGTACAACATGAGGACAGGGGAAGTAACTTTAGCGTAGTCCAGGTCATCTCCAAGGATCTTGGGCAGCGCATCATCATCGAAATGAAGCCGAAGATCACGAGTCACTTTGATGTTGTCTGAGTAGCCCCAAATCGGCATCTCTGCCGGAACGAATGTTGCATGCCCGGCATCATATCGGAACCGTGGAGTTGGCCGATTGACGTTCAGCCGCGCTTCGCAGTATCCACCGATCTGTTCGAGGAGAATTGCTACAGTCGTTTGTTCTGATGAGATGTCATGCCACACGCGACCGGGATTTGAATAGTGGACAACATGGCGAACTGTGATGCTGTTCCAGCACCGTGATTGATGCTCGACGCTGTTGATGCCATGCGGCGAACGAAATTCAAACGGCTGCGGTTCCCTTATATCTTCTTCCATGGCGACGTGGCCACTATACCACCCGATGAACCGTTCAAGAAAGCGATTGAAGACAAAGAATAGCCGGATCGTACAAGACCTCAAGGGCCGGTGTCGGCCATCTTTGAAAAGGCCGGGTGTTTCGGGCCGATGACGTTGTGAAAGATTTCCGTTAAGACAAGGAGAACGCGATATGGATGTGGCAAAGGCAGGCTTGAACGCCCTTCTTACCCCGGAAGAGAGCGTATTGCTGCTGATCGATCATCAGGCTTTCCAATTCGCCAACCTGAACAGTCACGACCCGACGATCATCGTCAACAATGTCATCGGGCTCGCGAAGGTTGCCAAGGTCTTCGGAGTTCCGGTAATCCTGACGACAGTAACCGAAGAGCGCGGCGGGCACATCATTAAGGGCCTGCAGGATGTGTTTCCGGACAATAAACCCATCGACCGGACGTTTATCAACACCTGGCAGGACGACCGGGTGGTGAAGGCCATAAAGAAGACCGGTCGAAAAAAGATCGTGATGGCCTCGCTGTGGACAGAGATGTGCCTTGCCATGCCAGCTATTCAGGCGCAAGGGGAAGGCTATCTTGTTTACGCCGTAACGGATGCCTCCGGCGGCGTCTCCCCTGAGGCGCACGACATGGCTGTTCGTCGCATGGTGCAGGCTGGAGTCGTGCCAATCACGTGGATGGCGCTCAGCGGCGAATGGCAGCGCGATTGGGCAAGAGAAGATACCATTCCAGCGCTGGCGTCCGTTTTTATTGAGCATGGCGGCGCCACTGGCGTCGCGTTCATGTGGGAACAGCAACTGCTCGCGACTCGTTCGCGTTGACCCTGCCGAATGCCGATGCTGCGCGCGAGTTACGAAGCGGCCCCGCGACTGCCAGTCACGCACGAGTTTAACGAACGACTATACACCCGGCTCCCATTCAGGTGGCACATGCCCAACAGAACAGCATACGTTACGGGAGCGAGACTCCTTGGCCACCTGGCCCTTATGGGATTGCTTTTGGATGCACAATCCCTCCATTGCCAACAACTGGCCACCTCGACCAGTCCCCCGACTGCCCAGGTGCAACTACCGGTCGTGAATCTCGGGGAAACAAACTTTGAAGACGGCTTTGGCGCGCCGGGCTGGTTGCTGGAAGAATTCCCGGAAAGCTCCGTCGCGGACACACTGAGAGATGGCACCGGGAGAACAGTTCCAGGCTCAAACCGCGTTACCGTCGACAGCACGACCAGTCATATCGCCTTCGTGAGCCGCAAGCGCCTCCTTGGTGCATGGTTGGCTGGCGAGGCTTTGGTCCCGCTCGTCGATGTCGATGTTCAACTCAAAGGTGCCGATACGAGGGTCCGGGGTGTTGGCGATCTGACGGTCGGTTCGGGACTTCAGTGGCAGCCGAGAAAAATCGGAAAGGCAATCTTTGTCCAGCGTGTGGTTATCGATGTTGGCGTGCCGACGGGCAAGTACAGCGATGCTCGCCCGGTGAACATCGGTAATCACTTCGTTGTCGTTAATCCCTATTATGCGTTTACGTATGAGCCGAACGGCAAGGTAGAGGTCAGCGTTCGGGTCCACTATCTGTGGAACTCCATGAATCACGATCCCTTCGTAGGTTTCGGCAGCAAGGACATGCAGGCAGGCCAAGCCTTCCACGCTAACTATGCGGTGTCTTACCAAGTGCTCGAAAACGTCAGACTGGGGTTCAACGGTTATTGGTTGCAGCAGTTGACAGACGACAAGATCAATGGCGCCAGCTTTGCTAATTCGAAGGAGCGGACTGTCGGTCTTGGCCCGGGAATCCAATTGGGCGGTCGCGGGCTCTGGTTCCGCGTGAATGGCTACATGGAAACAGGTGTGCGCAATCGGCCGAGCGGAATCAAGGTGACTTTCCGAGTGTCCAAAGCTCTGGCCGGAGAGCATTGAACGCACGGTGGTTGTACCCGTCCACTTGGTTACGGCTCTTTCGATGAGTCCTTGCTCCATAGCGGCGCTCATCGAAAGTGAATCTAGCTCCGAAGGGAACGCTTACATGGCACAAACAATCGAAAACTTGTTGCGCGAAAACCTGTACGGCGTCTTTGGCGAGCACGACACTCAGAAACGCCGGAACAACATCGCACGACTGTGGGCGGAGGACGGTGTCTTCGTCGATCACAACTCCCGCTATGAGGGACATTCAGGTATTGACCATGCGGTTGCGGGACTTGTCGAAAAGTTTCCCAACTTCGTCTTTACGGAGCGCGGCGAGCTTCAGTCATTTAACGGAGTCGGAAAGCTCGATTGGGGATTCGGCCCCACCGGAGAGGAAGTAGTCATCACGGGCATCGACGTACTTGTGATGAAGGGCGATAAGATCGGTGCTCTCTATACATTCCTGGATGCGCCGAAGAAGTAGCCGTGGCCAAGCCTTCGAATCTCGCTCCTTTTGACGCTTATGTGACGAACATGAACATTTCCGTGGGAGCGTACGTGCGACCAGGTGCGCGATGTTTACGCTCATCGACTCGACGACATGGTATGTGGTTGCGAACTATCGCGAATCGAAACTCAAGAACATACGCCTTGGTTCGCCGGTCGATGTGTTGTTGATGGGGCATCCCGACCGGAAATTCCACGGCGTTGTGGAGGGCATCGGAACTGGGCATGAACTCAAGCATGGCCTTCACGCTTTGCGTCGGGAACCCGGGCCACTTTCAACACGTTTATTCCATGCGCAGTGACACCCTCGGCGACTACATCCTTCGTGGGCGATTGCACGACCGGCGGGAGATTTCGGAGAGCGCCTTGGCGGCGCGCGTGTCTTTCGAGTTCGAATTGCGCGACTCAAAGACGGGGGCTACGGTGTGGAGTCGGTACTATTCGCACGATGAACCCGTGGATGGAAAGAACGTGAAACTAGTCGTTGCTGCTATGGATCGCAAGGTGCAGAGCGGGTTACGCGAGGTCACTGGGGGCCCGGAGCAGTACTTCTCGTCACATAGTGCAGTCGCCTCGACGGTGGCGCCCTAACACTTAAATCCGGCGTGAATTGCGTTATTTTTGTGCAAATCTGCCCAAAAATTGACATTTGGTCCCAAAATCTATGCAGCAGTTGGTCGAATTTTACAAAAGTAACTTCAGCCTTCCAGCGGTTTCAACCTGTTAACCCGACGCAGTATCTTCTCTGCCTTCTGAGCAATGAGGGGCGAGTTGACTAACCGCAGAATAGGTCGGTTCTGCGGACGAGTAAGTTCGCCAGGCAGCCACAACAGTCTTTGCCGGAGTTTGCTCAAGGTCAGGCTTTGCCAGTCCTCGGGGAGACACGTTCGCTGAAAACCCGTAACTAGGTTGTAAGCCAGCCGAATTACCTCCAGATAGAGTGCGTTGGCCGCAAAAGCACGAGTGGGAATCTTTCGCGCCGCATAGTCCTCACGCACCTCGCGAATGCGTCGCTCCATTCCGGCACGGCCATCGTAGAAGTGCCAAACACCGGCCGGCGTCAGCGGCAGGTTCGTGTGCCAGGCTCGGTACGCATAGCGTTCCAAAGAAAATAGGGTCGGCTCCGGATCGGTGTCCTCGATCTTCTTCCGCGCCACAATGCAACGCCGCGCGTGAGTCCAACCGTGTGGACGGTGCTCAAATTCCGCGATCTCCCAGTGGGGACTCATCGGTTCATAGCGCAAACCCTTGAGCGCGCGCTTCAAGGAAGGGACCATGCGCGCGACCACTGCGTATTGGGCGAAACGCGTTTCCAGCATATCCAGAACCGGCCCGTAGCCAAAGCCCGCATCGGCCCGCACACGAATTTCTCGGACGTCGGAAGGGGTGGACAGAAAACAGGAGGCCAAAAGTTCTTCACTGCCCGCCCAGGTTCCCGCATCGCCGCGCCGCAGTTCGACATCCCACAAGAACGAGGAGTTCGCTTCCACACAGAGCAGCGGGTCATAAGAGCGCTTGCCGCGATAACGCGGATTGTAGCCAACCTCGGCACCCTCCTGATGGCCGAATACGGTGAGCACCGTGCTGTCCAGATCGAAGATAAGACGCGAGCGATGCCTCGGCAAGTGGATGAAGCGTTGCAGCAGTCGATCATTGGCACGGTGTAATTGTTCCCGGAGGTCAGCAGGCGCATTCAGTAAGAAGCGCCGTAGAGTCTGTGGATCGGGGAAACTCTGCAAACCAGTCAAGTACTGGAAGGTTTCGTCAGAATGTAAGAGTGCCGCCGTCTCGATGCGATCCAGTCCTAGCAGGATGGGATGGACCAAAGCCAAGAGCATTTGCGAAACGCTATAGTCCCGGTTGCGCCGAGGATAATGAATCTGTCCTGCCACATAGTTTCGAAAATGCAGCACTCGGAGGAATTCATGAAAGAAGTAACTTCCGCCAAAGTGGCTCAGACCCCTATGATTACAGGTTATTCTAACATTTCGTGGTGACCTACGAACCTGCGGCATACGCTAACCACCGGTTAGGACAAGCCGCAAAACAAGAACATGCTCGGAATGCCCATCAGATGGGCCTATTATTGCATATTCAGGGCTGCAAATGCGCCGGATTTAGGTAACACTCCGCCTGAAAGCGAAGCGTGGACTTGAGTCGGCGACCTCCCAGTGCGATGCAGGAACTATTTCCTATCGAATCCTACATCTGAAGACTCCCGGGCTTCTGATGCGAATTCGCTGCCACGGTTCGCTCAGGATCCATCGGAGCTTCCTTCGCCTCTTTCATTCATCTGCATTACTGTGAATCTCGCATGAGCGCACTAATTCTTACAGGCGGTTTTGCCAGGAAGAACTGCTATTGCAGGCAATCCAGGCAATCCCAAATCACGATCGGCGACGGCCAGAAGTTCTGCGATCTCGTTTCGGTTCGTCTTGTGCGCCTTGAGCCATCCGAACTTCTGCCAGTCTTCCAAGCTCATCCTCGTCCCCAATCAGGAAGAGTCTACGTCCTCTGTGTACGTTCGCCAAGAAATGGTGACCCTCAGCAACTCTGCTACGGAATTCATCCCTCTTATACAACGAGGGGTTCACCTCGCGCCCTAGCTGGTGTTCCGCAGATCGAATTCCAGGAATCAGTTCCGAAAGCGACACGCTGTTGCTGATCACCGTTCGGGTCGTCATTTTGTGAGGGATCACCGACAATTAAGTGCTGGAACCACGGCTCAAGCGTAAGCTCAGGTTGGTGTTCTTGCGGCAGTTCAGAACGCGTCCCCCGCCGCTTCGGCCTGCTCCTTCCATCGTTGAACGTTCACCCCCATCACCAGGAGCCACAGGCAGAGCGCCACTTCTGCGATCGCGGTAGCCGCGAAATAAGGGAATATCCGCGCTTGCAGCGCGGGCGCAAGAAAGAGCGAGAAGCTGTTGACGAGATACCCAAAGCCCTCGACCGCCAGCAGCACGCCGATGAGCCGGGGGAAGAACTTCGAGTGGACGATCAGGTATGCCATGGTGAAGCAATCGAATCCGAAAAATACCAGGCAGATGGCAAACCCATATTCGAACAACTGAAGCGATAAATACGCCGCAGCCTGTAACTGTTCTGTTGTAAATGCGCTCAGGTAATGCCCTCCCCCGAAAAGGGCCAAAGGCGCGAAATGAGCGAGTATACTGACGCTTTCAATTGTGTTCGAGACCAGGTCAAAAAAGAGCATCATCAATGCGACGTTCTTGTTGACGACCTTGAACAACTTATAGAAGATGACCGCCAAGGGTATATTACACGCGCAATAAAAGACTTCGACCACAAAGCCCAACCGATAAAGCAGTTCGTGCGCCTGGATGTTTTGCGCTGTAGCCGCTGCGTCCCCGTGGACGACGAGCCGGCCGCGAACGAAGATCTCGGCGAAAATGCCCCCGACGATGACGATCAAGTACAAGCCACCGGCGATTCTGGCGTAGAGTTGCGGCCAAGCTTCTGCGACCCGATCCGTCTCTGCACCTGTGCTCATTCCGGAATCTCCTTTTGTTTCAAAAATGGCATTAGCGGGCGTGTTGCGATGCACACTGCTGTTCGACGCACCCGCGGCCGAGATTACTTCCTCGGAAGTTGATGCTCACGAAAAAACGCCCACATCTGCTTCGTCGCGTCGACGCTGTGGCTATACCGCCCGATCATCCATTCCGCCGCTACCTGCTTGCCGCCGGTCCACTGATGGCCTTCTCCCTTGACCGTGTAGAGCACCACGCCCGCATCGTCAGCGCAGTCCGTGTATTCGAGGCGCGTGACATCCGCAGCGACAGCAGATTCGATCGGATTCGGTCCGCACCGGTTTCGCCGAGACCAATTCGCCATAAAGCCCGGAACACTCGGAAATGTGCCGCCGGCGAGCTTCGACCAGCCGCCGTTGTACGGACAAACAGGATCGGCAGTTCCATGAAAGGCAATCACCGGCACCGGTCGATGGTCCGTGCACCAGCTCCATTCCGGATCGAGTCCAGCCGAAACCATCCCGACTGCTGCGATCCGATCGGACAGCGTGCACGACAGTACGAACGCCATGCCTCCACCGTTCGACATCCCGTTTGCGTAGATCCGCGTCTTGTCGATGTTGTAGGACTCCTCCAGCTTGTCGATCAACCCCGCGATGAAGATGACATCGGGCATACGCGATGGCGTTTCGCTTCCTGTCATTTCCCATGACTTGGGACCGCGACCGGTTCCTGCGGGATAGACGATGATGAAGCCGTTCTCGTCGGCCACCAGGTTCCATTGGCTGATGGCCATTGAGGAACTCGGCCACGACATCGAGGTATGCAGGGTAATGACCAGCGGCGTCGGCTTCGTGCGATCGTAGCTCTTTGGAACGTACAGCAGGTACTCCCGCTTCTCACCGGAGGAGACGATGGCACCGGCGGCGGCGCTGGTCCAATTCGGGAAGTAGAAAACGGAGTAGAAAAATCCGACAGCGAGCAAGACCAGGAAAATAGGCAGGCCAATGACAACCAGTACTGCACGGATCACGATCTTCCTGCGATTCATAAGTGGTCCTTGAACTAACGGGTCTCTAACGGTCGCGACGAGCGGCCGAGCGACGCGCCACGGCCACTCTCTCTCAACTTATTACCTTGTCCCCGGCGGAATCTAACATAAGCAATCGTCAAAGCGGCGTGCCGAGGCATGTCCAGAGTAGATCGTCTAAGAGCCTGCGATTAGCGATCGCCATCAATCGCGCCGGTCACCAGCTCTGAGAGATTTGGCGCAGTTCAGTTGGCTAGAACGCTGCCCTGTCGTTGATTAGAATCCTACACTGTCACGGCCGACCGCTTCTGCCCTGCCCTTTTTGCCTGTTTTCTTCGTCTCGTTGCTGTGCATTCCCATATCTTGCGGCGCATTTGGAGGATTTGTGCAACTCTTTTGTGCAACCAGAAATTGCAACGGCTTATCATGTCGATGTACGCCCATCACGAGCGCTAACGATGGAGCGTCTTGCGGATTGCGCTCTTCCGAAGCGCCGCCCCGAGGTGGCCGATCCAGTCAATACAAGCGCGTTGTCGGTACCTGTCTCGCGAGAAGACGGGATTCGAACTCCCGGCCTCCTCATTGCGAACTGTGGGGAAAATAAGCTAAGGCAAGGCACCACAATCACTTAGCTATTTTCACGGTGCCTTTAATTGGCAAGTCCGGCAATCCGGGCTATTTGCCTTCTTCTCTTTGTCTTTTCAGTACAGCTCGATGAGCAGCGGCATAAAATCATGGCTCAAGATAAGCCCAGGTGTATCATCTTCCCCTCAGTGCGTCCTGATGGACAGGACTACGGCTTAGTTATCTGAGTCTAGCGTTTACGTCGCCAAGGCTCTAGCGTCGACGCCCAACACCAACGCAGTATTCTGGTAAGGGGAGAACAAGAAACCGTGGAACTCTTCGGATACAAGGCAGTGCCGCTACGTGAGGACCATGAATTAATCCTTTACCGGGGCCACTCGAAGGAGGTAACTGCCCCCTCTGTTCTCCTACTGGCAACTGTCTCACGACGCCCCGCGCTCGAAACCGTTGAAAAACTGCAGCACGAATATTCGTTCAGAAACGAACTGGACACAACATGGGCGGTTCGGCCAATGACTTTGTCCCAGTACAACGAGCAGAGTGTACTTGTATTCGAAGATCCCGGGGGTGAGCCGCTCAATCGGCTCGTTGACGGAGCGATGGAAACGAAGATGTTTCTGCGCCTCGCTGTTGCTATCGCGCA
>Ga0207055_1058_pt1 | contig 28493 bp, 32 predicted proteins | sample Alteio_BWMinCont_57_FD_153293 | JGI IMG/M metagenome (GOLD analysis project Ga0207055, IMG submission 153293) | Enriched cells from forest soil in Barre Woods Harvard Forest LTER site, Petersham, Massachusetts, United States -... | ecosystem: Environmental > Terrestrial > Soil > Temperate forest >...
GGCGGCGCGAACTGCGGCTTCATTGCGCGAACGATATGAGCGCGGATTGGCTGGCCGGCCGAATCGGCTTTCAAAAGACCTGGCGAATCGTCTGGCCTTGCAGCTGTTCCTGCTGGGATGCGGCATTGAAGATGCGATGCGGGGACCGCCGAAGGAGGTGCTGCTAGCGGTAGAACCCATCCTAGAAACGGCCGGGGACAAGGGAAGCGCGGCCCAATGGTCTGCGGAGATTGCAGACATGTATCGGTCCTGGGCTAAGTCTCGCCGCATGCAAATGCACGAGGTCTCTGGACCGGCGGGATGGACGGTGCTCGCCATCAATGGATTCGGTGCTGAGCCTCGATTACTGCAGGAAGTCGGCCTTCATGTGCTTGAAACGGAATCAGCCGGAGCGCAGTCCGTAGCAACGACCAGCCGAGCGGCGGTTCGTGTCAGCGTCAGCGCGCGCGAACTCGCCAAATCCCCCGATCAACACGTCGCACCGTCGTTGAACTTATCTCAGGCTGTGCGAAATGCGACGGTCGTCCGCCGCTATCGCTTTGGATCAGCGCCATTGGTGCGTGATGCATTGGCCAACTGGCGTTCCGGCAAAGTGAAGGAAGTCATGGCCGGCAATTTCGATTTACTGGGAATTGTCGCAATCGGGAGCGCCTAGCCGGAATGGTCGCCACTGATCGATGGCGAATAGGCTGCGCTCAGGCCGAATCGATGCGATTCACCCGCGGGTCGACAGTAGCGCGTGTATTACGCAGCAGGCGATGCCAGCAGTCTAATCAATGCGTGGTACGCCACCAAGGCGATCGCAAAGCCCAACGACAACGCGAGCATGGTCCACACGGGGAATTGTGGTGGCCCAACGAGGCAGAAAAATAAAGTCGTTAATAGTCCTAACAAAGCGAGCGCTGCGAGCACAAAAGTGACCAGGGGCTCCAGAATCACGAGCACCATGAGAACGGGCAAACACGCCGCCCGCCAAAGCCATCGAATGGGCGGAACAAAATGGGGACTATGGATTTCCACGGGGCTGCCTGAAGTCCATTGCAATCTCAAGTGCCTGGCTTGACTGGCATTTCGGTCTTTCCGGCCCGAAGACTATCCAAATAGTCAGACCAGAACTGCATCATCTTGCGGCGCTCAGGTAAATACTCAGCGTAGTTGTATGCCGCCCTGACGCCGTCACGTTCGGAGTGCGCGAGTTGGCGTTCGATGGCGTCCGGGTGCCAGCCTTGCTCGAAAGTCTGCGGCAGTTGCTGTGTGAAGTCCCAGATCTAAGGTGACATTCTGGCTCCGTTCCCATCCCAGGAGGAGCCCATGAACAAGAATGAGCTGAATCGATTGGTAGCCTGGCGTCTGAAGCTCCTGCGGGAGGCCGATGAGATGCCTCGAGGAGTCGCTCAAACCTGCCGACACTACGGTCTCTCTCGCAATACCTTCTACAAATGGAAAGCCAGGTACAAGAGTCACGGTGAGGCCGGTCTATGCGATCGAGCCCGAACTCCATTGCGCTCGCCCAACACCACCCCTCGGGCTGTCGTTTCCAAGATCCTCTACCTGCGAGAGAGGTACCGATTTGGGGCCGGTCGAATCGCGAGCTACCTGCATCGCTTCCATGATATCCAGGTGGCGCGCTCCACAGCCCATCGCATCCTGATCCGCTATGGGATGGGCCGATTACCCGCCAACCAGAAGCGTCGGCCGACAGGCCGTCCCTGGCATCGGTACGAGAAACCACAACCCGGCCACCGCCTGCAAATCGACGTAAAATTCCTGGAGCGCATCGCCGGATCTAGAAAGCGCCTCTATCAGTTCACAGCGATCGACGACTGCACACGCATCCGCGTCCTCAAGATCTACGACGTTTGCAACCAGAAGTCCGCGATTAGCTTCGTGGACGAGGTCATCCGCAGGCTTCCCTTCCGGGTCTTGGTCATCCAGACAGACAACGGTGCCGAGTTCCAGTCCAACTTTCACTGGCACCTGGAGGGACAGGACATCCGCCATGTCTACATCCGACCCAAAACACCTCGCCTAAACGGCAAAGTCGAACGCTCACATCGTGTCGATGAACAGGAGTTTTACCAGCTCCTCGACAAGGACGGCATTGGCGACGACATTCACTTGTTCAACGACAAGCTTCAAGAGTGGGAGGACTATTACAATTATCATCGGCCTCACGGAGCCCTCGATGGGCAGACGCCTTACGAGCGGCTCCTGGCCAGAAAAGCCTCTGCCGGAGTGTCACCGAAGTCCTGAGACCCTACAGTTTGGGGGTGGTGGCAGGGAGGGAATTGAACCCCCGACACGCGGATTTTCAGTCCGCTGCTCTACCAACTGAGCTACCTGGCCTTAGCAGAGCGGCGCATCAAACAGGCGTGGGCGCCGATCGTCAATGAATATTCGCAGAATCAAGCGCTTACGCGACCCCAAGCGCCCTCGTGGGCTCAATTGTAGTTTGCTGCTCGCTTAGAATTTTCGCGAATTTTCGGTAATTTTGTGGGCCTTAGAGAATCTTCCAAAAAGCGGAGAAACGCATGCCGCTCGATGTGCTCGATCGGCTGATTTTGGATCCCGGGACGCGATCGCTGGGGGAGTTGCATCAAGAACGTGAATGGGCCGTTAGGGAGATCCGACATTTGTCTCTACGCATCCTTCGGATGCGTCAGCGCGGCTTCGCGTCAAACTTGGCTTGCGCCAGTACGTCGCAGCGGACGAAGTCCGGGAAGGTGAGATCGGAAGTATTTTCGGCGAGATATAAAAACTCGTCGAACCGATCGAATCCCCGTACACGGATGTGCGAGGCCGCAGCGAGGCAGAACGCCGAAGCGTTGCGCTGTGAACCGACCGGCCCATCGAAGAACATTTCTTTAGGAACGGCGTCACGAACGGCAAGTGAAATTTTTGCTGCGTCTGCTGCGAGCGACAGCAATTCGCAAATAAATATTTCATACGGGTTAACGCGTGAAATAGCGGGATCGGCGTCACGTCGTGATGCGTGGGGCTCTGGGCATATTGGCAACTGGAATTCAAAGCCACAGGGGTCGCCAATTGGACGCCATTGATGAAGCCTCAGAATTGACTAAGCGACAAGCGGAACTCGAAAGTTTGATGAAACAACCGGGTGGGGCCCGCGTTACTGAGGAGAAAGAACTTCAGGATGTAAAACGAAAGCTCGGAACTCTGACCCTCTCGGCGCGGGCGGCGCGTTGTTCACTGGCAGATTTGGGTGTCGAGGCCCGTGCGGCGGGAAACGCAACCAAGATCAAGTAGTGAAATTCGCCGACGCCGTGTGGCGAGTCGTTTTGGTCGTTTGAGGGTCCGCACATGAAGCGTAGGGAGGGCCGCTGCTGCGGCGTTGAACCTTCTGATTTAGTCGCAGGCGCCACGACAGGAACTCAGCACTCACCACCAAAACACTGAGCCCGAAGCCTAAGAATATTACCGCGAGCAGGATGTCATCTAGGGGCATCAGGAGTCCCGGTCGTAGACGATGTCGGTAGACGATAATTATCATGCTCTGCGCCAAAATAAAGTCGATCAGTTAGCAGATGCTCGATCGCTGTCTGGAGAAGTGGCAGGAATAGTCTTGAGTTGCGAAATATGTAAGATGCTAAGGCGCCCTGCGGGGGATTAAACCATCCCTACGGGGTACCAGTGACACCGCGAGGCTATTTTCCCGGCCGTTCTGTGTAAGCAAATTTCTCGCCAGAAATATCGGCAGCGAACATGAGGCCGCCCTTGGCGATGGTAAACACCGCCATGCCAGTCTGGTAATCGCCGTTGGTTGTGGCATTGTTTTTCCCACCACTCGCTCCCGACGAAGCGCGATCTGTGCCAATGCTCGCGGAGGCTCCCGCCGTGATGGCGACGGCGCTGGCGCCCGCCGCAAATTCGAATTTGCCGGATTGGAATTCTTCCAAATGTCGCTTGTCCTGGAAGAATATGATTTCGCTATACGCTTTGCCGCCCGCCTGGAGCCCGATGCTCAACTGCGTCATTACGGCGTCGCCGACCACCCGATCATGCACATATACCTGACCCGCGCCTCGAGCTCCGCCGACGATGAGGCCGCCAGCGCCAATGGTTGGAAATACGGCGTAGGCATAACAATCGGTGAAAAAGACGGCACTTTCTCCAGCATGCTTGAATAGCTCAATCGTCTCATCGTATTCGTTTGCGTAAGCCACGCCGGAACCCAACATTAAGGCCAGCGTCACGCCGAAGAAACGAAGCAGGATGTTCATATGGAAGTCTCTGGTAATTGATGGGCAGGTCGCCAGTTCGAACGTACGGAGCGCCGCCGCGTTCCCTAAAGAGCTAAGCACAGGGCGAGCCACAGTATACAGCGGCCTCATAAGGGAATTGCATCGCGTTGTCGGTAGCGCTCTGCACTTTGCTGCAACCCGCGCAATCTCCTTGCTTATTCCCCCCGTTTTTTTGTCGCGTTCGAAGCCCTGCCTTTCTTCTCCATATGCGGAGATTTCAATATGGCGGCGGCGAGTTCTCGCGCAGAACGCGCTCCATAGATGGCAGGGCGAAATTGTGCCCTCGTTGATCATCGTCGCAAGGCCGTGAACCAACGCCCATGACCTAAGACTCTCCAGTGGTTCGTCCGGCGCGTGCCGGGGCGCCGACACCTGAACCGAATGCACTGCTCCGCGCAGTACCTCATAGGCGGATGTTCGCGCCGCATCAAGTTCCGGGTCATCGGACGCCTTGTGGGCGCTGGAGCCGAACATCAGCTTAAACAGGCTCGGGTTGGACGTTGCAAAAGCGACGTAGGCAATGCCCGCCGCGTTCAACCGCGCCTGCGGATCCACTGCCACATCCATTTCTTGCCGCATTGCAGTGGCGAATTCGCTAAAGCCTTGCGCTGCAATCGCGGCAAGTAAGGCGGACTTATCGGCGAAATGATTGTACGGCGCAGCCTGGGACACGCCGACTCGTCGCGCGGCCGCACGCAACGACAGCGCCTCGTAGCCTTGAGATTCAAGTATGTCGCGAGCGGCGTGAATGAGTGCGTCCCGAAGCGCCCCGTGATGATAGTTGCTGGCCTTCTTGGGCGTTGCTCTGTCGCGTTTCTCGATCCGCGTGTTTTTCGCCTTTGTGGGCATGCCCGCAACATAACTGGTGCGGACCGGAAATGCCAGGGCATATTGACACCGTTAATATTTGTGCTAGAGTTATATTAACGGCGTTAACATGGAATCAAGAGGCGGGTGCCCAATGCAGAATCGTCGCGTTGATCGATTTCTCTCCTATCGGCGCTCACCCTTGGCGGCGTGCTTCGCCGGTGTGTTCGCCGTCGCCTCTTGGATGGGTTCCTCTGGCATGGCGGCCGATGCTCCTACAACGGCCGGACTGACCGTGCACTTCATCGGATTGAAGTCCTCCCAAGGTGCGGTAATGGTCGCTGTCTACGACAGCGAGGCAGCTTATGAGAATTCTGGGACCGCGTCCGCGGCGGCAACGCGAACTGTAAAGCTCGAGATTAAGGACGGAACCGCAGTCACCACGCTCGAAGGTCTGCCGCCAGGTGAGTACGCGATCAAGGCGTTTCACGACTTGAACGGCGATGCAAAGCTGAACACCAATCTCTTTGGGATACCCACCGAACCGGTCGCCTTTTCCAATGACGCGCCCGTACACATGCATGCGCCGTCGTGGAAGGAAACCGTCTTTGTCGTCCACGCGGGTGACAACGCAATCTCTATTCACATCGATTGAAACGCTCGGCCACCGATAGCTCCGTGGAGCTTGGGAGAAACACGATGAAAATGCTTAGTCGCCGTGAAGTCCTTGGAAGCCTTGCTGGCATCGCCTCGTTGCCATTGGTTCCGGAATTGGCACAGGCTTTGGCCGGCATGCAGACCGCGGCCGACTGGCGCATTGCATTCGCTGATTTGGAATCGAACCTGCCATCGACTCCCCTCACCTGCATTCAGGGCAAAGCTCCGCGCGATCTGTCCGGAACGCTTTACCGCAACGGCCCCGGCAAATGGCACCGACCCGGCAAATCCGCTACTCACTGGTTCGACGGCGACGGTCTGGTGCGTGCCTTTTCGCTGTCCGATGGCAAAGCGGCCATCAGCGCGGCGTTTGTCGATACGCCTAAGCGCCGCGCTGATGAAGCGGCGCATGCGGTAGTCAGTGGTGGGTTTGGTACGCCAATGGCGGCCCACGTCACTGTCAATTCGAGCGATGACTTCAACGCCGCGAATATTTCCGTCGTGCTGCGCGGCAACGAGCTGTGGGCGCTGTGGGAAGCCGGATCTCCGATCGCCATCGATCCACGGACGCTTGCCACCCGTGGCGTTAAGACACTCCGCGAAGACCTTGAGCATATGCCATTTCTGGCGCACCCCCGAATTGATCCTGACGGTGTACTTTGGAACCTGGGCGTAGCGGGTTCCCAAGCGGTAGTCTGGCGGCTCGGACCGGACGGCGATGTGCAGGCGGCAGCTCCAATTACTCTCCCTCGTGCCAGTTACGTGCATGATTTCACCGCGACCGATCAACACCTCATCATTTTGCTTCAACCCTGGGTGCAGCGAGCCGGGGAAATGCATTCCGACTTCGCCGATATGCTGGAATGGCATCCGCAATGGAGCACTCAGATTCTCGTTCTCGATAAGGCCGATTTCACTCGGCAACGCGTGTACGAATTGCCGGCGTTCTTCTTTTTTCATTTAGGCTCCGCCTGGCGCGATCCGAGCGGATCCATCCTGTTTGATGTGTGTCGGTCTGCCGATCCCGGGTTCGCGCTGCGCGGTGCGCGCGATGTCCTTCAGGGGGTCTACCGTCCCGACGCTATCCCCACGCTTGCCCTGGTCACCCTCACGCCTGACGGAAAAGCATCTTTGCAAGATACGGGCATCGCCGCAGAGTTCCCTCGCACCGACGGCCGTCGGTCCGGCCTACCTCGATCCTATACGCTGCATGCCGCCTCCAAGGCGGCGCGTGAACCCCTCTTTACCGGCGTCGCACTCCATGATTGGCGCAGCTCTCGATCGCAACATTTTGATTTCGGGCCAAATCATCTGGTCGAAGAAATGATATTCGTGCCCAATCCCGGCAGCCCCTCGGAGATGGATGGTTGGATATTGGGCCCAAGCATCAATTTGCGGGCCGGGAAAACAGAACTGCACGTCTTTGACGCGCGCCATATAGCCGACGGACCTCTATGCACGTGGCAGGCACGTGTGGCGCTTCCCTTAAGCCTGCATGGTACGTTTGCGAGCGCACACAGCACGAGTTCCTAAGGCTTAAGGGTGCAGCTAACCCGCCAGCATCGCAATCTGCAACACCAACACCGTCGCCCCTGTGGCGGCGACGGCCAGAAGCCCCTGCGCGACCCGTGCGACAAAGCTAATTTCGCTGCTCATCTTAAGGCTCCGTTGAGTGAATTCATCGAACAGTTCACCCTATAGACGAACACGGAGGCTCGAATTCGACATACTCGTCGAATAATTTTCATCCCGTTTCGCTCGAGATCCTTTCGCACACCACGCCTTCCGTGGCTAATCAATCCAGCCCGCGCATCCGTGCGCAGTCGTACGGCCGGTTCGACGCGCGATTTGCCGTAACGCGCCGCCCCGTTCACTATGTGCGGGATATCACACAGCGACGATCATTTGCGTAGTCACTGGTGCTCTCCAATGCCCTGCAAGGTCACCGCGTCGGAAATCGAGGCTTGATGAGTTGGGTCACCGTCATTTTTTCCATGACCGCGTCTGCATGCTTGACGCTGTCATTGATTTACCTGTTCATCTGGTGGCGGCAAAAGGATGACTGGGCCAATCTGCTGTTTGCGTTGGCGGCCTTGGGAACCGCAGCCGCCGCTTGGTTTGATCTGTCCCTGCTGCGGACGGAGTCGCCAACACAAATGGGTTTGGTGATTCGATGGTCGCATGTGCCGACTTGGCTGATCATTCTGACGTTGGCCGGATTCGTCCGTCTTTATCTTCGCGCCGGTAGGGCCTGGCTTCTCTGGACCGTTTGCGGTCTGCGAACGATCGCGTTGTTTCTCAATTTCCTGACCGGACAAAATCTCAACTACCTCGAAATTTCAAGCGTTAGCCACATCCCGTTCCTCGGCGAAACCGTTTCTACTATCGGGGCGGGTGTGTCAAATCCGTCGATGATCGTCGGCCAGTTAGGCCTATGGGGACTGGTTATTTTCGTTATGGATGCCGCGATTACGGTTTGGCGGCGGGGTGACCGCCGGATGGCGACGATCGTGGGTGGCAGCATCGTGTTCTTTTTGCTGGCGGGAACCGTACAAACGGCACTGATAGTCTGGGGGCATCACGAGTGGCCGCCGACGTCGAGCCTATTTTACCTCGGTATTATTGCGGCAATGGGTTACGAGTTTGGTGGCGAGGCGTTACGTGCAACCCAGTTGGCCCGGGACCTGCGCGCGAGCGAACAGCGGTTGGTCAAGGCGGACGAGGAACGCGTAGCGCATCGCAACGAGCTCGCCCATCTGCTGCGCGTGGCCAGCCTCGGTGAACTGTCTACCGCGCTGGCGCATGAGTTGAAGCAGCCACTCGCGGCCATCTTGGCCAATGCGCAGGCGGCACAGCTGTTTCTTGCTCACGAAGAACCTGATTTGAAGGAAGTTCGCGAGATCCTCGGTGACATTGTGGCGGACGACAACCGCGCCAACGAGGTAATTGACCGGCTGCGCGCGCTGTTCAGGAAGGGCGAATTCCAGCCTCGCCCACTGCATGCGAACGAACTAATTGAGGATGTGCTCAAAGTGATGCATCAGGATTTGCTGTCTCGGGGCATCCGTGTCGTTACACAGTTCGCCGCCGATCTACCACCAATCCGTGGCGATCGCGTGCAACTGGAGCAAGTGTTGATCAACCTATTTCTTAACGCCGGCGATGCCATGTCTCAGGTGGCACCTCGGCCTCGGGTGCTTACGCTCAGGTCGCGCCTGGCTGAGGACAATGTCGTTGAAATCTCGGTGCAGGACACCGGCACCGGCATTTTGCCCGGCAGTGAAGCGCAAATATTCGAGCCCTACCACACCACCAAACCCCTGGGACTGGGGTTGGGCCTCTCATTGAGCCGCTCGATCATGCTTGCGCACGGTGGACGCCTGTGGGCGAAGAACAACTCTTCGGAAGGCGCGGTTTTTTACTTCACCATCCCCATATGGAAAGACGAATTGCGATGAATTGCGCATTTGTCCGCGCCTCGGTCAGCCCGCCCCGCTCGCGCAGTTTTGTATTGGGGTCGACACTTTCGTCTTACGCGGCGTTTTTTGTCACCACCAGAATTTCTCCTCTCAGCACTTGAATCGCACATCGATCGCACAGCGTCGCGCTACCAACTCGCAGGCGACCGACGATGACGCCATCGGCGAATTGCGCCCAATTGCCACTGCCGCGCACATTCGCGTCGCCGCGCCGTACGTGAAGCACACAGGCCCTGTTCGCGCAGAACATCGAGTCGTGGTCGGTGAGGATTTCTTTTGCCATGGGCGACGAAGCGTGCGCCTTATGCCGTCACAAATCGAGGGATAACGCTCGAGCGCAACGCAACAGCCGCGCAGTCAGAGGGCGACACGGGCGTCGTCTCGCAAGTCATTGATTTCGGGTCGATTCACCCGCCCCCACCCTCAAACCGTAGCCTCACATTTTTGGCGGGGTCGCTGCCGTAAGGTGCGGTCATGTGTCAGCGCTACGCACTCCCCGACCAGGCCACCGTCGAGCGGGAATTCATGCCGTCGCGGATTTGGTGGAGCTTTACTCCGAAGTACAACGTGGCTGCCAGACAATACGTGCCGGCGATCCGCTGGCACGACGGGCAATCCGAAGCGATCATGATGCGTTGGGGACTGATACCATCATCCGCGGAAGGTCGTGCCGGCGAATCGCCACTGAACATCGGCGCGGACGCGATCATGGGCTCACTGATATTCCGAAAGCCCTGGCTCGAAGGTCAGCGCTGTATTCTGCCCATGTCCGGATTCTATGCATGGCAGCTGACCAATCGACGCTACCGCCAGCCCCACTTCGTTCGTCTGCTCGACCGCGCGGTCTTTGGCGTGGCGGCAATCTGGGATCGATCCGTCAGCGAAGACGATGATGTGATCGAAAGCTGCTCGATCATTTGCGTGCCACCGAACGACCTCATGATCCAAATCGCCAACACCGACGGGCACATGCCTGCCATCTTGCGACGCAAGGATTATTCCACGTGGCTGCGAGGAACCCCGGTTGCGGCGAAGGCAACCCTGCATCCCTATAATAAGAGTGGCATGCAGGCCTACCCTGTCAGTCCACGAATCAATTCCACCGCGCCCGATGATTCTGGCTTGATCCAAGCGGCCGAACTCGCTTAAGAGCAGGCGATCCGCTATTCCTCGCCTGTTTGCTTGCGCGGTATCGCCGGTTTAACCTACAAGAGGAGCAGTTACGCCTAGGCGCACCAAGTGGGAGGGAGGGATAGTGGCGGCCGAGGCTTATGAAAGACCACCGCTTTTCTACGCCCGGGTTGTGGGGTCTATATACCTATCTGCGATGGCCCTGGGAATCTTCTCGCAAGTCTTTGTTCTCGGCAGGATTGTCGTGCCGGGTGATGCTGCGACTACCGCGAACAATATCTTGGCATCCCAAGGCCTTTTTCGCCTTGGAATTGCGGTCGACGTCATCACATTTGTGAGCGACGTAGTCATTGCGTGGGCGTTCTACGAATTACTCAAGCCCGTAGACAAGAGTCTTGCATTGCTCGGCGCGTTCTTGAGGATTGCAGACGGGTCGATTCTTGCCGTCACGACGTTCAACGGGCTCATTACTCTGCGGTTCTTGAGTGGTGTTGAGTACCTGCACGTATTCGACGCCGGTCAATTGCAAAGCCTTGCCAGACTGTTCATCAGCGCCCGAGGACTTGGATTCGACGTGGGGTTCGTATTTCTGGGGCTAGGGTCAACGGTGTTTGCTTTTTTGTTGCTCAAGTCACGCTACGTACCAAGAGCATTGGCTGGTTGGGGGATTTTCGCCTCGTTGGCATTGGCGATTGGCTCGCTCGCAGTGATTCTCTTCCCATGGTTCGCGGCTAACGCCTCGATGACCTACATGGTCCCCATGTTTTTCTATGAAGTGCCGCTTGGCTTGTGGTTCTTGGTCAAGGGTGTTCAGGCACCCACAGCAAAGGGTAATTTATAAAGTGGCGTCAATCTAAGCCCCCGTCAGCAGCGCCAGCAAGCTGAAACCATGCCGAAGCGCTATGGCTTCGCGGCGTATCGGCTTAGCCATCCGCCGCCAGAAAGTGCCAATTGGCCATTATTGACTAATCAGTTAACAATAAATTATGATGCGGCCATGGGTCGACCAAGAGAATTTGATGAAGATGAGGTTATCGCGGAGGCTCTGCAGACATTTTGGAAACAGGGCTATGGCGCGACTTCCATTCCGGACTTGATGGAGGCTACGCAGCTCGAGCGCGGTAGCATCTACAAGGCCTTTGAGGATAAACACTCGCTCTTCGAACGAGCCTTCGATAACTATCTCAGAGCGGGTCGAGCGAAGATGGCGCAAATTCTGGGATCTGACGCGCCTCCAATTGCACGGTTGCAGGCGTTCTTTGCGCAGGTCGTTGCTGGCTGTTCGGGCGCCGAAGGCGGGCCTGGGTGTTTGGCCGTCAACACAATGGTCGAGCTTGCCCCTTCGGATGCCGCGGTGCGTGATCGATTGGTACGGCACTGGAAGGTGGTGGAGCGGATGCTCGAACAGACCCTGCGCGATGGCCAGAGCGAGGGCGAAATACGCAAGGACGTCTCGGCAAAGGATCTCGCTCGTTTAGTGGTGAAATTAATTGCCGGCATCGCAGTGTTTTCGCGGCAAGGCAGCCCCACCGATGCCACTCAGACCATCATTCAATTGCTGAGCCGGGTTAGGTAGGTTTTTTTGATTGTTTATTGACCGATCGGTTCCATATCGCCGTTGAAGCGGCAGACCTAGGACAATTGAGGAGGATAGAGTTTATGAATCGTTACACAGGTAAAGTCGCGTTGATCACCGGCGGTAACAGCGGGATCGGTCTGGCGACCGCGAAACGCCTTAAAGAAGAAGGCGCCACCGTGGTCATTTCTGGGCGGGATCCGAAGACCTTGAACGCCGCGGCAGCAGAATTCGGCTTCACCGCCGTTCGCGCGGATGTCGCGCATCTTGGCGAGATCGAGCAGATGTACCGCACCGCGGTAGAGAAGGTCGGCAAGATCGATGTCTTGTTTGCCAATGCGGGTATCTATAAGGCCTCGCCTCTCGCCGAGACAACCGAGGCATTTTTCGACGAATCGGTTGATATCAATTTCAAGGGCCTGTTCTTCACGGTCCAAAAGGCGCTGCCATATTTGAACGACGGCGCGGCCATCATCTTGAATAGCTCAACGATCACCAGTAAGGGCTGGCCGGGTATTGCGGTATACAGCGCGACCAAGGCGGCAGTGCGTTCACTCGCGCGCTCCTTCTCCGCGGAGTTGCTGCCGCGTGGAATTCGCGTCAACACCGTTAGTCCCGGAGCGACCTTCACTCCCATTTTCGGGCGGCTAGGCCTGAGCGCCGCAGAACTCGATGCAACCGCGGCACGGATCTTGAAAATGGTGCCTATCGGTCGCTTTGCGACCGCGGAGGATATCGCTGCCGGTGTCGCCTATCTCGGCAGTAGCGACGCGGCGTACGCCGTCGGTACTGAACTCACGATTGATGGTGGGATTGGACAGTTGTGAGGACAAATCTAAGGAGCAGCATTCGATGATCGACCTTCATTACTGGCCGACGCCCAACGGCCACAAGATTACGATGTTCTTGGAAGAAGCCGGTCTTGACTACCAAATTGTGCCGGTCGATATCGGGCGCGGCGAGCAATTCAAGCCTGACTTCCTTGCCATCAGCCCGAACAACCGTATGCCCGCAATCGTCGATCAGGCGCCTCTTGATGGGGGTGAGCCGATCTCGGTGTTTGAGTCGGGTGCGATTCTCATATACCTCGCTGAGAAGACAGGTCGGCTTCTGCCCAACGATATCCGTGGTCGTACCGCTGCCCTCGAATGGTTGTTCTGGCAGGTGGGGGGCTTAGGTCCAATGGCGGGGCAGAATCACCATTTCAGCCGCTACGCGCCTGAGAAAATCGCGTACGCGATCGAGCGCTACGTCAAGGAGACAAATCGGCTTTACGGCGTGTTGGATCGTCGGCTCACGGCTCACGCTTTTCTCGCGGGTCGCGAGTACTCGATTGCCGATATCGCAGCGTACCCCTGGATCGTACCCTGGCAGCTGCAGTCTCAGGATCTTGCACAATTTCCCGCGCTGGCGCGCTGGTTTGCGGAAATTGCCGCTCGCCCGGGAACTGCGCGCGCCTACGCCCGCGCTGAAGTCTTCCGCTCTACGCCGGTTGTGACCGAGGAGAGCCGCAAGATTCTATTCGGTCAAACTGCCCACACTGTTGCCTGATGAGTAAGTCACAGAACTCATCGGCCTTACCGCCCTCATCGCAGGCGGCTCCACACCATCCCCGGCTTCGCGGCACTCGCCCTCATTCCGCGCGCTTGCAATCCACGACACTAGGCGATCACGGTTCTGGCAAATTCATCTTCTTCAAAAACGCCTTGTAGCGCGGGTCATCGTGAAGCTTGTCGAACTCCGGCGCGAACTTAATTCGATAGAGAAATTGGTCCTTCTGCTCATACGCGCGGTCCAGCCATTTGAATGCCTCGTCCGACTCGCCACGAAACGCATAGATCGTCGCGATTCCGAACGGGATGACGGCGTAACCTTTGAGCATCTGCGCAAGCGCCGCATCGGACTCCGCCTTGCGCCCGAGCGCAAAATAGGCCATCGCGGACCCGTTGATGCGAGCCGCTTCGAGTGGTTCCTTTAAAAATGCCGTCAACGCCGCTTGAGGTTGGCTACGGGCGAGCAGTATGACGCCGAGTGCGTATGGACCGAAGGGGAAACTGGGAGCGATCTCGAGGGCACTGCGAATGGCCGCTTCGGCGTCGGCCAGTCGGCCACGCCGCAACTGCACTGTGCTAAGCCAATAGTAGCCACCAACGTCCAGCGGGTCCAACGCCAGCGACGCGGTCGCCAGATTCAATGCATCGTCCCAACGGCCCATGGTCAGAGATTGCCGTGAGGCAATCTGCAAAGCTACAGGGTTGTTGGGGGCTAGGGTCAATGTGCGTTTGAGGTCCCGGTCGGCCGCCGACCAATCCCAATCGAAGGTGTTATGAATGTCGCCGAGCACTGAGTACGCAATTGGATTGTTCGGGTCCAACTTGATCGCTTGCTCCGCGGCGCTGCGCGCCTGCGCAAAGCCAACGGCCGGCGGCATGAATCCAACCGATGCTCCCCATGCGTACGTCGAGGCAAGCACACCCGCCGCCTCCGCGAACGTCGGGTCCAAATCCAGTGCCCGCTGAAAGTCGCTCCGGGCCTGTTCGAAGCCCTGTTGATCGTTTCGATCTGTGTCATGCAGCCCATGCAGATACAGCGCGTACGCTTCCGTGTTGCGCAGCGCCGGACGTGCTTCAAGTCCCTGAGGAGGGCTGACTTCTATTTTCAACGCTCGCACGAGCGCGATGGCAATCTCGTCCTGCATTTTTAAAACGTCGCTTAAATCTCGATCATAGGATTCTGACCATATGTGGTATCCATTGTCTGCGCGGACGAGTTGTGCAGTGATGCGCAGCCTAGTACCTGATTTTCGCACGCTGCCCTCGAGCAAATACGCAACTCCGAGCTGCGTGCCGATTCTGCGCAGATCTCCTGTTTTCCCTTTGAACTGAAACGATGAGGTGCGGCTGATGACTCTGAGTTCCGGAATTTTGACGAGCAAATTGATGATCTCTTCCGCCATGCCATCAGCGAAATATTCCTGATCCTTCTTCTCGCTCATGTCCACGAACGGCAGTACAGCAATTGCCTTGTCGCTGACAACGGCGCCAGTGACGGTCGATTCGTGCCTTGAAAACCTGACCTTATCTATCAAGAAGTAGGCCGCTACCAACGCAAGAACCACGACCGCCCCCGCGATGAACCAGAGTTGTAACGTCAGTCCAACCCTGCGTACGACAGCTTGGGCTTGAGTGGTGTAAACGGTTTCCTTGGCGCGTTGCACGGGGGCAATGAGCCGATAGCCTTTGCGTGCAATCGTCGCGATGTAAGTGGGTTGCGGATCCACATCGCCCAGAGTCTTGCGCAACTGGGACACCGCTTGATAAACCGATGCGGGTTCCACGACCACGCCGGGCCACACCTCGGTGAGCAGACGATCGATGCTCACGACGTCGCCGGCGGAGTCCGCCAAGCACATGAGCAGCCGCATCGCTCGCGGCTCTAGTTTTTGAGTCTCGGTGCCCCGCGAAATGCTGTCGAGCGCGGGATGGACGCTCCACTCGCCGATCTGTACTGCGCCGCTGGTTTCCTTGGTCGGCATCCTGGCAACCCTCCCGAGCCAGAGTATAAGGCTTGCGTTGCCTCACAGCGGAACACGGGAGAAGGCTGAACTCCACGGTTGTCTGCCTCGAGTTATGCCGGCAGTGATTGTCGTGCACAGCTCAGGAGGTCGGCGCGCTAGGTCATGTGACGGGGCGCGTGAAGCAGGGATGCTTTGCCCGAAGGCTCCATGGTATCCGACCAGTTTGGGAGTTTCGCCTGCAGCTTCCAAGGACGGTCCACAGCGATCCGGAAAAGAAGTAACCGCGGTTCGCTTCAAAGATAGAGAAAGACCTCTTCACTCAAGAGAGGCGGCGCGTGAATGCAGAGCGCAACCTGAAGACCAAGTTGGATACTCGCCGAAATCCGACCCGATTTCCTGGCTCTTGCGAAACCGGCCTGGCCTTAAGCTAGCGCCGGTACCAACGGTCACGGGGAAAGCGATCGAATCGGTAACGATCATAATCTCGACGCCAGTAGCGGCCATGTTCATAACAATAAGGTCCGCAATAGACCGTCGCGTACCCGAACGGACCGACCACAGCAACAGCCGGAACATCGACCCCCACAGTGAAATATGGGTGTGCTTCTGCCGAAACGCTGGCACCCACACCCGCAACCACAAGAGCAGCGCTCACTGCAACAGATGACCATTTGTTCATGACGGCGATCCTCACTGTTGAACCTACAGTTGATTCAACGCGACGCCGCTGCAGGCGTTGACCCCTAACTTGCGCACCACCGGACAAAGAGATTAAGAGCGCGTAATCGACGCGCGCACACTTCAGCGCGCAGAGGTTCCAGACCGGGCCTTATAAAGGTCACCGATACAAACGCGGCTGGGCCAACTTCCTTGAAGTCTATTGGCGGCATTCTCACACTAGTTGTCTGCTATGCCGCGCTCGCAGATTTTCCGCGCGCGACGGCATAAGCCGCGACCAAGCTCGCCAGCTGCACCAATGAGAAAAGGGCTGGCACCGGCAAGATGAACCGCCATGCGATGACGGCGCACGCCGCGACGGCCAGCGTGATCACGGCAATCATCGGTCGTACAGTTAAGGCGTTGGTGCGGGCCAAGGTCGCGAGCTGCCAGAGCAGGACGGCCAGCATCAGCTGAATTACCGAGAGCGAGTACCCAAAGCCCAGATAGAAATCCAAGTAGCTACGGTTCGCCCCCATGGCGTCGAAATGAACGGTCCTCATGGCCTGCAGGACCGCATTGTCGCCCATGGGCGACCAGTACTTTAGCCCGCCCATGGTGTGGCCGGCGGCAAAGAGCAACGTGATGACCGTCGAGATACGGAGCCATAGCGTTGTCGACATTGCAGTCATGGAAAGGTGTCTCCTATGTACAGCGACTTTCACTTTTATCGAGGCGTCTGACCTCGCTACCCCTATTCCGACCGAAGATGGGTTCTCATAAACTCGATCGAACTGCGAATGATCTCCCGAGACCGTTCATCGTTGTTCTGATTGTCAAATCCATGCCCGCCGGCCGGATGGTTAATGACAGTGATGGGGGCATTAATTGTCAACGCTCTGGCCACGAATCGATCCATTGCATCGTTCAGCGTCGGTATCTCGTCCCGGCCCGCGCGCACAACCAACATCGGCATTAGGGTCGACGCGTCTTCCGGCAGAGATGCGATCGCCGAAAATGCCTTGAGGTACTGAAGCGTCGCTGCGTCCCCAGGCGGCGCATATTGCTGCACATCAAGCAGCGCGTAAAATGCTACCAGACAACGCACGAATGCGGGTCTTTCGATGAGAAGCGGACTCAACAACTCGCCACCCGACGACCAGGCGCAAACGCTTATGCGATCACCATCTGCGTGAAACAACTCGGCATTTGACCGAATGTACTTAATGGCGGTGTTCAGGTCCGATGCAGCTTCGACCAACAGTAATTGGGGCGGCGGGCTGAACCGATGCGTGAACATCACCGCAACCATACCCGCAGCGGCAACTAAGCGACCCCAAGACTGAAACATGCCCCAATCCTTCGGCTTGTATTCAGGGCCGGCGCCGCCGTGGATGAAAACCACGACAGGACGGCGCTCACGAGCCATAAGATCAGGCGGAAGATAAACATCCATCAGAAGATAAGGATTATCCACCTCGCTGTACTTGAGGTTCGAGATTACCCGGACCTTATCCATGTCAGGCAGTTGATAGACGACGGGTCTCGCAACCCTCTCGGCCAAGCTCTCGGCAACTGACCGCGTCGAATCTGCTTCTTCGTTCATGCCTCCTCTCCTTGGTGCTTGTCCGCGCCAAAAAACAAAGCCGCGACCAAACTCATGAGAGTCTGCGCGGCACCAGAAACGCAAAAGCCGCAACGAGTGCGGCTCTGAAGTCAGGGTAAGACTATCCCGTCGGAACTACGACAGTCAAGATGGGTATGGTTCAGGGCCTCGCGGTCGGACTCTGCGACCTCGGCATGGGAACGGCCGGACTTGTTCTGAACACACCAGTCACCGGTGTGCTTGTTTACTTATCGCATCGCGAGTTGCGGCCCCTGTCATGACTCTCACATTTGCCTTTGCGTTGCATGAAGGCCGAGTGCAAAGCTCGCAGCGGTCGGTTCACGATTGCGCTTGCGGGGGAAAATCTCGAGTATGTACGGGAAACTTAAAGTATTACTTGGATTTAGTCTGATCGGGGTTGCACCAGGGGCATTTGCCCAGTACACCATGGATCTGACCGGTGTGGGCAACGGTACGGTGGCGAACGGCGTTTACGTCAGCCCGTACCAAGGGACTATCACCGGCAACGGCATGAGTTACTCGGGCTTCATGATTTGTGACGATTTTAATACCGAGTCATATCTGAACGCCCCGTGGTTGGCCTCTATGACGAGCGCCGGCGCCTTGGACGGAACCGAGAAATTTCCGTGGACTGAAACGTTTGGCGGGAGTACGTATTCCGCGCAGCAAGCGTATAACGCAGCCGGTTGGCTCGCAAACGGGTTGCTGAACAATCTCAATGACCCAAACAACCAAGTCAATTACTCGTTTGCCATCTGGAATATCTTCGATGGTCAGCAGACGGACCCCAGCGGCGGTGCGGTGGCGCTGGAAGCCGCGGCGTTTTCAGCCGTCAACAACGGATACGTCGCAAGTAACGTGAGCGTATACACACCAAGGCCGCTCAAGGCGAGCCAAGAATTCCTAGTTGTTTCTCCCCCGATGCAGGCGCCGGAGATCGACCCGGCGTCCGCCGCGAGCGGGTTGACGCTGTTGTTGGGCGGGTTGGCCGTCGCCTTTGGGCGCCGCACCAAGCTGCGGCCGTATTCGGCGAGCGACGCGAGAAATTACGGATAAAGACGCTCGATCGCCGTCCTGGCCCTACCATTCACCCCCCACCCTGGACTCCTTTTTTCTTGGCGCGCTAGTCACAGGCGTGACTCCGACTCGCCGTCCGGACTCTCTTCGTAGCTACATCCGTGTAACAAATCGCCGCCGCTGGATGACCACGGCTTGTGAACATCGTTTCGGCTTAACAAATCTGCAATATTTCCTCTGCATTTGAGGTAAGAATTACATCCGCAGAACGGTTGTCTCCGCTGGTGTGCCGCAAACCTCCCGACCGCTGAGTGGTTACGTTGCAACTGAAGATCCGTGCGCGCAAAATTTGCGCCTCTCCGGTGTTGTCGAGTCAGGCAGCGAAAATGCCGGCACCAGGACCGGAACTCTAACCAACGTTTACGCGATAAGGAGGGTCCGCTTATGCGCATTCAGACATGGTCGTGCCGAGCGTTATTGGGTGCGGGGCTATTGATGCTGATTGGTTCTCTGGCGCAGGCTTCGCCGCCTCACCAGGGCTTTAAGTGTGACGAGCCGAGCGGAATTCTCTGCGCGGAGCAGCGCGACAATCCTGGCGGCAGCGAGTATTACGTCGGTCATGACGAACCTTCACTGCTCTTTTACTCGAATGAGCCGGGTGCGGGTTTCAGCAATGTCTACCGCATAACGCTCCCGAAGGATCCGCGTCTGCTTCCCAAACAGGATGGCAGCGGAGGAACGTGGAATTTCCAGCTGCGCCCGGCTTTCTGGTTCGGGATGGCTATGTGCGATGATCAAGGTAATCCCAATCCAGGAGGATCTCCCGGCCGTCCCAACATCCCGTGCGCTGCTGCGAGCGACAGCAACATCTTTGACAGCCCGAATCCAGCCGCGCCCGACTATATTGGGAACCACCCGGGCACGGCATTCATGGAGATGCAGTTCTACCCCCCAGGCTGGCTCTTCTCTCTGTTCGGCGAAGGCACCGCAACGCAATGGACTGCGGCGCTCAACATCGACAGTTTCCAGAGTAATGACAACACGGGGCAGAACAATAACGCGACTTGCGCCGCGATCACTAATAACGAATACGTCAACTTCGCTTTTATCCAGACCGATGGCGTGCCATTCCCGGCCGGCTCACCCAGCCCACTCGGGCCCGCGGTGTCGACCAATGCCAACACGCTTCTCATGAATCCGGGTGATGAGTTAATCGTGACACTCGCCGATACCGAGCACGGGCTCAAGGTCACGATTCAGGATCTCACCACCGGCCAAACCGGCTTCATGGTGGCGAGTGGCGCCAATGGATTTGCCTCGGTGAAGTGGGATCCCAATGGCAATAACTGCGACTTTGCCACGCACAACCTGGTGCATGATTTCCATCCGGCGTACGCCACCTCCAGCGAGCACACTCGCGTGCCGGGGGCGGCCCACTCGTACAACATCGCCTTTTCGGACGAGATCGGGCACTTTGAGTATTGCAGCTCGGTTGCTCAGGAGTTCGGTACGTGCACGTCTCTTACCGGAAAAGATAAGAAGCCGGGACTCGATGACCTTCAGTGCGTCGACGCGGGGTTTCTCGCGGCGTTCGGTTTGATTCCGATCGGAGGCTGCTTCGACGGCGATGCGGACTTCGACGGTGTTACCTACCGGAAGGACACCTGGCCGGGCTCATTCAAGGACCCCTTCCAGGATGCGCTGTTCCATACTGAGCCGGTGATGTTCTCCAGTCCGTTGTTCGCCGACCGTGCGGGTCACATGGAGAATTTCAGTCGCGTCGCCTTCGAATCCGACATGCCGCGCATCGAGTTCGGCACTACACCGCCCTGCCAGCGGCACCTGTCGAATCCCGCGGATAAGAATCCGGGACAGGGCTGTGTCAACCCACCCAAGGGCGCGGCCTTCTATCCGTTCTTCAGCACGCGGTTGGATGAAAGCGGCTGCCGGTGGCAGCTGGGTGGCCCGTTCATTCCAGGAACGCTGGATGATTTTGGCGGAAACTCAAAGACGGAGTTCGGGGACATCCTCGCGCTCTTCTACCCCGCGTCGAACGCGCAACCTCAATTCATCTTCGAGGACTTTCGCCAGATTCTGCCGTTCAATCCGTGCCCGAGGTTTGAAGACTAGTAGGTGTTAGTGGGCTGAGAAAAACACAAAGGGCGGCTTACCGCCCTTTGTGTTTTGCGGGGGACAGTCATTCTTGGCAATTCAGCGCTGGGTGAGCTTGGATATGAGGTGAATCGAAACGGCGATGTTGTCGCCGACAAAGCCCGGCACAGTATGTTCCCAGGTCATACCAAAGTCGCGCCTGTTGAGGTTTGCGGCGGCAGCGGCACCGATGAAAACTTTGCCAGTGTTTTCGGCCGCCTCGGGACCCTTGATCTGACAGCGCAACTCGATCTCCTTGCGAATACCCCTCATCTCCAGCGTCCCCGTAACAACCAGATCGGCGGCACGCTTAGTGAACCGCGAACTCGTAAAGCGAATCTCCGGGTATTTGGAGACGTCAAAGAACCTGGCTGATCGAAGATCATCATCGCGATCTGGCAAACCAGTGTTGATGCTTGCGACCTGGATCACTACTTCGACGGATGATCTGGTGACATCCACAGTGTCATATACGAAATTTACCGCAAACGATGTGAACTTGCCCTCGACCTCTGACATCCCGCCCGAGATCGGCACGACGAAGCCGATGGTGGAGTGATTTTGATCGAAATTCGTGAACTTTATCTGCTCCGCTCGACAAAGAGACGAGAGAACAGTTAAGCATAGTGACAAAAACAAGATTCTCTTCATTGGTGTCTCCATCAAGTGAGATTGGGGGCCCTAAACTCATTCCATTTTTTCGGACGTCAACTTCTTCTCACCATCGAATCTGTACGCCACCAACGGTCCCGCGCGCGCCGCGCTGTAGTCCACACACGCAAACTGCGGCGAGATCACTTGAGGTATTCTGGTAAACCAATAATGCCCGAACACAACAGGAGGGCCGGAATAAGCATGGCCCACCCACTCCGCCGGCAATGCAACATCCGGAATCATCTCCTCATTCCCTGGCGGTACGATCCCAGCCTCCCGGAAGGCCCTGACTTCCGGCAGCCACCACCTCACGCGTACCTCATGCCGAATCTTGCCTTCCTTGTCTTGGAAGGTAAATTGTTTACCGTGCGACTCGACGGGCTTCGACTGTCCCTGATAAAGTCGTATCACCAAAAGACACGTACAGGTTGCGCTCCGACACCGACAAATCGAACTCCATTCGCCGCTCGATTCGCGACACCAACCCTGCCACTAACTCCCGATCCACCGCGTAGATCTCCAACTCCTCGGCACGGTGAATGCGCTCACCTGCCGTGATACTGGCTCACGCTGCGCTCGTTCCCGCATTTCTTCGTAGTTGCGTGAAAAATGGCGGTTGAGTGACGATTGAAAATGATCTAAGTTCGCTCAGTTAAACCCTTTGGAGGGATTAGTGGCGAGTAATATTCAACCATGCGTTCGAACCCTGCGCCTGAAGGTCAAACGCGAAGGGTACGCCTGGCTCAATGCCGCCGCAATTGAAGTGAATCAGGTATGGAATTTCTCAAACGCGACCAGTTATAGGGCTGCGCGCCCCTTTGCCGGTCAGCCTCAAATCTTAAGCGCCTTTGACCTGGACAAACTCACCGCGGGAGCCACCGAATGCTTCGAGCATATAGGCTCGGACACCATACAACGCGTGAATGCGGAGTTCGCGACTCGGCGAAAGCAGTATAGAAAAGCGAAACTGCGCTGGCGAGTGAGCCAAGGATCAAAAAGATCCTTAGGGTGGATACCTTTCAAAGCAGCTCAGCTGAAACAGAAGGGTCAATCGTTGCGCTTCGCAGGCAAAGCCTTCCGAGTTTTCGAGCGAGAACTGCTGGAGGGAGCGGTGTGGAAATCCGGCTGCTTTGCGCAGGACTCTGTCGGCGATTGGTGGCTGTGCCTGCCAACGACACAAGAAGTATCTCAATCCGTGGCTCCAAAAGAGGCGGTCGGCCTCGATTTGGGATTGAAATCCACGGTGGCTACGAGCGATGGGGATAAGCTGGAAGCGGGTCATTTCTATCGATCCATCGAGTTAAGAATCGCCAACGCACAGCGTCGCGGGCATAAACGTCAGGCCAAGCGCTTGCACCGCACGGCCGCCAGACGACGAAAAGATGCGTTACACAAGTTCTCAACGAAGCTTATTGCCACTTATCAAACCATCAACATCGGCGATGTGAGCAGTCTGAAACTCGCAAAAACTCGGATGGCGAAATCCGTGCTGGATGCTAGTTGGGGTATGCTCAAGGCGCAACTGCACTACAAAGGTCAGCAGGCCGGCAGGTGTGTCCAAATCGTCAGCGAGAGAAACACAACGCGAACATGCAGCAGCTGCAAGGCCCTCACGGGTCCTGCAGGTCTGGACATGCTCGTTATAAGGTTTTGGGTGTGTAGTGCCTGTGGTGACACGCACGATCGGGACGTCAATGCGGCCCGAAACATCCTGACCGCGGGGAGGTGTCCCCCGTCCGTCCGTGGGAACGAGCCACCGCTTACAGCCGCGCCGCCGAGCCAGACATCCAGTCGATGCGAGGCAGGGACCAGCGCGCTGAAAGCGGCAGCGTGAGCACCGGTCTCAGCTGCAATGTTTCATATACGGCGCGGTCCGCATCAGCGAGCCGCACCGTAAAGACATACATTGTGGAACTTAGCGCCATGGTTCTTCGTCTGGTCGAGCCGTTCGGGCATCCCTGCCCTCGCTCGACGACTCTGGTCCGCCTCCCTGATCTCGGCCGATACTTCCGCCGTCTCCTCGCCGGGTAATGGTTCAGTCTACCCGACAAGTGAAATCATTGTGTTCATAGGCGGCTATGAATCTGGCAGGAGACTTCGGCTCGCCAGTTATCACGAATCGTGCCCGCACCAGCACCGCGCGCAAAGCAGTCTCGTCAGACCCTACGGGGAAACGTGCTTTGACGCGTTGATCGAATGTCGCGCTGGCCGGGTGGGCGTCCTCCCATAGGTTCCGCCCAATAGGCGGCGTTGGTCCTAACCTTCCCAATGACCGCGCACCAGTTGCCAGTGCGCGCCTACTTGTTCCCAGCGAGCCGCCACCCAATGACGTCCCCGGCGCTCGGGGAGAAAGCTCCCGGAGATCCAGGTATACCGATGACCGTTCCAATCCCAATAACCTGGAGCCCAAACGTAGCCGTCGTGCGGCGATGGTGCTCGCTCGGCACGTGCCGGCGGGGGCGCCACATCGACAGTAACGTCGGTTCCAGCGAAAGCTACCGCCGGAGGAATTAGCACGCTGGCGGTAAGACACAGCGTCGCCAACGAAACTCTTTGAAGAATCTTCATTCACCTACTCCTTTTGAGTCCAGTTATTTGGCAAGCGGACCGAGGAGCGTCATTGCTGCGCGCCCCGGCCCATCAATGCCCTCAGCGGCATCAAGGGTCCGACAGGGATGTACTCGGTATCCCACAAATGCTCTTTCGCGAGTGGCAGCGTTTCCATAATGGTTCGTGCCTCGTCCTCGGTCTTCGCGTCAACCAGGAAGATCGCGCCTTTGCCATCGCCGCGCGAATACCACTGACGGATTTTCCCGTCGAGATAAAGAATCACGGTTGCCCGAATCTCGGCCGGCATAAAGGGCATGAATTGTTGAAAGGTCACACCCTGCCTGGGAGTTTGAATGACCAAAACTTCGGTGGCTTTAGGAATAGCCCCACTGGGCACGCCTGGAGCAACCGCGGACTGTGATTGCGCTACGGACGCTACCAGTAGCAATGCAATGAAAAAAGAGATCATGAATTTCATGGGGTTATCCTCTCAATTCAGTCTGGTACCGTGACGGCTCCTGATAAGCGTACGACCGTACTCTTTGTGGACAAAAAATTACTCTTCAGCAAAGCACTTTATGAAAAAGTTCCGCGCCTCCATCAACATCTGCTCACGACTGTGAGAGGACGGGGTCATCCGGGCCGCGGTCAGCACTCCAGCCATACTGGGAAACAACAGTTGAAACTTCGCTACTTTTTCTTCTCGCGTCTGACCAGGAACAAATGGCAGTAGCCGCTCACGATACGCTTCTCGCGACACCTCAATCCGTTTTCGCACGGACAAGGGCTTTCGTGCGAGCTCTGGCCCGAGGGCGGAGAACACACAACCCATCCCTGGCGAATTCGCGTGGCGTGCGCTCAGATAGTGTTCGATGATGGCCCGCAAAGCCTGACCTTCAGGCGCGGACTTTGCAATTTTCAGCATGGCGCTTCCCATCTCGTCGAATGCCCGTGCCACCGCTTCGACGAACAGGTCGTCCTTGCTTTCAAAATGCCGGTAGAAGCCCCCTTTTGTCAGGCCTACCTTCTTCATCACCGTCCCGATGCCGCTGCTGTCACCGCCGTGCTCGCGGAAAGAGCGAGCGGCCACGGAAAGAATGTTCTCGTGATTCTGCGCTTTGTGTTCCGGCGAATATCGCATGCTATAAGAGTACGCCCGTACTCTAATATCTGTCAAGGCCGCAATTGATCCTGCTCACTACGCAGCCGCGTGGATTTCCAGCTGCCCGCCTGCCATGGCTAACAAACCCAGCCCGCAGAGCTTCATTGCGAGTTCCTGCTTCGTTTGCGGACCCGCCGACACTTCCTGTGTCGTCGCTCGCCACTGTGTTGCGCGCCCTTGCGCAGTCGTTGACCCGGTTTGACGCGACATGGTGTCGAGTCGGAATCGCATCAGACAGCAGCGGCAAACTGTGCGAGCCGAACTGCAAGATAGTCAAACAGCGCACGCATGCGTGCATTGCGCCTCAAATCATTGTGCATCACGATCCACATCTCTAACTCGACCTGGAACCGCTTGCTGAAAATCGGCAGCAAATTCGGATCCCGGCGAGCAATCCCGGTTTGGCAAATGCCGATCCCGAACCCTGCGCGCAACGCCGCTAACTGCGCCAAATCGTTGTCGCAGCGAAATGCGAACAACTCTCGTGTGACGGGCATGGGCACGGTCTTGAGAAAATCTGCAGATGGCGGGGTGCGATCGAATCCGATCAGCGTATGGTCTGGCAAATCCTCCAATCTGTCGGGGTACCCGCAGCGCTCGAGATAGCGGCGATGCGCGTAAAACATAAGCGCCACTTTGCCCACCCGTTTGGCCAGCAGTGCCTTTTGCTGTGGTCTTGCCATGCGCACGGCGATGTCGGCATCGCGTCGCAAAAGATCCGCCATTTCGTTGGATAACGATAACTCGATCACTATCGCCGGAAATTCGGCTCGAAAGTCGCTTAAGATCCCGGGCAGCACTTCGACACCCATCACATTGGCGGCCGTCAGCCTTACCACGCCGCCCGTTTCCTCCACATTGGCGGATCCCGTCCGTACGAACGCCGCAGCGGCCGCCGCCATATTCTCAGCGTGTGGACGAAGTTTATGGGCCGCATCGGTGGGCAATAATCCGATCTGCGAGCGGGTAAAGAGTGCGCGGCCGCCCAAAGCTCGCTGCAGCGACGCGATGTGTCTTCCGATCGTAGGCTGCGTCAATCCGAGAGAACGGGCCGCCGCAGACAAACTTCCCAATCTTAAGACCGCAAGAAATGAGCGATATAGATCCCATGCAGGTTCCATGTTAGCCATGCATTAATGTATAGCAGATATGCGCGCATCTGCAATTCTATTTAGGCTAAGGCCCTGTCACCATGGCTTACACATTCAGCGATTCACCCACTTAAAGTAAGGAGATAGCCATGAAAACTGCGATCAACACTCAATCCATCACCAAGGCCGCTGTGGCCGCCAGCTTCTTCGCGCTTGGATTCACCGCGATCGGCGGAACTGTGCTGGCGCAACCGGCCACGGCCGCCGAAGCAACAGCCCCGAGCACGGTGTCGTATCCGGTAGGTTATTCGGACCTTGATGTATCCACCACGAAAGGCGCAAAGACACTCTATTTGCGGATTCGCTACGCGGCGGAAACCCTTTGCGAGAGCGCCGCCACTTGGGGTAAGAAAGAAGGACAGGCCTGTGTGAACAAGGCGATCAGTGACGCCGTTGCCCGCGTCAATGCCCCGCTGCTGACCCAATACGGTCAGCCGCACAGCAAGGGTGATAAGACCGGCTTCGAGCAGCTAGCAAAGGCTAATTGATTTGTGGTCGTCAATCGCAATGCCGCGCGGCAGGGCAATCCTGCGCGGCATTGGAACTTTGTGGGGACTGAGGCTCATAAAAGAACGCCGCCGGTTGACGGCCCGGCGGCGTTCATATGACCGGCCTGCAATCAGCCTTTCGTGGTGTGGTTGACAATTTGATTGTGCAGTGCAGTAACTCGAGTCTTATTAACCTGCACCACAGCGCCCTCCACCGCTTTGTCGAAGCAACCCTGCCAGAACTTCTTCTCGGTCAAGTCGCGACCTTCCAGCGAGGAGCACACACTCCCGGCCGCACTACGGATTCGCGCATAGAGCAACTTGGCACCCTGCTCGGAGTCAAGGTTCAGGTCACCGTAGCTGACGATGGTCGTATAAGACTGGGCTGGCTCGCCGGCCTGGACTCTGCCGCCCATCGCGGCACCACCGAAAGCGAGAAAGCTGGCAGCCACAAAAGAGGCCGTAAACATGGATTGAGTTTTGATCGCGGTATTCATGGCTATCTCCTGATGTAAATAGTGAATAACAAGCCTTAAGCACGATTCACAAGCTACGGAGATCACCGCCGGCTCGCATGAAAGCCGGCCCAAGTGTGCGTGAAGCATCGCCAAAGCTTTCGTGAAGCAACTGGGTTTTGCTTAACCGGCTCTTTTTTATGGCGTATTCGATCTTCTGGTGGCTAGATTTGGGACCGATTGAATGCGCCCCCTGTGTTCCACGCTCCGTCATATGACTACGGAGTCTGTCCCATTCATGGCGGTCAACGTTGTCGAACGTCGAACGGCTCAGCGCTAGGCGCCCGCGCTCAGTTGACGCTGGTAGTCCGCTGAATCGAAGTGACCCTTCGATTCAGCGACTAGGCCGTCGGGACCGAAGCGCCATTGTTCGAATCCGCTGATGCGCACAAACGTGCCGGTACCGCCGGGGCCTGTGTTGGTTCCGGTCAGGGTCCAGTGGTAGGTCGTATCGGTTCCCAATTTGGTGACACTATCCATCTTGACCACGAGATCAGGAAAGTCGTTCATGAACCCTTGGGCGGCCGCGGTAATTGCGGCCCGTCCGACGGACGGCGTTCCATCGTTGATCGTGAGGGATCCCTGCTCCGCAAAGAAAGACGCTACGCTTGCAGCGTTTTGGCTGCACCAAGCGGCAGTGTATCGGGCCGCGAAATCATTCAGCTTATTCCCATCCATTAGATTTCTCTCCGATGTGAAGGCAGTCAAGCGGCTCAACATGTCGACCAATTCGGGCTTGGAGCGCTGCGTTTAGTCGATGTGATCGTCCACGGGGGTAGCGTAGCGCAAGCAGCGGTCCGTCAGCGACCGTTAACGTGCGGGCCGCGTCGGTAGGTGGCTAGCCGATTGCGAAGGTGTGTTAGGCGACGCCACGCCGAGGTTCTCCACTGTAACTCCCATCTGCTCAATGACGGCGCTCAGTTCGAGTACGAACTTTCGGTCATATTGTTTTTCCGCGGCGTAAGTGTCCGAGGGGGTGCGATAAATGAACCTGCCGTTTTGCTTGATGATTAACATCTGGGTTCGGTCAAGTAGGCTCTTCATAGAGAGGTAGCCGAGATAGACGATGAAGGTTCCGAATGCCAGCGCAGA
>Ga0207055_1061_pt1 | contig 28291 bp, 22 predicted proteins | sample Alteio_BWMinCont_57_FD_153293 | JGI IMG/M metagenome (GOLD analysis project Ga0207055, IMG submission 153293) | Enriched cells from forest soil in Barre Woods Harvard Forest LTER site, Petersham, Massachusetts, United States -... | ecosystem: Environmental > Terrestrial > Soil > Temperate forest >...
TTGATGACGACGTTGAATCGAACAGTCACGCTCGCCTAGGTGAATGGCATTTCCTTGGCCGTCTGCTAGTACCTGGATTTCAATGTGCCGCGGCGTCTGCAAGTATTTTTCCATATACACTTTGTCATTGTTAAATGCGGCACGTGCTTCGGTGCGAGTCATCGCAATCGCATTCAAGAGATGGGATTCCGTATGTACTACACGCATGCCGCGTCCGCCACCACCGCCTGCTGCTTTGATAATGATGGGATACCCGATTTCGCGCGCCATTTTCACAGTGGCGGCAAGGTCTTCATCGCCAATCGGTTCGCTCGATCCAGGAACACAAGGGATTCCCAGTGATCGCATCGCCTGAATGGCTGCGACTTTATCGCCCATTTGGCGAATATTGTCTGGTCGTGGCCCAATAAAAATAAAACCGCTTTTTTCAACTTGTTCAGCAAAATTCGCATTTTCAGCTAAAAATCCATAGCCGGGATGAATGGCAACGGAGTCTGTGATTTCAGCCGCGCTAATAATGGCTGGAATGCTGAGATAACTTTCCTGCGGCGCTGGCGGCCCGATACAAACGGATTCATCTGCCAGTCGGACATGCATGAGATCCCGATCAGCCGTCGAATGCACAGCGACCGTTTTGATGCCGACTTCTTTGCAAGCGCGCAAGATACGCAGAGCAATTTCTCCGCGATTGGCGATAACCACTTTGTTCAACATGACTTCTGTTTTCCTTTTTCCTTTAATGCGAATTAAGAGCAAAACCTTTGATACTGTACTAGACGTGTCATTCCCGCGAAGGCGGGAACCCATTTAGATAGATTCCCGCCTTCGCGGGAATGATACGGCTTTGCATTTTATTCGATCACAACGAGCGGCTGGTTAAATTCAACAGGCACACCGCTTTCAACGAGTATCGCAGTGATAGTGCCCGCTTTGTCGGCTTCAATCTGATTGAACATTTTCATGGCTTCGATCAAGCAAAGGGTATCGCCGATTTTGATCGTTTGTCCCACTTGAATGAAGGCAGCTGCGCCCGGAGAAGGAGATAAATAAACGGTCCCCACCATGGGCGCTTTCACAGAATGTTTATTCGTTTGCGATGCAGTTTGTTCTGCAGGAGTCGATGCGGTTGTCGAGGGTGTCTCAGTGGGCAATGTATAAGTCTGCGGCATCGTGATCATCGCAGGAGCGGCTTTGCTGGTTTCCCGACTGATGCGAACGGATTCTTCGCCTTCGTGAATTTCAATTTCAGCGATACCCGTTTCTTGAATGAGTTCGATGAGTTTGCGAATTTTTCGCAGATCCATGGCCATAACGTGCAGTACTCCTATCGAGTGGTAGTCAAATAATGATGAGCATATTGAAGCGCTAATAAATATCCCTCAGACCCCAATCCAGTGATGCATCCTATGGCAATATCAGAAAAATAGGAGGTGTGGCGGAATGGCTCACGACGGTAGATATTCGAGAGGTGTACTTCAATAAAAGGTTTATTTACAGCAAGCAATGCATCTCGCAAGACGATGCTAGTGTGTGTGAACCCTGCCGGATTAAAAATGATGAAATCGGTTAAATTGGACGGACATTGTTGAATGGTGTCTATCAGAACATGCTCTGCATTGCTTTGGACTGCCGATAGAGTATGTTCATATTCCAATGCCCGTGCTATGAGGCGAGCGTTGATCGCATTCAGCGTTTCGCGGCCATAGGTATCCGGCTCGCGTGTGCCGAGCAGGTTTAAGTTGGGACCGTGTAAAACCAATATTTTTGCCATAACTGCCTTAAAGAAATTCTGTTTTTTTATTCTGCACGAACTTTCTATTTTTGTCTACTAGATGTCAGAAGTTAACGGGAGTTTGCTGTAGTTTCACGATAAAGAGCGGGATTTTACCCAACGATGGCGGATCATTTCGATCAGCGGCGGTAATAGGGAAATAATAATAATCGCTAAAATGACGAGAGAAAAGTGTTGTTTCACAAAAGGAATATTGCCAAACAGGTAGCTTCCATAGACCAAAATGCCAATCCACAGTAACGCACCTACTAAATTAAAAATAAAGAATTGCCGATACGTCATGTAACCTACGCCTGCAATAAAAGGCACAATCGTACGAATAATCGGGATGAAACGGGCAATGACGATGGCCTTTCCGCCATATCGTTCATAAAAAAGATGTGCTTTTTCAATGTATTTTTTATTAAAAACCCAAGACTTCCCTGAGTGGAATACTTTGGGTCCTATCCATTTCCCAATAAAATAATTCAATCCATTGCCTGTGACAGAGGCGAGCACCAGTAAAAGAAATAACATGTGGACATTCAATACGCCCGACATGCTTGCGGTGAGTGCACCGGTTGCGAACAGGAGGGAATCGCCGGGCAAAAATGCCGTGAAGATGATGCCGGACTCACAAAAAATAATTAAAAACAGGAGCGCATAAGTCCAGATACCATACGTCGTCACGAAGGCGATGAGATGTTCATCGATGTGCAAAACAAAAGCGATCAAATAGTTTAGAGTATCCATCGTTTCTCATATTTCCTGTCATGCCAGCATGCTCTTAGCTGGCATCCAGGGTCTTTAAGTTGCTGGATGCCAGCTAAGAGCATGCTGGCATGACAGGGGAAAATAAACATCAAACCGGCTACTGCTGCCAGAGAGAAAATAAGCGGGTTTTATCCCAGATAATTCCCCAGCAAGCCGCGGTCTTTTTACCACAACGCGCTGGGTGGCACAAGCGAGAGCAGTTTGCAGCAATACGTCTGCATCCAGGTCATCGCCAACGATATTGTGAAAAATGCGCATATCCAATTTGGGCAGCGCTGTTTTTTTGCGCTCGGGAAACATCGGGTCGAGGTAAATGATATCCGGTTTTTCTGTCGTCTTTTTTAACCAGGTGATGGCATCAGCTTGTATCAGCTTCATGCGTTGCAGGATGGGTGCGATGGCATCGTCTTGCAAACCACGCTCGATAGCATCACGGAGCAAAGCATAAACAATCGGAGAACGTTCAATCAATTGCACCTCAAAACCCAATGAAGCCAGGATGAAACTATCCCTTCCCAATCCGGCTGTTGCATCTACAATACGAGGCTTTGTGTTATTTTTTAAGCCCATAGCACGCACGAGTAACTCATTGCGCATACGCATATTGGCGCGACGATAATTCATGCGCTTCGAAGAAAAATCGATAGAAAGAGGAAGAGAGGGTTCGTTAGATGTCATGGTACAATGCGGAACTTCATTATGAGTGAATCAAAATATGCCGCTATCTTACACTAACCGCCAGTTCCCTCAAACTCGTTTGCGTCGTATGCGCACCCCTTCTTTCTCACGCCGGCTCATGGCAGAAACGCAATTGTCAGCAGATGATTTAATTTATCCTGTATTTATTCTCGATGGCGCCAATCGACGTGAAATCATTCATTCAATGTCAGGGATCGAGCGATTGAGCATCGATTTATTGCTCAAAGAGACAGAAGAATTAATGCGATTGAATATTCCAGCCATCGCACTTTTTCCAGTCATTGATCCCGCAAAAAAAAGTTTATTCGCAGAAGAGTCTTATCAGTCAAATGGATTAGTGCAGCGTGCTGTGCATGAATTAAAAAAATCGTTTCCTGAAATGGGAGTGATCACCGATATTGCATTAGATCCTTATACCGTGCATGGGCAAGATGGCATTATCGATGAAAAAGGATATGTGTTAAACGATGCAACGACAGATATTTTAGTGAAGCAGGCGCTTTCACATGCAGAAGCCGGTGCAGATATGGTTGCACCATCGGATATGATGGATGGACGCATCGGTGCAATTCGTCGGGCGCTAGAAAAAAATGGTTTTATCAACACGGGTATTCTTGCGTATTCCGCAAAATATGCATCCAGTTTTTATGGTCCATTTAGAGAGGCAGTGGGCTCAGCGAATGCATTAGGAAAAGGAAATAAATTTTCGTATCAAATGGATCCGCGAAATGTCGATGAAGCCCTGCATGAAATTGCATTGGATTTACAAGAAGGTGCTGATATCGTGATGATCAAACCAGGAATGCCTTATCTGGATGTGGTTCGTCGAGTGAAAGAATTATTTCACGCGCCGACATTTGTTTATCAAGTTAGCGGTGAATATGCCATGTTAAAAGCAGCAGGACAGTTAGGTTGGCTAGATGAAAAAGCCGCGGTGATGGAATCGTTGATATCGATCAAACGGGCGGGCGCGGATGCTATTTTAACGTATTTTGCCAAGACAGTGGCGGGCTGGCTAAAGGACGAGTGATGGAACACATTGAATTAACCATTTTAATGCCGTGCTTGAATGAAGCTGAAACATTATCCACTTGCATCGATAAAGCAAAAAAATTTTTGAACAATGAAAATATTTCAGGCGAAATATTAATTGCAGATAATGGCAGCACCGATGGCTCACAAAAAATTGCTGAGCAACAGGGAGCACGTGTGGTGCATGTGCCGGTTCGTGGTTATGGTGCTGCGTTGCGCTCTGGTATTCAGCATGCATTGGGTAAATATGTGATTATGGGCGATGCGGATGATAGCTACGACTTCGTCAATTTAAAAGCGTTTGTGCAACACTTGCGTGAAGGTTATCAGCTGGTCATGGGCAATCGTTTTTTGGGCGGCATTCAAAAAAATGCGATGCCTTTTTTGAATCGTTATGTCGGCAATCCCCTATTATCTTTTTTAGGTCGCATTTTTTTTAAAAATTCGATCGGTGATTTTCATTGTGGGCTTCGTGGTTTTGATCGCGAAACGATGTTGCAACTCAATTTACGTGCGAATGGAATGGAATTTGCGAGTGAGATGGTCGTGAAAGCATCCTTGCACCAATTGAAAATAGCAGAAGTGGCGACGACATTGTCGCCCGATGGTCGTAGTCGGCCATCGCATTTGCAGAGATGGCGCGATGGATGGCGACATTTAAAATTACTCTTCTCGTTAAAGATGCAACAGCCAAAAAACTCATTTTCAATCCCGCACCATGTTTTTATTTTAATAACAGGAATGATCGCGTGTGGTTTTTTCGCAGTCGCATTAGGCAAAGAATTGCATTGGGACCTGGTCTCTTATCATTACTATATTCCGTTTTCATTACTGCATCATCGATGGGGCTATGATTCCTGGCCCGTAACTTATGTGCAAATGTTTTTTAATCCAACCATTGATCTATTGTCTTATTTTCTGATTCATTATTTTCCCCCGATTCTCGCCACTTTTTTTCTGGGAGCGATTCACGGAATTAACTTTTGGTTGATTTATTCCATCAGTTATCTTGTTTTAACGCACTTCAAAGAAAAGCAAGCGACGCTCATTGCCATTATGTTGGCTATGGTGGGCATGTATAACCCTGTTTTCTTGCCTGAATTGGGTTCTTTCATGGGCGATAATTTGATTAGCCTTTTTGGACTGGGTTTTATTTTGTTACAACTTCAATTTTTGCAAACTTATACGAAAACCGGTTATGTATCGTTTTTAACGGTTTTTTTGAGCGGCCTCCTATTGGGCATTGGCATTGGCCTTAAATTAACGCTTGTGTATGTGGCGATTGGTTTTGTTGCGGCTTCTCTTTTTCTTTCTATTCCCTTCACCCAAAAAATTAAAATTTTGTGGATCGCGGGCGTGGGAATGTTACTAGGATTTATCGTATCGTGCGGATATTGGATGTGGTTTATGTGGGTACATTACCACAGTCCTTTTTTTCCTTTTTTTAATGGTATTTTTAAAGCATCGGGATTTCCTTTTTATAACTGGCATGACGATAAGTTTTTTCCAACGACTCTGCTGGAAAAGTTATTTTATCCTTTTTATTTTTCTAAAAATGGCAAACTGATTAGTGAACTGCCTGTCATTGATTATCGATTGGCAGTGATTTATATTTTTTTATTAATGAGCGCAGCCGTTTTGTTTTGGCGAAGATGCCTAGCAGAATCGCTTCCAAAAAATAAAAACATCATGAGTCAATGGCTCATTATTTTTTTTGTGACAGGTTATATTGCTTGGCAATTTTTATTTTCGAACATACGTTATTTTTCTTCGTTGCAAATCTTGGCGCCCCTGATTATTTATTTATTATTGTATTATTTGATAGGCAATACCCTCATCCGACGTAGTGTTTTAGCCGTGATTTGTTATGGGATTGTTATCAGCGTAGGAATCCTGGGTCAAGTCCGATCTCCTGTGTACGGGAAAGATTATTTTAATAATACACTTCCCGATTTTGTCCGAACTGAAAAAAAAGCAATGGTGGTAATGGTGGCACCTAACTTTAGCCACACATTGGATGGATTATTCAAGACGGGCATTTCATCGACCATTGATACAGAAGAAGGAAGATTGTATCACCGCGCTATTTTGCAAACGTATCTGATTCCTTCTTTTCCCAAGGATTGGCAATTTGTCGGGGTGAGTACATTGCGCCGTGATTATTTAATTTCAGAGGATGCGAAAAAACGCATCCAAAATTATTCAGGCCCCCTTTATTTATTAACAACGGGCCGCAATATGCTGAGTTTTTTGCAATTGGCCGATAGCTTGGGGTTTCATCAAAGAGGAAAATGCGGCCCTGTTTTGAGTGATCGGTTAGCGCTGTCAGGAGTCGAATCTGTGTTGCTTTGTCGGGTGGCGAGGTAACTAAATGTTGGCATACACCTCTAAAAGTTGTACTATTAGAGGCATGTCACATCAATTAGTTAGGGCCATATGTTTAAACGTATATTAAACATGCAGTTACCGGATAGCCAATCCGCCTTTCTATGGGGGGCGAGACAAACAGGCAAATCCAGCTACCTAGCCAGTCATTTTCCCAATGCAACGACGTATGATCTTTTGGATACCCATCAGCAAACGCGATTAATGAAATCGCCGTGGTTGCTGCGTGAAGAAGTGAGTGCACTGGATAAGGCAGCGCTTACTCAACCGATTATTATCGATGAAATTCAAAAAGTGCCTATGCTGTTAAATGAAGTGCATTGGCTCATTGAGCATCTGCACGCGCAATTTATTTTATGTGGTTCCAGTGCGCGCAAGCTCAAGATGGATGCGGCTAACTTATTGGGTGGAAGAGCGTGGAAATATCACTTCTTTCCGCTGGTTTTTGCAGAGATACCCAACTTTGATTTATTGCGAGCATTGCAGCAGGGACTCATCCCAAAACATTATCTGGCTGATGCGAATTTCATCAACGAATATTTGGAAGCTTATGTGAATGTTTATTTGACTGATGAAATTCGCAATGAAGGACTCGTGAGGAATTTAGCGGGTTTTGCACGTTTTCTGGATGTTGCAGGATTAACAAATGGTGAGATGGTGAATCATACCAATGTTGCGCGTGATTGCGGGGTCGATCGATTCACAGTCAGTGGTTTTTACCAAATATTAATTGATACGCTTCTCGGTTATTACATTTATCCATATAACAAAAAAATAAAGCGCGATTTAATTACTTCAGTGCCGAAGTTTTATCTTTTCGATGTGGGTATTGCAAATTATTTAGCGCGAAGAGCTGTTCTAGAATTGAAAGGTGAAATGGCTGAAAAAAGTTTTGAGCATTTTATTTTAATGGAACTGATTGCTTATTTATCCTTTCATCGAAAGCGTGAAAAAATCAGTTATTGGCGTACAAAAACAGGCTATGAAGTTGATTTTATCATCGGAGACAATATCGCAATTGAGGTGAAAATTAGTCAAGAAGTACACACACAGGATTTGAAAGGACTATCGGCATTTTGCGAAGAGCACCCGGATACGACTGCTTTTGTTGTCTCTCAAGATGTTAAAAAACGCAGAATGGAATTGGCACATGGGAAATCAATCATGGTTATGCCGTGGCGGGATTTTTTGACTGATTTATGGAAAAACAAGATTATTGTTAACGCAAGTTAATCTTGTCATGCCAGCATGCTTTTAGCTGGCATCCAGCGACTTAAAGACACTGGATGCCAGCTAAAAGCATGCTGGCATGACAAGGTTCGCGTTATTACATCACAATAATTTTAACCGCTCGATACCAATCATCACCGGCATATTTTGGATTCAACTCAATCTGTTTTTTCGGAACATATTGCAATCGATATTCTGTACTTGCCTTGGAAAAATGCTTTCCTTTCGTGAGAGTAACAACTGAAAGAGAAATTGTTTTTTTATGATCCAGATAAATTTTCGAATTATTTTTAGAAATAACTCGATACGTCCCAGAAAATTTGATAGAAATCGTTTGGTTTTTTGCACTGACTTTGGGCGCATAAATATAAATACTGCCCCAGTAATGATTAAACTCAGACGCTAAATAGCGATGAATGGAATCAGGCAATGCATCAATTCGATTATTATTCAGATAAAATTTCACGGGCGATATTTTTAAATCATGAATGACTTGTTGATCGGTGCGAGGCTCCAAATCAAGAGAAAGTAACATCATGGGCAATATATTACGAGAGGGATGCGATAAATATTTAATAGCCGGATCAATTAAATTTTTTAATCCAGGAATTGCTTGATCACGATCATAAAACAAAGGTGTTCCCGCAAAAAAACCACCGCCTTCCTCGAGTAATTTATTTGAAACTATCAACATGGATTGTTGATAATCACCATTCATTCTATCAGCGATAATCACGAATCGAACCATGGGATAGAGGATCCCAGTGCATACCAACATAATCACAATCGGTTGTTTAATGGCATTTTTCAACGAAGGTGACAATCGTGGAACAAGGAGAAATATTCCTAAACAGAGTGGAATAAGTGCGATCAAATAATAAGAATAAGGCAATGCCATGTAGATCATGACCCCCATAATTCCAATCGTATATAACGACAGAAATCCCAATAGTGCAGCGCGATTAAAAGGTCGGAAAATAGTGGTGGGTTTCAGAGCTATGATCAACCAAGAAAAAAAATCCGGATATAGGACAAAACAGACTGGAATGATGAACACCATGCCATAGGGAAATGCCTGTTGGTAACTTATAATCAATAACAGGATTGTCGCAGCATAAAGGGCGATAAAAAAACGACGGGCATAATCCGCATGATCCTGAATAGGCCGTACAAAAAAAGGGATCCAGGTGAGCGGCCATAGCAATATCAACAGTGGCCCGTTGCTTAAAATCATCGTCCAGCAAATGTGGTGAATGGAGGCATACCAAGTGATTTTCGATTGAGTATAGGCTTCATAAAAAACATTTTTGAGCACAAGACTCATGCTGGATTGCACTGACCAAAAAATAAGGTAGGCCGCAATCGGCACTATCACGGCCCCATTAAAAATAATGATAGGCGAAATGGTTTTCCAACGACGAGATAAAATTAACCCATAACCCGCGAATGCGATATTACTCCCAACAAAAAACCAGACTGCTTTTTGAGAAAATAAAATGCCGATTCCGAGAATAATCCCAGCAAGTAAAAATCGATTGGATAAAATCAGCAAAATAGAAATCAGGCTCAGCCAGCTCGCGAACATATCGACGCGCAATTCAACCGAATACGTGAGAAAAAGATGATTCGCTAATACGAGTAAAAGCGAAAAAATGACAGCTCTGGGATGATAATATCGCGCTAATCCCATACTGATTGCGCATAAAAACAGGGTATTGATGATCGCGATTTCATCTTTAATATAATAAAGCGGTTGCAGTAGCGTGTGCGAAACAAAGAAAGGCACAGACAGCAAGTAATATCCCAATACCGTTTTGTATGGCAAAAAATCCCGATAAGGTAATTGATAAGTGTATTTGTAAATGTGATGAGCAAACCAGAATTCATCTACCGCGAGCACGGTATGAGGTATGTATATTAGTTGGAATATCAGATAGGATAGGCACAGCGCGCTGATTACCCAGTAAGTGTTATGAGAGGGACGTTCTTGGGCTAGGGTTGGGAACATGATGATCCTTAACTTTAACGGTTGACATAAAACGTCATTATTGCCACGGCGTCATTGCGAGCGTAGCGAAGCAATCCAGAAAGATGTTGCAAAACCCCCTGGATTGCTTCGTCGCAAAAAACGCTCCTCGCAATGACGCCGCTGCACTGACGCTTCGATCAAAACCAAATATTTACCGTAATCATACAAGAACCTTTTGAAAGGTAAAATATGCAAACCAATATCACCATCATCGGAGCAGGGCCCGCGGGATTAACCGCCGCTTATCTTTTGGCGAAAGAAAACATCGCCGTCACAGTCATTGAAGCCGATCCACATTACGTGGGAGGCATTGCGCGCACCACGGTCTACAAAGGATATTGCTTTGATATTGGCGGTCACCGATTTTTTTCCAAATCAAAAGAAGTCGAAGATTTTTGGACGGAAATTTTACCGAATGATTTGTTAACACGCCCTCGCTCTTCCCGTATTTATTACAAAAAAAAATATTTTTCTTATCCTCTGAAATTTTTTGAAGTGCTTTCTAAACTGGGAATAATAGAATCTATTTTTTGTTTTCTTTCTTATTTGAAGGCGAGACTTTTTCCTGTCAAACATCCCGTTTCATTTTCAGATTGGGTGAGCAATCATTTCGGCAAACGATTGTTTTCCCTATTTTTTAAAACGTACACTGAAAAAGTATGGGGCATGCCTTGTGAAGAAATTTCTGCGGATTGGGCTGCGCAGCGCATCAAGGGATTGTCTTTATTAACCGCGGTAATCAATACTTTATTACCTAAACGACGTCCGAAAAATTCGCAATTAATTAAAACCTTGATCGATTCATTTCGTTATCCACGCAAAGGCCCGGGCATGTTATGGGAAGAATGCGCGAATAAAATAAAAAAATTGGGAGGAACTATTTTACTCGGGCAACGTGTGATAGGTTGCGAATGGAATGAAAATGAAAAAAACTGGACGGTGACTTTTCAAGATCAACAAGGCAATCAACAAACCATTCAATCCATGCATCTTATTTCAACGGCCCCGATACGTGAATTAGTCAGCGATTATTTGTATCCCAAAATGTCTCACGCGACAGTGCAGGCTGCATCGGCTCTAAAATATCGGGATTTTTTAATTGTTGTCCTGATCGCAAAAGATAGAAAACAATTTGATGATAATTGGATTTATATTCATGATCCTTCTGTGGATGTCGCACGTATTCAAAATTTTAAATCATGGTCGCCTGATATGGTTCCTGATCCAACCATGTCTTGCTATGGAATGGAATATTTTTGTTTTGAAGGGAAGGGGATGTGGGAACAACCAGATGATCAATTGATTCAAAAAGCAAAAAATGAAATGGTACAAATCGGTCTTGTCAAAATAGAAGATATCGTTGATGCTTGTGTCGTACGTCAAGTGAAAGCCTATCCTGTGTATGATGAAAATTATAAAGAGCATGTTGAAATAATTCGTCGCGAATTAAAAACTTCTTTTTCGACACTTCATTTAATCGGTCGAAATGGAATGCATAAATATAATAATCAGGATCATGCTATGATGACGGCGATGTTGACTGTCAAAAATATTTTAGCGGGTCAGGATCGTTTTAATGTGTGGGATGTGAATCAAGATGCGGAATATCATGAATCAGGCAAAGCAGGTGAGCGAAGTTTAGAACGTGATGTACCCACTCGAATTGTATAACGTATGAAAAATTCCATTTATTTAGACTATGCGGCAACAACACCGGTCGATCCACAGGTTGCTGAGAAAATGATGCAATATCTAACGCCAGCGGGTGTGTTTGGTAATGCATCATCTATTCATGTCACGGGTCAGACTGCTAAAAAAGCCGTGGATGATGCACGTGCTCAAGTCGCTTCAGTTATTCATGCAGAACCCGAAGAAATGATTTGGACTTCGGGTGCAACAGAATCCAATAATCTTGCACTGAAAGGCGCGGCGCATCTTTATCAGCGCAAGGGCAGGCATATTATTACGGTTAAAACAGAGCATGTGAGTGTATTGGATTGTTGTCAGCAATTAGAAAAAGAAGGTTTTTCCGTTACTTATTTAACACCTGAATCCAATGGATTACTCAATCTGGAACGTTTTCGTGATGCCTTGCGCGATGACACAATTTTAGTGTCTGTGATGCAAGTGAATAATGAAATCGGTGTGATTCAGCCAATCGAAACCATTGCGCAGTGGACGGCAGAGCGTGGCATTTTATTGCATGTGGATGCAGCGCAAAGTATTGGAAAAACACAATTGAATTTGCAAAAAATGCCGATTGATCTCGTTTCACTGTCTTCACATAAAACGTATGGACCGAAAGGTGTGGGTGCATTGTATGTGCGACGCAGACCGCGTGTGCGCGTCGCTTCACAAATGCATGGCGGTGGACATGAGCAGGGAATGCGCTCAGGTACGTTAGCCGTTCATCAAATTGTAGCGATGGGTGAAGCGTTTGAATTAGCGATTGAAAAGTTTGATGAAGAACAAAAAAAAATAAAAGAATTTAAACAGTATCTTTATGAGCAACTGCATGCAAAAGTCGGCGCAATGGTGAATGGTGATTGGGACAATGCCGTGCCTCATATTTTAAATGTGCGTTTTCCTGGGAAGAAAGCGAGTGACTTGATGAATGCCATGCCAAATGTCGCTGTTTCTACGGGTTCTGCCTGTCATGCGAAAGGAACAGAACCGTCGTATGTATTGCGCGCATTGGGATTGAGTGCAGAAGAAGCGCATAGTTCGTTGCGTTTTTCGTTTGGGCGATTTACGACGCGGGAAGAAATAGAAAGTGTTGTGGATTTGTTCGCAATGTAGTTACAGGCCTAAAAAAACAACAGAGCCGCCAAGAAAACGACTGAGCCGCGACCGTCAGGGAGCGGTGCTCTTATTATTTTTGGGTGTTTATTTAGAACAGTGACGCTCCCTGACGGTCGCGGCTCAGTCGTTTTCTTGGCGGACTCTGTTTACTCCTGATTCGGCGGCAAAAACGCAACGCTAATTTCCACCGGCTCCATCGTTTTATTACGCATCCACATGAAGTGCATGATTTCAGTCGGGCCTACTGTTTGAAAACGTGCGCGAATTTCTTTTTCAGAACGTTGAATAGCTTCCGTCGGATCCCACACAAAAATAGCACCGGCTTGTCTCACTTTGGATTCATCAATCCAAGAGCTGACTTTGTTGTCCCAATCAATATAAACCGTCGGTTGATCTTTTGAATAAAACGCGATATTTCCGGCTAACCAGCGAGGACCAGCCACATACGTCAACGGGGTATGATAACGTTGTTCCCATTGTTGAGTGAGTTCACGCGCAATGATTTCGCCGGGAAAATTTGCGCTGGAAGGTTTTTTTGCGCGAATGAGAGCAATCGAATAAACGCTGATCATGACCGTAGAAAGTACGACGAGTAACACGATAAATGCGGTGAATCGTTCTCGCGTTAAGCGTGGCGTGATCCATGTCACTAACAGAATTCCCCACAGCGATAACAAAGGCTGTCCCCAGCCTGCGCGTAATTTCATCCCAAAAATAGCAGAGAGCAAAATCGTCATTAAAAAAGGACCGAATCCGGCAATTAATAAAAATGCTTTATCAAATGCGGCAAGCGGCGGCCGTGCGGCCAAAAAAGGTTTTTTCCCTAAAAATAAAATCGAAAAAAGTAATAACGCAGGTAACAACACTTCACATTGTTGCCAGGCAAAATGAAGTGGAAATTGTAAATGATTGAGCAAAGTAGGCGGACTGCTGACACGTTCTACTGCATAATCAATCGTGATGAAGTCATGCAAAAATAACCAAATCGTGTGCGGCAAAATAATGATAATGAAAAGCAATAAACCCAAATATATATTTTTCGATTTGAATGATTGGCGAGCTGTTCGATTGATGAGAAGAAAAAAAGCGAGCGGAATTAATAATACGGCCGTGTAGTATTTTGCCATCATACCAAGACCCGCAAATAATCCCGTGAGTAGCCAATCCAATAATTTATTATGAAGAGTGGCTTGGTAAAAATATAAAATCGTTAAAGCCCACAGTCCCAGTTCTAATGTGTTGTCGTTAAAATCGATCGCATGCAAGTTGTAATACTGCATGCTTTCGAGCAGCATGACGCCAATCAATGCATAAACCGGCGGCAATATTTTTTTACCTAATTTCCATACGGCCCAAAAACACGCTGCAACAGAAAGTTGACTGAATAAGTAAATCACCCAAACCGATCCATCTCCCAAAAAAAGGGCTAGGCGGGTTAACCAAGCATTTAAAAAGGGGTTTTTATCATACCCCCAAACCAGTTGATGGCCCCAGATTGTCCCTTCTATGGCATCCATGGGCAGGGTATATCTGACCCAAGCGGGTATGAGCGTCCAGAAAAACACATGAAGAAAAACAAAAAGATACAGCCAGCGCTCTGCCGGGAAGGGCTTTACAGAATGATTAATCATAATTTTTCAAGGTATTAGAAATGTAGCGCATTTTAACGTTAGTTGCCTTAAAACACAAAATGAATAGATTATAATAATAGATGGTTATGTGTGCGGGGGGAGGGGTTATGCCAACAAAACAGTTAAAAGAATTTCTCGATAATCATCATGTGAAATATTTGAGTATTGATCATTCGCCCAGTTATACAGCGCAGGAAATTGCGGCGGCAGTGCATATTTCCGGGAAGAAATTAGCGAAAACAGTGATTGTTAAAGCAGGCTCGCAATTTTATATGGTTGTCATTCCTGCGACGGATCATATTAATTTTGGCGAACTCAGAGAGTGGACAGGTTCGAAAGAAGTCGATCTGGCAAAAGAGTCGGAATTCAAAAATAAATTTCCAGAATGTGAAGTGGGCGCGATGCCCCCGTTTGGAAATTTGTATGGAATGCCTGTTTTGATTTCGAAGAGTCTGGTGTCGAAAGAGGATATTACTTTCAACGCAGGCTCACATTCTGAGTTGGTTAAAATGTCGTATGAAGATTTTGCGCGATTGGTTAATCCGAAAGTGATTACGATGCATTGATGAGCGGTGTAATAATCATAAAAAAAAGCTTAGCACGCCTTCCTCCGCAGGGGGAAGGTGGCCGAAGGCCGGATGGGGGGGAATCAAAATGCTTTTTTTGAACGCCCGAGAAAATAAACCGAATTATCCCCCCATCCGACGCTTCGCGTCACCTTCCCCCTGCGGAGGAAGGCGTGCTAAGCTTTTTTGTTTTGTATCGAAGAAATCACCGCTTCCGCCACGTTCTCTCAGCAAATTCCCGAGGGGTTTCTTCCGGCCCTGATGAGCGGTGTAATAATCATAAAAAAAAGCTTAGCACGCCTTCCTCCGCAGGGGGAAGGTGGCCGAAGGCCGGATGGGGGGAATCAAAATGCTTTTTTTGTAAGCTTTTTTGTTTTGTATCGAAGAAATCACCGCTTCCGCCACGTTCTCTCCGCAAACTCCCGCGGCGTTTCTTCCGGCCCTTTTTGCGAAGCCGTTAATTTTGCTGCCTTGCTATCCACACCCACCCATGTTTTAAATTTATTAAAGAGTGGATTGTGATATTTGACATCATAGCCATGACGCGACTCGAGAGGGGCGCCGCTTAAATCAATTTCTGTCTTTCGTTTTTCTTCTTTGATCGCTTCAGTTCTTTTAGCGGATTCAACAACAGCTCGCTTTTTTTCTTCTGAAGGCGAATGACTAAACAATTCTTCCCTATGACCCACTACTGTAGACGCAGTACCCAAAAGAGATTTTTTTTGGTAGTTCAGCAAACTTCTCTTGGCTTCAAGACTTTGTTTGGCTTCAATGTATTCGCGGTGAGATTTTTCAGCTTTTTCTTTTAACTCAGAGCTTTCTATTTTTTCAACGGCGATGTGTTCGCGTTTTTTTGATTCTTCTTCGTAGCCAACTTTTCGTTTTTCAATTTCCTGTTTTCGTTGTCGCTCTATTTCAATCAATTGTTTGACGCCAACCTGCATGCCCGCTCTGGTTGAGCCATGCTCTTCTTCGGGAGCCTTTTTTTGTTTTTGTTCTGTAATGCCTTTGCTGCGACAGGTCGAACAAATGCTGCCATAAGCCGTGCCATGCTGGCTGCTTAAATATAAGAAGGCGGACAATGGTTTTTCAATGCCACATGCGCTACAGGTACGGGTAAGTTTTGTCATAATACGAGGATAAAACTGTCTTTAAAAAGCTATTGATAATCGAAAATGTCGAAACATGATAAAGAAAAAAAACACCTCAGGCAAACGAGATCTTCCCAAAAAATGTGAGACTTTGTTCATTCCCCCTGTCAGCGTTTACACATAATACAGCGCAGGGAATGAAATTCTTGCTAATTTACGGCGTATTAGAGTATTCTCAACACGTTTTGGCTTTAGGCCACTGTTTTAATTATTTGGAATAAAAATTATGGAGAGTAATAGCATGACAACAAAAGGGCCATCGTTACAAGATCCTTTTTTGAATACTTTGCGAAAAGAAAAGGTTCCTGTTTCAATTTATTTAGTGAACGGAATCAAGCTACAAGGATTAATTGAGTCGTTCGATCAGTTTGTCGTCTTATTGAAAAATACAGTCAGTCAAATGGTATACAAGCACGCTATTTCAACTGTGGTTCCTGCTCGCAATGTTTCCTCACCGATGGATTTCAGCAATACTAGCAGCGCGAATGCCAATAGCAACGATCAGCACGTATTTGATAAAGCATAAGAGATAACAGATTGATAGTAGATCGCCCTGAAAAGGGTGAGCGCGCCGTATTGGTTCATATCGATTTTCCTGTAGATGGAATGCAAGAGGATTTGCTCGAATTTAAAGAGCTTGCCCTGTCTGCAGGAGCTGAACCTGTCGCCGTTATTACCGGATCGCGTCAAGCGCCAGACTCAAAATACTTCATCGGAACAGGAAAAGCCGAAGAAGTTCGCAGCTGTGTTAAAGCGCATAATGCGGAATTAGTGATTTTGAATCACGCATTGTCTCCTGCCCAAGAGCGTAATCTTGAGACACTTTTTCAGTGTCGCGTTGTCGATCGTACCGGATTAATTCTCGATATTTTTGCGCAACGAGCGCGAAGTTTTGAAGGTAAATTGCAAGTCGAATTGGCGATGTTAAAGCATTTGTCTACGCGATTGGTCCGAGGTTGGACCCATCTAGAAAGACAACGCGGTGGAATCGGATTGCGTGGGCCTGGCGAAACGCAATTGGAAACGGATCGTCGACTCATTCGCACGCGAATGAAATTCATTTCGAATCGATTGAAACGCGTTCGTGAACAACGCGAACAAGGTCGTCGAGCGCGTCGGCGTGCAGAAGTTCCAACAATAGCATTAGTCGGTTATACCAATGCAGGCAAATCAACGTTATTCAATCGATTAACGGGTGCGGATGTGTATGCAGCCCACCGTTTGTTTGCAACGCTCGATCCCACATTGCGACGCGTAGAGCTGCCGGAAATCGGCCCGATTATTTTGGCAGATACCGTCGGATTTATTCGTCATTTGCCGCATGATCTGGTGAATGCGTTTCATGCAACGCTGGAAGAAGTGTGCCAAGCGGATTTGTTATTACACGTCATTGATGCGCATGATGAGAATCGGTTGAATCATGTCACACAAGTGAAAACGGTATTGGAAAGCATTGATGCGGGGCAAGTGCCACATCTGCTGGTTTACAATAAAATAGACCTCTGTCACGATAAGCACCCGAGCGTGGATTATGCGTCAGCGGACCAACAAGTGGTGCGAGTGCGTGTTTCTGCTCAAACGGGTTCGGGCATCAAGGAATTAAACGAGGCCATCGCCAAGTCGCTCGGGAAAGAAATTCTTCAGGAAAAAATAATTTTATCGCCTGTGCAAGCGAAATTGCGCGCTGAATTATATCGATTAAGCGCTGTTATTTCAGAAGAGATTGATGAAACGGGCCATTATCACTTGCTGGTTCGTTTGCCGCGAAAAGAATGGGAACGGTTGCGTCGGGCATTGTAGCCTTCTAAAATTTACGTTCGTGTTTTAATGGGAGCACACTTATGCCGTGGAATGAACCCGGTAAAAATAATAATCAAGACCCTTGGGGTGGCAAACGAGATCAACGTCCTCCTGATTTAGATAAAATGCTGGGAAATCTGGTTCGCAAATTGCGGGCCCTTTTTACTCATCAAAAGGGAAATGGTGGAAATGGCGGCAATGGCAATGGTGGCAATCGTAGCTGGCAACCTTCACATCCCAAAGAAATAAAATATGTGTTGGGCCTGGTGGCGAGCGGCCTGGCATTACTTTGGTTTTTGTCCGGTTTTTTTATTGTGAATCCGGCAGAAGAAACCGTCATTTTACGGTTTGGTCGATACGCAGAAACTTTGCAACCTGGGCTGCATTGGTTTGCACGTTTCATCGAAAGTAAATACACCGTTGACGTTCAAAAAATTTATTCTTTTTCCCTGCAAGGCGATTTCCTCACGAAATCGTCGGATCAAAATGATTTGCCCGGTCAAATGATTCAACTCGACAATACGAAAAAAACATCTAGCGCAGCGGATCAATCAAAAAATCTCGTCAATGTGGAATTGAATGTTCAATACCGTATTAACGATCCGCAAGCCTATTTATTTAATCTCGTGAATCCTGACGATACAATCCAACAAGTGACCTCGGGCGCATTATCCGATGTGATCGGTACCATGAAGTTAGATGAAGCACTCACCACGGGTCGTGAATTTTTAAGTTCCGCAGTGCTTGAGCGATCTCGACAAGTCTTAAAAAGTTATAACGCGGGATTGGAAGTGCTGGCTGTCACTTTGCGAAAAGTGCAAGCGCCCGATCAAGTGCGAGCTGCATTCAATGATGTGAATCGTGCGGATCAAGATCGTTCAACTTACATTCAACAAGCTCAGGCGTATGCAAGCAAAGTGGTTCCAATTGCACAGGGAAATGCGGCACGAACGCTGGCGGATGCCACTGCGTATCAACAACAAGTGGTATTAGGAGCACAAGCCAATGTCGCGCGATATCAAGCGGTTTTAAAAGTGTATTTGACTTCACCGGATGTCACGCGTGAAAGAATGTATCTCGATACCATGCAAAACATTTTGCAAAATACGACAAAAATTTTAGTCGATGTGAATGCGGGAAATAATCTAGTGTATTTACCGCTCGATAAATTACTGAAACAAAACAGTGAGCAAGGAGATAAAAAATGACTCCCAATAAAGTTTTTATCGCAATAACTGCCGCTGTTGTTTTATTGATTTGCAGTTTAAGTTTTTTTACGGTGCAAGAAGGCTATGCTGCATTGATTTTACGATTGGGAAAAATTGTGAAAGTATCTAAAACGGGCGAACCGGATGTGTTGCGCCCGGGATTGCATATGAAAATTCCTTTCATCGATGATGTGCGAATTTTAGATATGCGTATGCAAGAATTAGCAGCAACAGGTTCCCGATCGTTAACCGTGGTGACAAAAGAGCAAACGTATTTGGTCGTCGAATATTTTGCGAAGTGGCACATCAGTCATCTAGCACAGTTTTATACGAGCACAGGCGGCAGTATTAATTGGGCAGAAACATTATTGGAACAACGAGTGAATGATATTGTTCGTGCAGAATACGGTCGGCGCACGAGCGATCAAGTGATTTCATCAGGTCGTGCGGGTTTGATGACAGCGATACGAGAACAAGCAGACAACGTCGGAAAAGATCAGGGCATTAATGTCGTTGATGTTCGTATTCAACAAATTACTTTGCCGCGCGATGTGATGGATTCTGTTTTCAGACGAATGGAAACAGAACGAAAACAATTTGCAGAAGCAAAACGTGCAGAAGGGATCGAAAAATCAGAAGAAATTAAAGCACTTGCTGATCAAAAAGCCACAGTCATCAAAGCGACTGCATTAATGCAAGGCGCGGCCGTTCGTGCGAAAGGGGATTTAGACGCAGCGCAAATTTATGCGCAAGCGTATAATGCAAACCCAAGTTTTTATGCTTTTTATCGTAGTTTGCAAGCGTATGAAAATAGTTTTGCAAATAAAACCGATATATTGGTATTAAAACCAGAAGGCCAGTTTTTTAATTATTTCCATAATGCGGGTTCTAACGCGATCAATAAAAAATAACGAGAAATGTCTATGAGCAAAAATATTATTATTTTAGGTGCACAGTGGGGAGACGAAGGAAAAGGAAAAGTCGTTGATTTGCTGATGGACAAAGCGTCTGTTGTGACGCGTTTTCAAGGCGGTCACAATGCGGGACACACGTTAGTTATCGAGGGTGAAAAAACGGTTTTACGACTCATTCCCTCGGGTATTTTGCATTCGAACGTCATGTGTTTGATTGGTAACGGCGTTGTGTTATCGCCCACCGCTTTATTGCAAGAAGTCGGTGAACTCGAACGTAAAGGCGTGAATGTCAGAGAGCGTTTGCGCATCAGTGATGCGTGTACGTTGATTTTGCCTTATCACGTTGCATTGGATCAGGCGCGCGAAAAAGCAAAAGGCAAAGCAGCGATTGGAACCACAGGGCGTGGGATTGGTCCTGCATATGAAGATAAAGTGGCTCGACGCGGATTGCGCTTGGGCGATTTGTTTGATGAAAAACGATTCAGCGCAAAATTGGAAGAAGTGCTCGATTATCACAATTTTATTTTGCAGCAATATCATCATCACGATCCTGTTGATTTTCATCAAGTGCGTGATGGTGCATTAGCTTTTGCGCCGCAATTACATCCCATGCGTGCAGATGTGTCTGCGTTATTGGCGCACTATCAGGAAAAAAAATGCAATATGATTTTTGAAGGTGCGCAGGGAACATTGCTTGATGTGGATCATGGGACATATCCGTATGTCACTTCATCTAATACAGTGGCCGGTGCTGCGAGTGCAGGAAGTGGTGTGGGCCCGCGTTGTTTTGATGAAGTGTTAGGCATTATGAAAGCTTACACCACGCGTGTGGGCGCAGGGCCTTTTCCAACAGAGCTTCAAAATGAAATTGGAAAACGATTGGCAGAGCGTGGCAATGAATTTGGTTCAGTGACAGGGCGTCCGCGACGATGTGGTTGGCTGGATATGGTTGCGTTGCGTCGGGCCATTCAGTTAAATGGTTTTTCAAGTTTGTGTGTGACTAAACTCGATGTGCTGGATGGATTGGATGTCGTGAATGTCTGCACAAAATACCGATTGCATGGACAAGAGATTACGAATATGCCGACAGATGCAGCGGACCTTGCAGCGTGTGAGCCGGTTTATGAAGTTTTCCCAGGGTGGAATGAATCGACATTGGGTGTGAAAACCTTCGAACAACTTCCCGAAAAGGCCCAGCAGTATTTGCGGGGAGTTGAAAAATTGGCGGGGGTGCCGATTGATATGATTTCAACGGGGCCGGATCGGAGTCAAACGATTGTATTAAAGCATCCTTTTGGCTAAAAATTCCCCAAATCCGGAGAGGTCTGGTATAATTATCGACACTTATCATTAAAATAGCAAATAAATCAAACAGGTGGAGGGGATATGGGCGTTACACTTCTTGTTGATAGCTCTGTAAATGCTCAAGGCATTAATACGGATGACAGTTTTGTTCGGGAAGAGATTGTAGACCTGAGAAAGCAGGGGCTTATACCTAATAAGCGCAAATATCAAAACTCCGATAGCATAGAGTTCCAACTAATGTGTTATCCGCTTGTTCGCGAGCAGATTAGAGAGGGGAAGATAACGTTAGACCAGGTGATCAATGCCATTCCCAAAAGACTTTTTGGTGAGGTGAATGACTTAATAATATTTTTTCGAACTAAATATTTTAAATATTCGGAATCTCCTCTTTCTAATCCGGCTGTGCGCGATTTTGTAGAGCAGGGTATTTTGACGTTGCAAGAGGCGCTTGTTCTTCCATATACGCATCACTACGTTTTTCAATATAAACCTGTTCAAGCGCTTCTCGATAGCTGCCAAACCCGCGCTGAAAAAAGACTGGCTGTTTATCGTATATGCGAACTGTCTTCGGAGCTATTTGTTAGTAATTTGGATCTTGGCTCTGTTGAAGAGCTTATCAGCGAAGGCAAATTAACGATCGAAGAAGCGGTAGCTGTTCCTCTAGCGCGTGTATTCTGGTTGAATAATTGCCTCATTCAGATTCTTATCCAAGTGGGAAGGCTAACCGAAAGAGATGTGCTTTTTGATATGACGCGGGAGCAGTTTTGTACTTTAAATCCTCCGTCACCGAGTTACCCAACTGACCACGATATTAATGTTGTTGTTGGAGCAGTTAAAGAAGAAGCTTTTCTGCGAACAGGAGGAGTTAAAAAACAAGAGGCTTTCGAACTCAAGATTCAAGATAATTATGTTAAACAAAGTACAGCAGTGGTGATGCAAGAGATGAAACAGCAGTCTAAGCGAGCGACGTTTGCACCACTTGAATTACAGAGCGAAAAGCCCAAGGCGATAGAATCATCGACTGGGTTCATGTCAGTGTTGAGAAGATTTGTTGGGTTATTTAGTACAAGTAAAAGTAAAAATAAAGAAGCGGTTCCGGTGGTGCGTCAGCAACACGCAGTACACGATAGAAAATTTTATGAGAGATTTTCGGCGCGACGGTAGAATGTAGGGTGGGCAAAGCGCAGCGTGCCCACCATTTCATTTTGGAACTTAGGTGACGAGATGGTTCTGCTTATTTCGTCATCCCGCGATGCTCTTTAAGCGGGATGACGCACAGGTAGAAGGTTGTGAACATTTGCAACAACAATGCCGAGAAGAGGACTCGAACCTCCACAGGGTTTCCCCCACAAGTACCTGAAACTTGCGTGTCTACCAATTTCACCATCTCGGCAATAGACTCTAGTACCCGTCGCAAAAGTTTTTCCGAATGCCAGCGAGGGATGTTGCGACCAGGATGCAGGGAAGCATCGAGGGCAGGGATGCCCGTTCCCGAGTTGCATTCGGAAAAACTTTTGCGACGGATACTAGCCGAGCACTTTACTGACCGAAGTTTTTTTTGTCAATTGGAATGATTTTGAAAACAGATCACAAAACAATCGAGCTTCATTCGCTACCTTGCGAACACTTAACCGGCGTAGGTAAACGAACCGCAGAGCGCCTCACCCACTTGGGCATCCATCATGTCCAGGATTTATTATTTCATCTTCCTTTTCGTTATCAAGACCGTACACGCGTGCATCCCATGCGTGCATTATTGCCCGGCGAACATGCCGTGGTGGAAGGCAAAATTGATACCATCCTCATTCCCAAAGCCGGTCGAACGCGATTATTTATTCGCATCAAAGATTTGACAGGTTATTTGTATTTACGTTTTTTTTATGTGAATGCCTCACAACGAAACACGTTAAAAACCGATGCCTGTATCCGTTGCTTTGGTGAAATCAGAATAGGAACACACGGTTTAGAAATTATTCATCCCGAATACCGCATCATCGCGCCGGATGTTCCTGTGCCAGTTGAAGAAAATTTAACGCCGATTTATCCCGCAACAGAAGGCGTGAGCCAATTGATGCTCCGCAAACTTACTCAGCAAGCGCTGCAACTTTTAAGCAAGGGCGGATCGCTGCAGGAAATCCTTCCACAGACGATATTGCAATCCTTAAAATTTCCTTCATTGAAAGACGCCATACAATTCGTCCATCGCCCACCTGCAGATGCACCTGTTGATGCATTAACCGAAGGTCAACACATCGCACAAAAACGATTAGTCTTTGAAGAATTATTAGCACATCGATTGAGTTTGTTGCATCTCAAAAAAACATTTCAAACACAAAATGCTTCTTCTTTTAAAAAACCCGGCGAACTTACTCAAAAATTAATCGACACATTGCCATTTCAATTGACGAATGCACAACGAAAAGTCGTGAATGAAATATCGCGAGATTTATGCGAACCACACCCCATGTTGCGATTGGTGCAAGGCGATGTCGGCTCGGGAAAAACAGTCGTTGCAGCTTGTGCGATTGTGCAAGCATTTGAAAGTGGTTACCAATCGGCTGTATTAGCACCGACGGAATTATTAGTCGAACAACATTTTCGTACGTTTCAATCATGGTTAAATAAATTAAATATCAACGTTGTTATGTTGTCGGGACAAATGAAAACAGCTGCACGCCGTGAAGCGTTAACTGCAATCGAAAATCATGAAGCGCATGTGGTGATTGGTACGCACGCTATTTTTCAAAAAGAAATTCAATTTGCGAATATGGCGCTCGTCATTGTTGATGAACAACACCGGTTTGGTGTGCAACAACGCGCATTATTGCGTGAAAAAGGAATAAACAAAGGATATTGTCCTCATCAATTAATTATGACAGCCACACCGATTCCACGCACGTTGGCAATGAGTATGTATGCGGATTTGGATTATTCCGTGATCGATGAATTGCCGCCAGGGCGAACACCCGTGACCACTCGTGTGATTTCCAATTCGCGACGTGAAGAAATTTTAGAAAGAATTCGTGAAGCGTGTGTTGCGGGTCGTCAAGCGTATTGGGTCTGCACGTTGATTGAAGAATCTGAAGTGATGCAGTGCAATGCAGCAGAAAATACAGCAGAAGAATTACGTCTGGTTTTACCCGAATTAAAAATCGGATTACTGCATGGTCGAATGAAATCGCAAGAAAAAGAAAATATGATGAAAATGTTCAAAGAGGGAATGTTGAATTTATTAGTCGCGACGACTGTCATCGAAGTCGGAGTCGATGTGCCGAATGCGAGTTTGATGATGATTGATAATGCAGAACGTTTGGGACTTGCGCAACTCCATCAATTACGCGGCCGAGTCGGGCGCGGCGCAGTGGCGAGTCATTGTGTGTTGATGTATCAAACGCCATTGTCGGAATTGGCGAAAGCGCGATTGGCTGTGATGCGTGAAACGACAGATGGTTTTCGTATTGCAGAGCGGGATTTGGAATTGCGCGGGCCGGGTGAAGTGTTGGGGACGCGGCAAACAGGCGATGTGTCATTGCGGATTGCGAATTTAGTGCGTGATAGTGATTTACTACCTTCTGTTCAACAAACAGCATTGCTCTTGCAGCGAGATTATCCTGATTGGATTGATCCCTTGATTAAGCGCTGGTTGGGGAATCGTGAGCGGTTTGGGCAAGTATGAAATAGTTTACCTGGTGAGTGTCCGCGGTCGAGGCGCATCGTGTGAGCTGCGCACATCCGGTGATGGTGCATCGCTATTGATGCTGGTTCTTACAGGATCTACACGCTTTGCTCGTAGGTTATCAGCTTCCTCTTGAGTCATTGTGTTTAGTCGCTCAGATCTTGTTGGAGCTGGAGGAGTGGGGGGAATACCAAGTCTATTGAAAATCGTGCTCTGATTTCTTCCATCAGATATTAGAACATCGTAGTTATTTACTTCTGCCGTAACATCTACTCCTTGATGACGAAAATCCTGAAGGGTTCCCTCTCCATAGCCAAGCGGGTTGTATCTGTCTTTTTCAGGATAAGGATCAATCCCATCTTGCATTAGTCTTAATGCATCACGCTTTTCCGTTTCTTTTTCTTTCCAATAACGAGCGCCTGTTCTGACAAAACCTGAAAAAACTCGAGAAACGACAGTAGCCAGAGTGCTTACAGAAGCGGCTAGATATGTCATGACTGTTCCAGCCAGAATATTCGCACCGATTCCAGCAGCTACGCTCGCAGCGGCAGATGAAGCTGCATGAGTGATGCTACCCACAATCGCTGATCCAAACGTATTCAATGGACCAGCCAGCCATTGAAGTGCGGGGATAGAAAAACCTGCTGTGAAAACGCCAGTCAAAATGACGAGAGTAGCGGGTATTAAGTTTAAAGCGGAGGATAGAAAATTTCTTGCGACGGTTTCAAAAGACGCAGTGGTTGTTCCAGTCTTTCCTGTCCACCAGTACCCGTTGAGAAAGTGACCTACCATGCAATCAATAAACTGCCGAGTATAAGAAAGGGTATCAGCTCCGAATGAAAAAGCTTGGCCTAATGTCCAGAATAGGGCTGCGACAGGGAGGATCAATCCACAGAGAAACTTAGCAGGTACACTCACTTTGTTATCACGAATGCATTCAGTAAGCCAAACGGCGGGCCGTGCCAGGATTGCTCCTACTGCATGCAATAGAAAATCCGCGGTGGAAATAACAGCAATCTGTGCCAACGTTAAAAAACCTAAACCGAAGATCAGTTCACCTTTTCCATAGGTCTTCCGTAAATCATTTAATGCATTTCCCAATGCACTGAAAAAATTACCCTGATTTGCTTCCAGGGTGATCGGGAAATGGGCTTCTGGGGGCAAGCGCTGAAAAGAAGGCAAAGCCAAGATGTTAGCTATGGCCACAGATCTGACAGGCAAAGTATTAAATTTTTTTCCGTAGAGAAGAATGTCTCCTGTGAGTGTGAGGAGCTCGGGTGTTTTGAGAAATTTTTGAAAAAACCCCATGCTTTTTGTTTCCGACATTTGTTTTTCCCTCGTTAATACATTCATTATAGGCCATATAGCTTAAAATACCCTGAAGTATGGTATTGAAATGAATCAGTAATGGCTTTATTGGATTAAATAAATCAACGAGATAGGATTATCTTGAAAAACATAGAATTTTCTTGGGAATAATTGGAACCAAACAGAGCCGCTGCAGGCATCATGCAAAATAAATCCCGCCCAAAATACTGGCCTGTTTTGCCCCTGTCACAGCGGTCAGATTTCCAGGCTGTTTAGCGAGTGTTTGTTTGGCAAGCCACGCGAAAGCCATGGCTTCCATCCAGTCGGGATGAATGCCATATTTTTCTGTGGAGTGAATTGAATAGCGGTGACCTGATTCACGTAACCGCTGCAATAAAAAATGATTATGTATGCCGCCGCCGCAAATCAATATTTCGCATTCAGCAAAATGTAGTTTGATTGCGTCGAGAATCGTTTGAGCTGTCAATTCAGTGAGTGTCGCTTGCACATCAACGGGTTGATATTCATCGAGTGAAAAATTTTCCAACCAGTGCAAATTAAAATATTCTCTTCCTGTGCTTTTGGGCGCAGATTGCTTGAAAAAAGGATCTTCCAACAAAGTATTTAATAGATTTTTTTGAACAGTGCCTTGTTTTCCCCAATGACCATGATCATCTCGCGGTTGTTGTAAATATTTTTCAGCCCACGCGTCGAGCAAGGCATTTCCAGGCCCAGTATCAAAACCTAAAACCGTTTTTTTGTTTTTTGGAAGTATCGTGACATTCGCGATGCCTCCAATGTTGATGATGGCTCGATCGCTATCAGATGAAAAAATAGCGTGATGAAAAGCCGGGACTAAAGGCGCACCTTGACCGCCCCATGCAATATCGCGTCGACGAAAATCGGCGATCGTCGTGATGCCTGTTTCTGCAGCAATAATATTCGGATCGCCAATTTGCAATGTAAACTGATCCGCAGGGTGATGTCGAATCGTTTGGCCGTGACAACCAATTGCTCGCACATCAGTCGTATTCAATTGATTTTTTCGCAACAAATGATGGACGCCATTCGCAAATTGTTTTCCCAGTAGTACATCCATTTCACCGAGACGATTGATTTCATTTTCCCCGGGATAACAGAGATCTAAAATGCGTTTTCTCAATGAAATATCATAAGGCAAATAGAATGAATCCATTAATGTAGGATGCGATTGGCTAAAATCCACAAGCACCGCATCGATTCCATCAATGCTTGTTCCAGACATGAGGCCAATATAAAGTTCATTCATCAAATTGCTTCCAGATTAGTTTGTGCCATAATTCCACCTTTTAGGCAGAGAGTAAAGTATGAGCTCGATTGATCAGACGCTGGAAATTATTCGACGAGGGACGGAAGAAATCCTATTGGAAAATGAACTCGTAGAGCGGTTGCAAAAAGGGAAACCATTGCGCGTGAAGGCGGGTTTCGATCCGACTGCGCCAGATCTGCATCTCGGTCATACGGTTTTGTTAAACAAAATGCGGCAATTGCAGGAATTGGGGCACGAGATTTTATTTCTCATTGGCGATTTCACCGGCATGATTGGTGATCCATCCGGAAAAAATGAAACGCGCCCGCCGTTGACGCGTGAACAAGTCGAAGCGAATGCAGCGACTTACAAAAAACAAGTGTTTAAAGTATTGGATCCCGACAAAACGCAAATTTTATTTAATTCTGAATGGATGAATAAACTCAGCCCTGTGGATCTGATTAAATTAGCTTCTACACATACAGTTGCTCGTATGCTTGAGCGAGATGATTTTCAAAAACGATATGCAAGCGGGCAATCGATTGCAATTCATGAATTTTTGTATCCGTTATTGCAAGGTTACGATTCTGTCGCAATGAAAGCCGATATTGAATTAGGCGGGACAGATCAAAAATTTAATTTATTGATGGGACGCGAGCTGCAAAAACATTTTGGCCAAAAACCGCAAACGGTGATTACACTTCCCTTGCTGCCGGGATTGG
>Ga0207055_1027_pt2 | contig 27682 bp, 30 predicted proteins | sample Alteio_BWMinCont_57_FD_153293 | JGI IMG/M metagenome (GOLD analysis project Ga0207055, IMG submission 153293) | Enriched cells from forest soil in Barre Woods Harvard Forest LTER site, Petersham, Massachusetts, United States -... | ecosystem: Environmental > Terrestrial > Soil > Temperate forest >...
ATCCCCGCCTTCGCGGGGATGACAAGCTCTTAACTTAATAGCAGTGAGTGTACTAGCACCCTGTCCTGAACGTCACGCTCCAAAAAACTTGCTTTGCAAAGTCCTAGCCGTGTCATCCCCACGAGTACTTGTCATCCCCGCCTTCGCGGGGATGACAAGCTCTTAACTTAATAGCAGTGAGTGTACTAGCACCCTGTCCTGAACGTCACGCTCCAAAAAACTTGCTTTGCAAAGTCCTAGCCGTGTCATCCCCGCGAGTACTTGTCATCCCCGCGAAGGCGGGGACCCATCCTCAATTAATATTCAATAATCATTCATAAGGAAATATTTATGTTGCAGTATTATGTCTACCTGCTTGCAAGCAAAAAATATGGCACATTGTACACAGGTGTAACAAATGACTTAATCAAGCGTGTCTATGAGCACAAAGAAAGTTTAGTAGATGGATTCACCAAAAAATATAAAGTTCATCAACTTGTTTATTACGAAATACATGATGATGTTCATGAAGCAATTTTGAGAGAAAAACAAATTAAAAAATGGAACAGAGATTGGAAAATTAATTTAATTGAGAAAGATAACCCGCACTGGATTGACTTGTATAACGAATTAACTGGCTAAATAGATTCCCGCCTTCGCGGGAATGACACGTCTAGCGCACTTATTCTATGCTTGACTCTAACTGCTGCGATTTAACTGTTTTAAAAGCTTGCCACATATCTAAACCAATCTTTTCCCAATCGTTTTTTAATGAATCACAAACAGAAGAGGTCGGCATGGTTATTTTATGTGTGTTTTCTTGAGGATAAAAAGAAATAATCGAGGCAATTCTCTCGAGAAATTTAGCTATTTTGTCGACTTCTTTCATAACAGAACCTCTCAATCTCATCACTGCCATTAAATTAAACGATCCCTATGCAAATGTCATCCTCCCGAGCCTTTGTCATCTCCCGAGCCTTTGTCATCCCCGCGAAGGCGGGGATCTATCTTAATGGATCCCCGCCTTCGCGGGGATGACAAAGGCTCAGGAGGATGACAAAGGCTCGGGAGGATGACAAAGGCTCAGGAGATGACAAAGGCTCGCGACGATGACAAGCTAATTATCTTTTCCATAAATATCATCCCGAAAATTCATCGCGCCCGAATCATCAACCCACGCAGTGATATAAGTAATAACAATTTGAGTAGGACGAGACACTTTGACATATTTGGGTCTATCGCTATCTAACATTTCTTGCAACCGCTCTTCATTCCAATCCGGATTTCCATCCATTAAAAAATCCACCAACGCCAAAGGATTTTCTAAACGCACACAACCGTGACTCAGCGCTCTCTCATCCTGATTAAATAATTCTTTTGCGGGCGTATCATGCAAATACACATCGTGCGAATTTTGAAATTCAAATTTCACCACACCTAATGAATTATCCAAACCAGGCTCTTGACGAAATCGATAGGGAAATCCATTCGTTTGCGCAGAATACCAATCCACTTGATCCTGATCGATTTCTCTCGCATTATCTTCTTCACTCGACAAAATTTTCAAACGATTTTCATCGAGATATCCCGGATTTTCTTGCACTTTTTTCACAATTTCATTTTGTGCGATTTTCGTCGGAACATTCCAATAGGGATTAAACACTAATCGTGATATTTGTGATTGTAATTCAGGTGTTTCTGCTTCAGGCTTCCCGACAATGGCTTTCATTGTTAATATTTTTTCATCGTTATCGTAAGCATACAATTGATAATCTGGGATATTGACCATCACAAATCGCCCACTGAGTTGATGCGATAAATTAATCCAACGCTGCATATTGATGAGGATTTGATTCACACGCTCGGCGGGTGAAACATTCAATGCTTGCAGTGTCATTTTTCCAACGATCCCATCCGCAACTAATCCATTTCGATTTTGAAATGCCTTGACCGCTTGCGCCAATGATCGATCAAATAAATCATCGGGGCGATTATAATATTCTGGCAAATCGCGGGTCGCTTTGAGTCGCTCACGCAAAAAAACAACCGCTGAATTTTTGATACCGATTTTTAATTTTTTATTGGTTTCTGGAATCGTGGGCCATGGATGCATAACGGCGTTTTGATACAACGGCAGCATCTCGCGCAATTGTTCGTAATTTTTTTCTGCGAAAAGGGAAATTGTGGGTACAGCAAAACTTTCCTCCTCTGCAAAAACATGAAAAGGAAAAATAACAACACATAAAAAAAGAAGAAAAATATTTCGTACGCATTTATTCATGATCCGCTCCTTTGCAAGAAGGAACAGTTCTTTATTATTTATGCTAACGAGTTTATTTTAACATGGCTGGTAAAGCGAAAGGGGCGTGAAGAAAACAACAGAATAATCAACAGGGTCAAGTGCTTGTCATCCCTGCGAAGGCGGGGATGACAAGCACTCGCGCAGCAGTGCGGTTAGGGGTGAGAGTTATGATGATAATAAGGAGCGGCGGTTGCCAAATCCCGCTGAATTCGCATCATCAGAAGAGCTGGGTAAGCGTAACATATCTCTGCTCACGCTCTGTCCCGCCTCTTGGCCAGCAGACGACGGCTTGGCTTCTTTGGCCGCCGCCCACAGTGAATCCCTCGTAAGCGCCTCTAAAAACTGAGACGCATGACCTCGAGCTACCTTGTCTTTCTGGGCTATATCGTACTGCCCTTTCATCATCTTGAAGCCTTGATACATGGCATGCGCGCCGACTTCTATCACCATCAGCATACCAGCCAGGATGAAACTTCCTCCTATCAAATCTCCAACATGATGGCCACCCGTCATAGTCATCTTAACCGAACAAGCTTTCGATAAAGATAAACGGGCAAAATCCATCCCGCTCTGGTTAGCCACAACGCCAGCCAACACTGGAGAACCTGTGTAGAACCCGAGATGAACGGCAGTATTCAAACTCTTGCAACTTTTCTTGATTTCTTCGCATATCCAGGCAGTGGTGCTAGTGTTACTCTGCTCTTCTTCAGGTGGTGACTTTGAGCCTGAGTTGAATTTTGCAAGTTCTATTTCCCTTTGCTTCCCTCGTTTCCACTCCTGATGCTTAACAACTCCACACCCTCCCAGATATCCGAGTGCTGTTATTAGCGCAAAGCCATTGAATGAAGCCACAGTCGTCACAATAGATTCAGCTAAAACGCCATAACCGGATGCGACCGCAAGAGCTGCCGTTGCAATCAATACAGCTCCTAAAAATACGAGGCCAAGACCGGCTACGACTTTCCATCCGTTCCAATGAGCGATTTTTTCATTCAACTCGCGAGCACGGTCGATATGGGGCAGCTTCTCTCGCGAAGCAAAACCAGCGCGCTCTCGGTTATACTTACATTCTGGATTTTGCGCAAGAAACAGATTGGTATAGATTTGTTCTATCAATTCTGCTCTTTGTGAATCGAGCAGAGTATCGCGACAATCCCTACCGGATATTTCCGTATGCCATGCTCGTAAATGCGCATGGATATCGGGGCTGATGCGATTCTCTTCGACGAATGAGAGATAGATATCAAGGTCGTCCATCGCCTTAAGAAGATGCGCGTAAGAAACACTCTTGGGCTGGAGCTCGGGTGGCAAGGTGGTTTGCCCACTCAAAAAGTAGGGTATCGCCTCCGAATAGAGGCGGTCCAAAAACACATCCTCCCCATAAATCGCCCGGCAGCGATTCCATACACGGTTCCCATACCCATCATTCTTATAACTAGCAGATTGTGCTTCTTCCCAGACTTGTGGGTCGGAAGTGTTGTGTAGTTGTGGGTCGGAAGTGTTGTGTAGTTGTGGGTCGAAAGAAGTCTGGTCTAGTGCTCGGCCAAGCATTGTATTATCCTCTATTGATCATAAGTCTCATATAAAACTTTCCCGCTATTTTACATGACCTATCCTTAAGGAATTCTTAAAACTACTGAGTCACCAAACTCAAAAACTCCGCCCGAGTCCGGCGATCTTCGCGAAAGCCCCCCAACATCATAGACGTTGTCATCACGGAATTTTGTTTTTCAACACCGCGCATCATCATGCACAAATGTTTTGCTTCGATGATCACGCCGACCCCACGTCCCTGAGTGATTTCCAAAACCGTTTCTGCGATTTGTTTGGTTAATCTTTCTTGCACTTGTAACCGGCGTGCAAACATATCGACGATACGCGCAATTTTGGATAATCCCAGAATTTTTCCCTTGGGAAGATAGGCGACATGACATTTCCCAATAAAAGGAAGTAAATGATGTTCGCACAGTGAATATAATTCGATATTTTTAACGATAATCATTTCGTCATTATCTGTTTCGAATAATGCGTTATTCACAATCGTCTCGAGAGATTGCTGATATCCCTGCGTGAGAAATTGAAACGCTGTCGCGGCGCGCTTGGGCGTATCTTTCAAACCGTCGCGATTTAAATCTTCACCGATTTGTAAAATAATTTTTTTAAATGCGTCTTCTATCATCGTTTATCCCGGTGGCCAGATCATTTGTCTGCCGCCTAACAAGTGTGCGTGAATATGAAAAACTGTTTGCCCTGCGCCGCGATTGCAATTCATGACTAATCGATATCCTTCGTCGGCAATCCCCAACTGTTTTGCAATTTTTTGAGCGGTTTGGACGATGTGACCCAGCAGGGCATTATCCGATTCAGAAAGATCATTGAGCGTCGCAATATGTTTTCGCGGAATGATGAGTTTATGATGAGGCGCTTGAGGATGAATATCATCAAATGCAACGACTTGATCATCTTCGAAAATCAATTTAGCAGGGATCGTCCCTGTGGCTATTTTACAAAATAAGCAGTCATCCATTTGAAATAAACCTCTCTATAAAACGAGCCACTCTGTCATGCCAGCATGCTTTTAGCTGGCATGGCAGGGTTGTTGGCATGACAGAATCCCAATTTGACGTATTATCCATTCTCCAGTAAAGTTTGCACTCATTTTTTTACGTTTTGAAATGGCCACCATGCGCGTCTTGAACATTGCCGGGTATAAATTTATCACGCTGTCGAATTTGCCGCAGCGCCAGAGCGTTTTGCTAGAAAAAACCACCGCGTTGGAATTAAAGGGAACCATCCTGCTGACGCCGGAAGGGATCAATATCAATCTCGCTGGCATTCCTCACCAACTCGCTGAATTCGTGGATTTTCTGCGAAAAGATAGCCTCTTTTCAGACATGACGTTTCGTGAAACAAATTCGCATTTCCAACCTTTTCAGCGGATGTGCGTGAAAATAAAAAAAGAAGTGATCACCTTACGCCAGCCGGATATTCGCCCAGAAAATCAAACAGCGCCGGATATTTCACCGACGGAATTTAAGAAATGGTTAGACGAAAAACGTGATATCACGATTTTAGACACACGAAACGATTACGAAGTGAAACTGGGCACATTTGAAAATGCCCAACACTTGGATTTAGAAGATTTTAGCGAATTTCCCGCAGCAATAAACCAAATCTCTCGTGAAAAACCGATTGTGATGTTTTGCACGGGCGGCATTCGTTGTGAAAAAGCGGCTTTGGTGATGCTCAAAGCGGGATATTCGAATGTGTATCAATTGAAAGGCGGCATTTTAAATTATTTTGCTGAAGTCGGCGCAGAACATTATGAAGGCGAATGTTTTGTGTTTGATGAGCGAATCACAATCAATGCGAATTCTATTAAGGAAAATGTATGAGCTTAGAACACGTAGAAGCAGGTCGATCTGTCCCAGATGATGTGAATGTTGTCATCGAAATTCCCGCAAAAAGTGATCCGGTCAAATATGAAGTTGATAAAAAAAGTGGGATGGTCATGGTCGATCGATTTGTAGGAACGAGTATGTATTATCCCTGCGATTATGGATTTATTCCGCATACACTTTCGGAAGATGGGGATCCTGTTGATGTGTTAGTCGTGGCACCTTTCCCGCTCTATCCTGGCGTTGTGATCCGATGCCGCCCGATTGGCATGTTGCGCATGACAGATGAATCTGGGCCTGATGCGAAAATTCTCGCTGTTCCTGTCGATAAACTCACCCCCAGGTATAAAAACATCCAGAAACCCGATGATTTAGGCGCTGATTTTCTCGCCACAATTGCCCATTTTTTCCAACATTACAAAGACTTGGAAACAGGCAAATGGGTGAAAATTGATGGTTGGGAAAATGTGGATGTTGCAAAGAAAGAAATTCTGGCGAGTATTGCCCGGCATCAAGATACGCTTTGAATGCGGGCCCCTGTCATTCCCGCGAAGGCGGGAATCCATTTAGATAGATTCCCGCCTTCGCGGGAATGACACGTCTAGTACGGTATCAAAGATTCTGCTCTTAATTCACATTATTGTTAATAAAACCTTAATGTGGATCCTGTAAATTAGGAGACCAGTAATCATTGGGAGTGCCCTATCGTGCCCAGCATTGTACAAACCCTCGAAGCGCTGGATATTGGTCAGCTTCATACTTTAGCTTCTGAGGCAAACAAGTTTCATAGCTCACAAATCCCGCCTGTTACATTTAATGGTCAATCAGAACAGATTGACTTAACAAAGATTTCTTGCTCGTTAAAAGATTTGCTGCCCGAAAATGTTTTCCAACATTTATCCGAGATGCAAACTCCCAATAAGGGAGAAACATTTACGGGTCAGACTCCTATGAGTCTTCTGATCTTACAAGAGAAATGTGATTATCTAATGAAAGTGTTAGGGCTTCTGTTCGATAAATTCCCTCAGTGTAACGCGGAGATAAAAAAAATAAATGATCTGCTTGTTTTTTTTCGTGGTCAGGGGGCCATTCTTGCCCCTTCTCAAAACGCAATACCTGCAAAAATTCTGAGGATTGTAACTGATTGCTCGGAGCCACTACAACAAGCGTTGAAAGCCAACTGCGGCAACTATCGACCGCTCGAGAATCCTAGCCATGCTATCTCTGTCATTGATATGCAAATAGCGCAGATCAAAAATATAAAGCCCGATGACAAAACTCGACCAAAAACACCACTGGATGAACTTGAGAGCACTCGTAAAAAACTACAAGAATTGATTGCTCCAAAAGAAGAAAAAAGACCCGCCTCATCGGAGATGCTACTACCCTTAAAAGATCTTATTGCCGTAGAGCGCCGAAAAAAAGTGATTGAGATGGCTGAAAATAAGCAGAACAACTATCTTCAAAAATTGAAGAACGCTGATCTGGATTGGACAAAAAGCTTGTGGGATGAAAAACCTTTATATTCGAAATATGACATTGTCAAAAAATTAAAAGAGACACTAACAGAAGAAAAATCGACACCTTCCCAAAAACTGAAAAAATGCGATCAGATTCTTGATGAAGAAGGATTGATGCAGAAAGATGAAAAACAAACTGAGACGTTGCGGCGTTCAAACCGAGAACTGCTGTGCGACCATCGCGATGATAGGGGTTATCAAATCCTGTTGAGATTTTTAGGTCGATTTTTTTCGGCCCGATGGTGTCAATTTTTCCCAAAAAGTGCGGATATTGCAGACGTGTTTGATTCAAAGCCTGACACTGCTCCTCAGCCTCGTCAAATGAAGTGGTTTTCATAGAGCGAACGAAAAACCCATTATCAAAACAGTCTTTTAAGATTTTCTTAAGTTTTTGCCGTTACACTAGCCCCAATGTCACGCATATTGGGAAGAAAAAACTATGAAAACTCGCTTGGTCGACTGGTTAGCTGGGCGCTCTAAAAAAGCTCATCGAGTAGGTTATTATTTTACCGCAGATCAAAGAAGGGTCTCTAAAGAATGGGTTGACCATTGGCGACCTTATCAACCAGCCACTGGGAATTATTATGCATTCCAATCAGATCACACCGCTGTAAAAGCTTGGCTTGATTCTCTCCCGCAAAATCAAAATCCAAGCACTGTAATTGCCGAAATAAATCCAAAAACAAAACAAAACGCCTTTCACCATGTCTTATCAACGAATTCATTTCGAGTAGATGACGGAGACCAAAGTGGTAATTACATAACCAGTGATTCATTTTTTATTTTGCATGGAGATATACCAAATAATAACGTTACGGAGTATCACCATTATTGGGCCGGTAATTGGAATACTGAGGGCGACGTTCCAAATGTCAAAACAAACAAATGGATAGAAATTCATAATGGTCTGTTAGGGCGGAGGAAACTGAAATCTCGCGCAGAGCAACAGAACGCTGAAACAACAAACGAAAACGAGGCACTCGTTCTTGCAGAATTGCTCAGTCGGTTTGACAATGATAATGAGTTGGAAACCGCCTTACTCCTGAGAGATGAAAACGGTAATACCCCGCTATTTTGTGCATATAAATATAAAAACAACACTGCAAGTTTTGCGCCATTATTGGATCGCATCAAAACAATGTCCGAGGACCGTAAACGCAGGCTTTTCTTCCAACACAATGAAAACGGAAAAACGGTTATACACCAATTTTTTTCAGGTTCGCAGTGGAAGAATGTAGAAATACATGACCATTCTGTATTTAAACAAGCGCTTTGCCAACAAGATCTGGAGGGTAATACGCCCTTACATGATGTTTTTTTAAATAACAACCGGCTTAGTATGATTAAATCACTTTGTGCTGAGCTAAAATCAGAACAAAAACCAGAACAAACACAAACAGCTAATGGAGAAGAACCGCCCCCGTACGAAGCAAAATCTTCAACAGAAAAAAATATAGACAAGGCATTCTGCCAAAACTTAACACGATATAATCCACTCCACCTTGCCTGTCAGCAGCCATCTAATAGGCAAAAAAACAATGTGATGATTTTTACTCTGCTATTGAGCTTGTTATCAGAAAGCGCTCGTTTCGCAAAACTGAAAGAAAAGGATGGAAACGGTTGCACGCCACTGCATCATGCGATTCGAACTGGGAATTATGATATTGTGAAAGCAGCTCTAGAAAAATTAAATCCCGAGCAGAAAAAAGAAATCGCGATGATTGGAAACAAGCAATACCAAACGCTTCTACACTATGCGTGCCGCTATGGAAATTATGACATAGTAAGGCTCATTTTCGACACACTCGGCCCACAAGAGGTGGTTAACACTCGTTGTCGTCAGCCGTCACTTGATCTCCGTGTGTTGGCCTCTAACAATAAAAATATCTCCCTGTCGAATTTTGATGACATCCTTTGTAGCTCGAACGATGTATTGTTTAATTTGTTTTATTATTTTGTGCAAACGTGTGGAGATGGAAAAAGCCAAAACTTTCTCGACCGTATCAATGATTTTGACCAATGCTTGCGAGAACGTGAACAAAAAGATCCGCCCACATTCTCAGTTGGCAACTCCAAATTTCGCGCGACAGACTATGGACTCTTTAAAGGATCAGAGCGTTATTATCAGATGAGAGTGAATTTGCAAAAGGTAACAGAACAGCATGTAGCAACCTTTAGAACTTTTCTTAAAACACAAACATCCGACAAGGCTCGGTTAGTTGCGAAACATCTTGACCCGACTAAAAACCTAGCTGAAATGATCTCTCCCCCTGGGCTCTTTGAACAAATGCGTCGAAAAGCCAGTTCGCTTTTCTTAGGGAGCAGCGCAAGATCACCCTCGCCCACAGCGACACAGACAGAGGGCAGTTCGGCTCTTTCCCAGCGGCGGAATTAAGGGGAATATGATTGTGTTTAATAAACGAACCATCACCAAACGACATACATTAAACTTCTGCGAAGCGGTTTGCTTATTTGCAGCCATGTATGTTGTTTACTCTTTGCTGAGACAACACACAGTACTTCCGATGTCGATTGATTCCGTGTGGTATCGGTTTAGTCACTGGGCCACGCATTTTCATGTAATTGCAGTTGCGTTGTTGCCGATCTATGTAGCAGTCATGGTTTTTGGAACAGCCAGTATTGGGATTTATTTAGGACGTATGCTACAGCGTTGGATTAAACGGTAAAAATTTCTTCTTCGCTTTTGAGTGTCAAATTCAAAAAATAGTAACTGCTCACCCTCACCCCATCCCCTGAGGTATCGACACGATTTTCTGACTTTAGTTATAAAACAAAAAACGCTTAGTACGCCTTCCTCCGCAGGGGAAGGTGACGCGAAGCGTCGGAAGGGGGGGGGTAATTCGTTTATTTTCTCGCGGTTTCAAAAAGCATTTTTGATTCCCCCCATCCGGCCTTCGGCCACCTTCCCCCTGCGGAGGAAGGCGTACTAAGCGTTTTTTGTTTTGTAATTTGGAACAGCCAGTATTGGGATTTATTTAGGACGTATGCTACAGCGTTGGATTAAACGGTAAAAATTTCTTCTTCGCTTTTGAGTGTCAAACTCAAAAAATAGTAACTGCTCACCCTCACCCCATCCCCTGAGGTATCGACACGATTTTCTGACTTTAGTTATAAAACAAAAAACGCTTAGTACGCCTTCCTCCGCAGGGGAAGGTGACGCGAAGCGTCGGAAGGGGGGGGGTAATTCGTTTATTTTCTCGCGGTTTCAAAAAGCATTTTTGATTCCCCCCATCCGGCCTTCGGCCACCTTCCCCCTGCGGAGGAAGGCGTACTAAGCGTTTTTTGTTTTGTAATAAAGTTAGAGAAAGCGGAGGAAGGCGTACCAAGCGTTTTTTGTTTTGTAATAAAGTTAGAGAAAATCGTGTCGATTCGTTAGCCTGATGGTCACGGCTCTGTATGAAACTCTCACTCCCGCAATGTCCCCATCGCTTCTCCCACTTTCACCGCTGAATTTTCCTGCAACGCACTTTCCCATTCCACCTTGCCTTTGGGAAATAACAAAATCACCGTCGAACCCATTTTGAATAAACCCAATTCCGCGCCTCGCTCGAGCACCACACCATTCGCGTAATGTTCCGTCGTGATTTCATTTCTCGGATGCTGCATCGGCCATACCGTTTCAATATTCCCGACTAACATTGCACCGACTAAAATCACTGCGACAGGACCAATCTCTGTTTCAAATATACAAACCAACCGCTCATTGCGTGAAAACAAATTGGGGACGGACTGTGTCGTCACTTGATCCACGGAAAATAATTTACCTGGAATATAAGTCGTCTCCAGCAACTTCCCTCGGATCGGCATATGAACGCGATGATAATCTTTAGGCGCTAAATAAAGCGTCGCAAAATTCCCATTTTCAAAGCGATGCGCAAGTGTTTCACTCCCGCCCAATAAAGAAACAGTCGTGTAATAAAATTGCTTGGCCTGGATGAGAATGTCGTCATGTATCTTACCGATTTGACTCACACATCCATCTGCAGGGCTTGAAAGAATATCAGCGCCCGGCGGGATAGGACGACATTCCGGTTTTAATTGTCGAGTAAAAAAGCTATTGAAATTCGGATAATCATCCAGATTTTCAGAGGCTGCCTCACTTAAATTCACATGGTATTTTCGAATAAGACGCTTGATAGCCCAGTTTTTAAACCATTTCCAACGACACTCGGCTAACCATCCCACGAATTGCGTTATTTTACGTTGCGGACAACAATATTGAAGCAATACATACATCGGTTTTGACATAACAGCGTTTAACCACTCCAAATTTTATTCGATACGTTGAATATTGAGAAAAAGAAAAGCCAGTAATATCGTTAACGCTAATGCGAACGATTGTTTAGCATAGGCCTTGTGCCGATCCGGTGTTGTCGCGCTCATCAACCAAACCCATTCGCGAACAAAACCATAGGGGCTACTTGGACTGAGTAATACGATATAAGGATACATTGGGCTACCCAGCACTTTGCCAATTGTTTCAATCTCAGGATTTTTAATGATCAGAGGCCACGTAATATTATTTTCATCAAACGCAGAGCTCATGCTCCCCGGATGTGGCTGAAACAAAATCCCAAAAATAGTCACTCCATCAGGGATATTACCGAAATCCGGCATTTTCCCAATCGGAAATTCAGGAATCCATCCACGATTGACTAAAATTTCCTTGGCTGCACCCATGGGCTTAAAAGGGGTAAGCACCTGAAAACCACGCTGACCTTTGAACATGCGGTCTTTGATTAAAATCGAATGCTCATCATCAAAGCTACCTTGTATTTGCACAGGATAAAAACGCAAATCCCCGCCTTTATCAAGATCATCGATGGTTAGAGGATCCAGTGCCAATCGCTCATTAATCAAATCGATCGTCGCATGCACATCCGCTGCTGCTTTCCATTGCCAGATACCCAAGCCCAACAACACAATCAGAATGCCCACTGTGAGAATCGTAAATTTAGGCGTGAAAAAATACTGATTTCCGAATACACTAAAACCGAACGATGCCTTGGACACTCCACTGTCCTCCAAAAAATTGGGAATGAATGAGATTCTAAGAGGGATTAGTATGCTAGTCAAAATGATTATTATTCTTTTTCTGTTAATTATCATGTACAGCTTGGGCAGCGCCTTATATTATCTGACCCATGAAAGAAATAAAGCGGATGCAACCCGCGTCGTAAAAGCGCTCACATGGCGAATTGGCCTGTCTCTATTGTTATTCATTTTGCTTTTTGGGGCGTATTCCATGGGTTGGATTCATCCGCATGGAGTGTAAAAAAAGGAGGAAAATCTTGTGGGACTAAGAAGTTTTGGCTCGTTATTGGTGATATTTCTGATTATTGCCTTATTATTTGGAACAAAACGACTGCGCGAACTGGGCAATGATTTAGGTGCTGCAATCAAAAATTTCCGTCAAAGCATGCGCGATGAAAATGAAAAGGATCCTTCTTAATGGATATCAATTTGAGCGAAATAGCGGTTATTTTGCTGGTTTCGCTGCTCGTGATCAAACCGGAGCAGTTGCCTGATGTAGCAAAAACAGTAGGGCGATGGATTAAGTGGTTTCGCCTAGCTTCAGCAAAAATCAAACGCGAAATGGAAGAATCACTTTCACCGCATGAAAAATAATGCTGAGCTGGTGAAATATGCTATCGAACTTCGCAAACGTTTATTCAAATGCTTATTCGTTTTATTCATCATTTTTGGAATATTATTCTGTTTTGCCAATCCACTGTATACCTTACTCGCGCAACCGCTACTCAAACATTTGCCCACATCCCATGGACTCATTGCGATTAATATGGTCGCACCTTTTTTTGTTCCCTTTGAGTTAACCTTTGTGACTGCGATTTTGTTGAGCATGCCCTTTTTTTTATATCAACTGTGGGCCTTCATCGCACCTGCTCTATATCAAAATGAACGTCGATTGATCTGGCCGCTCTTGTTCATGAGTACCCTTTTGTTTTACACAGGAATCGCGTTTGCTTATTTTATTATTTTTCCTATTCTATTTGCGTTCTTGACGCATTCAGCTCCGCACGGTGTGATGTTGAGTCCGGATATGAGCCAATATTTAGAATTCACGTTAAAATTATTTTTAATTTTTGGCGTGCTTTTTGAAGTGCCTGTCATTACTATTTTATTAATTTGGATGGGAGTGACTTCGCGAGAGAAACTCATCAAGATTCGGCCTTATGCGATTGTTGGTGCATTTGTGATTGGGATGTTGCTTGCACCGCCGGATGTGATGTCGCAAACATTAGTCGCAGTTCCGTTGTGGATATTGTTTGAGGCTGGGATTTTTTTATCGCAGTTTTTTATAAAGGAAACCGCATGGAAAAAGAAGAAGACGTGATTGATATAGCGCGTCGTTGTTTTTTACGGCGAGCAACAACAGTGGTGGGCGGAGTGGGTATAGCTGCCGCAGCGGTTCCTTTTGTCTCGTATTGGCTTCCGAGCGTCGACACAGAAGCACTCGCCGCACCCGTCACCGTCAATATCAGCACGCTGCAACCCACACAACAATTAACAGTTCCCTGGCGTGGCCAACCGATCTGGATTATTCGCCGCACCGAAGAGATGTTAGCCACTCTTCCACAACTCACTGCACAATTGCGCGATCCCGATTCGCTCGAAGATCAACAACCCCTTTACGCTAAAAATATTCATCGCTCCATTAAACCTGAATATTACATTGCCATCGGCGTTTGCACGCATTTGGGATGCATTCCCAATTATCGTCCCGACGTGGGTGGTATTTCACCCGACTGGTTAGGTGGATTTTATTGTCCCTGTCACGGCTCACGTTACGATCTCGCAGGCAGAGTGTACAAAGGCGTTCCTGCTCCACTCAATTTAAAAATCCCTCGTCACATGTATTTAAACGATCAGGAAATTGTAATTGGTCAAGACCAGGAAGGTGTTGAAGGCACATGACAATACGACATTCTTTTTTAAATTGGATTTCTGCGCGATTCCCCATTCGCGAATTCACCAAAAAACATTTGACCGGTTACTACGCCCCACGAAATTTTAATTTCTGGTATTACTTTGGTTTTTTTTCATTGCTCGTTTTATTTAACCAAATCATTACTGGGATTTGGCTCGCGATGGAATATACGCCTGTTTCAGACAGTGCGTTCGCTTCCATTCAACATATCATGCGTGATGTGCGATATGGCTGGTTATTACGATTGATGCACACGACCGGCGCGTCTGCTTTTTTTATCGTGATTTATTTGCATATGTATCGTGCATTGATCTACGGATCTTATAAAAAACCACGCGAATTATTGTGGTTAATCGGCATGTTGATTTACATGACACTGTTGTTGGAAGCCTTTACCGGATATGTTTTGCCTTGGGGACAAATGTCTTATTGGGGAGCGGCTGTTATTACTTCACTGGCCAGCGCAATTCCCATCATCGGAAAATTTATTGTCGTATGGCTCAGAGGAGATTTCACCGTCTCGACTGTCACGCTTCATCGATTTTTTTCATTGCATGTTATTGCAGTCCCATTGATTTTATTCGTATTGGTTTTTTTACATTTGGTCGCGCTGCATTATGTGGGTTCCAATAATCCTGATGGAATCGATATCAAAGAAAAAAAAGATGCTCACGGTCATCCGCTGGATGGGATTCCCTTTCATCCGTATTACACCGTGAAAGATTTAATGGGCGCAGTGGTTTTTTTAATTATTTTTTCCATCGTATTATTTTTTGCGCCGAAAATGGGAGGCTATTTTCTTGAGCCTGATAACGATATTCCAGCGAATGCATTACAGACCCCTTCTCACATCGCGCCGGTATGGTATATGACGCCGTTTTATGCGATTTTACGTGCAATTCCCAATAAATTTTTAGGATTGATCGCGATGGCATCCGCTATTGCATTTATGTTTGTCCTCCCATGGCTGGATCGAAGCAAAGTACGATCGATTCGATACAAAGGAATCTATTCTAAAATAGCGATCGCGGTTTTTGTTGTGAGTTTTATTGGACTCGGGTATCTAGGACTTCAACCTGTTTCACCTTTACATTCCACTTTGGCACAACTCTTTACGACGGGCTATTTTCTTTTTTTTCTTACCATGCCTTTTTACACAGCCTATGAAAAAGACAAACCTATTCCAGATCGAGTCACGCCATGAAGAAGTATTTTATTTTTGTTTTATTGTTTTTGATGCAGGGAATGGTTTTTGCAGAAGACAATATTGCATTGGAAAAAGTAAAAATTAATTTGCGGGATAAACAATCTATCGCACGCGGCGCTAAATTTTTTGCAGCCAATTGCATGGCGTGTCACACGCTGATTTATTTGCGATACAACAAAGTTGCGCGCGATGCGGGCATCACCTATGAAAAAATGCCGATTCACGTAACAGCATGGCCATTTGGGATTACGCCACCTGATTTGTCTTTAACAGCCAATTCACGCGGCGTCGATTGGATTTATACATATTTACACAGTTTTTATGTCGATCCCCAACGCCCTACCGGTTTCAATAATTTACTCATCCCGAACACCGCCATGAGCGGAATATTGGTTGTCTATCAAGGCCGACAAGTATTGGCCACTGATCTTAAAAATTCACGCTTGGTTTTTGGACGTCAACTGCAATGGTATGATGAATTGGAGTTGCAATCGTCCGGCACAATGACTCCGCAAGAATTTGATGCGACCATCACGGATGTTGTGAATTTTTTAGCATACGCTGCTGAGCCTTATCATAATGAGCGGGTTCGGATCGGTTATTGGGTCATTGGGTTTTTGTTTATATTATTTGTATTGACGTATTTTTTGAAAAAAGAATATTGGAAGGATATTTTCTAACAAAAAACAGTCACGCCGTCATTGCGAGCGTAGCGAAGCAATCCAGGGGAAATTTGCAATATTTTTCTGGATTGCTTCGTCGCAAAAAACGCTCCTCGCAATGACGCTGTGGTAACAGCATGACCTATTTATTTATTTTTTAACATTTACAAAAGACCCATAATATGCAGATATTCAAATTTTATATAAATTATTTTAAAACGCTCGACGCGCTGCAAAAAATCATTTTTGATTTTTATATTCAAAAAAATGATTCGCGTGATCCTGCTCTTCATGAACAACATCTTCACAAAGCGCGTATCGCGTTATTAAGCGCGATGAAAAAAATTCGCCTAGGCATGGCTCAAACTGAACATAAAAATCTAGAAAAATTTGAAAATTTATATGAAATTGTTTTTTCGCTCAACACTTTAAAACTGCGCATCCCAGACTATACGACATTTGAAGTATGCGAAACAGAGTTTAAAAAAATTTCGGATAGTTTGTCTGAACTATTGCAACACTTCAGAAATTGCCTCAAAAATAAGAATGTTACGCTCGATAGCACAGCAAAAATGCTAGGGAAATTATCCAACACCATTGATCGATTAGAGGAACTTTATCGCGGCACATTGCAAGTGATCGCAAAAGATCCCACACTGTTTTTGTTTTTTTTACAAGACTTGATTGCGTTGCGCGATACGCTAGAGTCTCTTTTTTTAGGATTATTCAATGCATCGTCTCCTTAAAACGGATAGAGTCCGTGAGATCCTTCGCCTCCTCATCACACTCATTTTTTCATTGATTGTGAGCGAATATGTCGCCGCAACGAATCTTTTTTTAATTCCCCTGACCGCCATTTACATCATGCAAACGGCAATCGGAAATGTCTTTTATCAGGGTATGCAAAGACTCTTAGTGGTCATGGTCATTATTATTGCCGCCTTCTTAGCCATTCATTCGATGGATTTCTTTTATAAAATGACGCATGACGTGTTAATCGGCGCATTGATTGGAATGGTTAGCCATTTATTTTTATTCCCGACAAAACCCGACATGGAATTTCGCGAAAAAATTCTCCCTGTCATTAAAACATTCGATACTTATTTTTCTAAAATCATTGATCAATTGTTACAACAAAAAAGCGAGCCTTTTGACAATACAGAATTGGAAAACACTTTGCTCATGCTGCCAGATTGGGTCTACGAGCGCGGATTTGATAGCGTTTTAAAAAAAGGATATCAATTTTTTTTAATTAAAATAGAACAAATCAGTGATGTATTGATGTCTATGCACCATTTGTCACGCTATCAATATGACAAAGAACTTATTGCAAAAATCAGGCCCGCCCTGCTGCCATTTGTAGAGAGCACCAATCAATTCTTCGCGTCGATTATCACTGTGTTGGAATTAAAAACATTGCCTGAAGAGCCGAGCGATCTTGATTATGAGTTCACTGAATTACAAAAACAATTTTTTTCGATCGTCCCTTCGCATTTGGAATTGTTAGAAATACGTCGGGATGATGTTTATCTCGCAGCCTTTATTTACAACTTAAGAGATTTACGCAAATTGTTGCTGAAAATGGGGGAGGCGTTGCGGTAATTTTTTACTGAGGTGGTTTGCTAATATATTTAACTTGCGACAATCCCTTGAAATCAACATCCTGAGTCCAGATCGTAGCTCCATGCGCGATACCGGTAGCAAGTATAATACTATCTGTAAGAGGTAGTTTATGCTGTATGCCAAGTTTAGCGGCATTCAGTCATTTTGGTGGATTACGATGCAAAAAACCCCCGCAACAAGTGCGGGGCTAATCCACCCTACATTTTAATTTTGCGCCAGCAACTAATTAGGGTCTAAGCGTTATTACGAAAACTGGCTATGCAATCAATTTCAATGAGATTACCGCTTGCTAATCCGCTATTGCCAAACGTCGTACGCGCGGGATAAGCATCCTTGCGAAAATAAGTAGCGTAAACACTATTCATCGCTGCCCAATCTTGAATATCCGCTAACATAACCGTGCATTTTTTTACATTCGCCATATTCAAACCATTGTCATTCAGTATTTTCTTGATATTTTCCAACGCCTGTTTGGTTTGAGCAGTAATTCCACCTGGCACCGGCACTCCTTCGTGAATAGAGCCTGTTTGTCCAGAAACGTACAGAACAGAACCCACCCGAACAGCGTCCCGATAAGCCGGTTCATCGCCTTGCGCATTTAACGCAAAACAAAGAGACAAACAAAATAAAAGTTTTTTCATGGCAAATCCTCCGATTTTATTTCAATGCTTTTTTGGCAATTCGATAAACTTCATCATCGTTTCGTTTGCCGACTAAAACAACGGTTACTATATCTTTTTATCCAGGCTCCGCTCAACCGGTCGCTCATCCAAACTACTTTCTCCGGGATACAACTTTTCAGCACCCCATTCCGCCCATGAGCCATCGTACAACGCATGTTGTGGATGCTCCATCAACTCTAAAATAAAATTCAAAATGGGCGCAGTCATTCCAGAGCCGCAGGTCGTGATGATCGGAGATTTTAAATCGATGGCAATCCCTGACAAAAGATTCCGAATTTTTTCGAGCGGTAAAAAATGATTACTCTTGTCAAAAAATGATGTGTAGGGAAATGAAAAACTCCCTGGAATATGTCCTGCACGCACGCCGGGTCGAGGATCGGGGCCGCCTGCAAAACGCACGGGATGACGCAAATCTACAATTTGTTCCGTGGGCGCGTGAAGATTTTTTTTGATGTCATCGAGAGAACGTAATAAATGGGGTTGAAATTTTGCAGTATAATTTTTTGTTGTCGTAGATGTTTCACCTGACGCAATTTTACCGCCGTATTTTTCCCATGCGTCAAGACCACCATCTAAAATATACAGTTGATGTGGATTATGTCCAAACACGCGCATCATCCAAAGCGCTCGGCACGATGAATGCAAATCACTATTATCATAAAAAATAATTTTATAATCGTCACGAATCCCGAATTTTCCCAATTGTTCTCCAATGATTTTTTCATCCTGAATTAACATATTGGGCGCATGATGGGCCCCATCATGAAACGCATTCAAATCAAGAAAATAGGCGTCCGCAATATGTTTATTGATAAATTCTTGTTTTGCATTGCGTTCCGTTTGCGGCAAATACCAACTGGCATCCAAAATGATGAGAGACTTTTGATTTTTGCGAAACTTATCCAACTGCGCTGGATTGATGAGCCATGACATACCGATTACCTTTTATAACCAATAAACGAATATAAATAAAAACAGCCATACTACATCAACAAAATGCCAATACCAAGAGACGGCTTCAAAACCAAAATGGTGTTCCGGCCGGAAATGGCCCTTGATACAACGACATAAAATAACAGTCAGCATCACTAATCCAATCGTCACATGGGCAGCATGAAATCCCGTGAGCATAAAAAACGTCGTTCCATACACTCCGCTGTGCAATGTCAAATTCAATTGCGTGTAAGCTTCAGTATATTCATACGCTTGGCAAGATAAAAAAATAAGGCCTAATACAATCGTCACAATTAATCCGACATTCATTTGCCATCGTCGATTTCGTTGCAATCCCCATTGCGCCCACGTGACTGTCACCGCGCTGCTTAACAAAATAAAAGTATTTATTGCCGGAATTCCCCACGCCGGAATAACTTCAAGAGGGTCGGGGAAAAGTGCAGGATTGGGATTTTTTAATAAAGGCCATGCCGCTTTGAATTGAGGCCATAATGTCGTATGCGTAAAATCATAACCCAACTGACCTCCCAATCTTTCAACAGCAACATAACGCACATAAAATAATGCACCAAAAAAAATACCGAAAAAAGCGACTTCAGACACAATGAACCAAACCATACCCCAACGATACGTGCGATCCATTTGTTTGCTATGCAACCCATGCTCGCTTTCATCAATCACTGCGCTGAACCAACCGAACATCATATAAGCTAACAATATTGCGCCGATCATAAAAAAATAATGCCCGTACGCATGACCATGAATAAGATTAATAATTCCAATCAATAAAAAAAATAATCCGCACGAACCGATCAATGGCCATTTGCTGGGCGCGGGTAAAAAATAACGTTGAGTGGGATGATATTTCATGCTGATTTCCTCGATGCATTCACATCAAATAAAGTATAAGCCAATGTGATTACTTTAATTTCTGCCGGCAATGCTTGATCGACTCGAAAAATAATCGGCATCCACCGAGCTTCACCTGCTTTCAAGGTTTGTTGACGAAAACAAAAACATTCTATTTTATGAAAATAACGTGCAGAAACAGGCGGCGCAAAACTTGGGATCGCTTGCACTGTCATCGTATGATCTGAATTATTTTTTACATAAAAAAACATTTCCGATTTTTCTTCTGTGCGAACTGTTAAATTATTTTTTTTGGGATAAAATTCCCACGGTAAATTTTGATTATTAGTCGCAACAAATTGAATGAGAATGGTTCGTTGATTTTCAAGCGAATTTTTTTCAGAAGTGAAATTTACTTCATTCACATTCGCACCGCCATTTAATCCAGTTGCTTTGCACACGACGCGATACAATGGCACTAATGCAAAACTAAAACAAAACATCAGTACACAAACGCATAGTATCCATAAAATGGTTTTTTTAATTTCCTTATTCATGTCCACTCCAATCCCCGAGCACCATCCCATGGTTTGACGCCTGCTTTTTTACCGCCACGGATTGTCATGATGATGTTATATAAAAAAATCAATTGCGCTGCGCCTAAGATAAAAGCAGAAATACTTGCGATCATATTAAAGTCAGTATATTGCAGTGCATAATCGGGAATGCGACGCGGCATTCCTGCCAATCCTAAAAAATGCATGGGAAAAAAAGTGAAATTGACAGCAATCACCGTAATCCAAAAATGAATTTGCCCCAAGCGTTCATTGTAATAATGTCCTGTCCATTTCGGCAGCCAATAATAAATGCCTGCAAAAATCGTAAAGAGTGCGCCCGTTACTAATACATAATGAAAATGTGCGACAACAAAATAAGTATCTGTGTATTGATAATCTGCCGGCACGATAGCCAACATCAATCCAGAAAATCCACCGATCGTAAATAAAAAAACAAATGCGATTGCAAATAACATCGGTGTTTGAAAAGTGAGCGCGCCTTGAAACATCGTTGCAACCCAATTAAATACTTTGATACCCGTGGGCACAGCGATTAACATCGTGGTGTACATAAAAAATAGTTGTGCAGGAAGTGCGAGACCGGATGTAAACATATGATGCGCCCAGACAATAAACGATAAAAATGCAATCGCAATCGTTGCCATCACCATAAACTTATAACCAAATAATTTTTTATGACTGAAGGTGGGAATGACTTCTGAAATAATCCCAAATCCAGGCAAAATCATAATGTACACTTCAGGGTGCGCAAAAAACCAAAAAACATGTTGATATAAAACCGGATCGCCGCCGCCTGCTGCATTAAAAAAACTCGTCCCAAAATGACGGTCGAATAAAATCATCGTGACGACACCGGCTAAAACAGGCATTGCCATAATCAATAAAAATCCCGTAACTAACCATGTCCAAACAAACAATGGCATTTTCATCCATGTCATGCTAGGCGTGCGCAAATTAATAATCGTCGCCATAATATTAATCGCACCCATGATGGAAGAAATTCCCATCAAGTGAATCGCGATCACTAAAAAATCGGTGCTGGGCGGAGCAAATGTCGTTGAGAGTGGCGCATACATCGTCCAGCCAAAATTAGGTGCACCGCCCGCCATGAATAATGTGCTCAGCAAAATAGAAAATGCGAACGGTAAAATCCAAAAACTCCAATTATTTAATCGAGGAAGTGCCATGTCCGGTGCGCCAATCATCAAGGGAATCATCCAATTCGCTAATCCCACAAAAGCTGGCATGATCACGCCAAAAATCATGATGAGTCCGTGCAGCGTGATGAGTTGATTATAAAAATTGGGATCGAATAAATTCATTCCAGGGCGAAGTAATTGTGCGCGAATCAATTCTGCCATCATGCCACCGATAAAAAACATGAGACCGCTAAACACTAAATAGAGCGTACCAATATCGGAGTGATGTGTGGTGAATAACCAGCGGGTCATCCACCCGTAAAATCCTTTTTGTGTGTGGGTTTGTGTCATTTTTTGATTTCCTATTTTTGCAGTAGGCGTAGGGTGGATTAGGTGCGCTTTTTGCACCGTAATCCACCAAAATATATAAAACCTTTGTTTTTATTCGGTGGATTACGGCAAAAAACGCCTAATCCACCCTACTTTTTCTGCCGTGCAGCAGTAATGTCAGCAGGCTGCACCACCGTATTCGTATTATTACCAAACGCATTGCGTTCATAGGTAATCACAGCTGCTAATTCTTCATCACTGTATTGATCTTTGAATGCCTGCATCGCTGTGCCTGGTTTCCCATTCATCACCGTATCAATATGATTTTTCACAGGCCCCAAAGCCACTTTGCTTCCTTTCATCGCAGGGAATATCGGTGGCGAACCCGTGCCATCCGGTTTATGACAAGTTGCGCACATCCCAAGATAGACCGTTTCACCTTTTTTCATTAAATCAGGGAGCGTCCATTTTTGTGCGAGGGCTGCTGGAGCTGGAACTTGTGCTGGAGAAACTGAGCCGCGACCGTCGGGGAGCGTCACAGGCTTCGCGTTCAAAGCTGGCACAACAGTAGAACTCGATACAACACCTTTTTGTTGTGCAACCCACGCTTCAAAATCTTTTTCAGTCACTGCCACCACGACAATCGGCATATACGCGTGATTCATCCCGCATAATTTAGAACATTGACCACGATAAATACCCGGGCGATTAATTCGAGTCCAGGCTGCATTAATAAAACCTGGAATCGTATCTTGCTTAACTCCCAAATCAGGAACCCACCATCCATGAATCACATCATTCGAGGTAATCAAAAAACGAATTTTTTTGTGAATAGGCAAAACCAGCGGATGATCGACTTCGCGAAGATAATATTCATCTTTTTTCGCATGACCGTGCATTTGATCATACGGCGTTGCATTATTGCTGAAAAAACGAATTCCATAATCCAGATATTCATATTGCCAGCGCCATTGATAACCCGTCACTTTGATTGAGATATCCGGTTCAGAAAAATCATGCATATGAATTAAAACACGTGTCGCGGGTATCGCCATTGAAATTAAAATAAAAATAGGGATGAGAGTCCACGTGATTTCAAGCCAGAAATGTTCATGAAAATGCGCTGGCTTGACGCCTCGGGATTTGCGATGAAAAAGGATCGAATAAATCATGACGCCAAACACAACCACACCGATCGCGACACACACCCAAAAAATGGTCATGTGCAAATTGTAAATATCGTGACTGAGCGGACTGATGCCTTCCGTTAAATTGATGGAATCATCTGCGTAGGTCGAACAACTTGTCAGAAGGAGGCTAAACAGGGTACATTGTGCAGCTTGCTTGATGTGCATTTTACATCCTTGTTTTTTTGACATAAGTATACAGTGGGGAGTCGAACCATGCAAAACTCAATGAATTCAGAAGATATCTCAACAGAATTACTGCGCGAATTAATCAAAGAAAAACGCTCTGAGCGGCGTTGGAAAAATTTTCGTTTTTTTGTGATCATCGCATTGATCGCTGCAGTGGGATTTTTTATTTTTTCCACTTCCAATGCCCCCACAATGACTGACAACGAAAATAAAGGATATGTTGCACTGGTGCGCTTAAATGGCACGATTGGGCCTGGCGAAGAATTTTCTGCTGAAGCAGTTTTACCGGTGTTAAAAGATGCATTCAGTGACAAACAAGCCAAAGGGGTTATTTTGGATATCAATTCAGGCGGTGGTACGCCGGTACAAGCGTCCATTATTCACGATGCGATTTTGGAATTAAAAAAGAAATATCACAAAAAAGTGATTGTCGTCGGTGAAGATATGATGGCATCCGGTGCTTATTTCGTTGCGGTATCCGCTGATAAAATTTATGTGAATCCCAATACGATTACCGGTTCGATTGGCGTGATCATGAAAGAATTTGGATTTCCCGATTTGATAAAAAAATTGGGAATTGAACGTCGTGTGTATGCGTCTGGTGTGAACAAAGATCGCCTCGATCCTTTTTTACCGCAAAATCCAGAAGACATTGCTAAAATCCGTCAAGTGACGAATGAGCTGCATCAAAATTTCATACAAATCGTTGAGCAGGGCCGTGAAGGAAAATTGCATACGCAAGATAAAGATTTATTTACCGGTGATTTTTGGTCTGGCCAAACGGCGGTGAAATTAGGATTGGTCGATGATTTAGGAAATTTATCGGATGTGATGCACAAAGAGTTTCAAGTATCGGGGTATAAAGATTACAGCCGTGACCAATCTTTCGTTAAAAATTTAATTGGTCAATTAGGCGCTTCGCTGGATTTGGGATTGCGAGGTGATCAGTTTAAAGCGGTAGAGCAGATATAATCCTGCGTCATTTAACACTGCTCTCTACCCCGTTATCGTCATTGCGAGCGAGAGCGAGGCAATCCAGGCTCTATTGTCTCTTTAACAAGAAAGACAAAACATCTAAAATTTATCCGTATATTTCTTTATATTGTGGCAATAATGCCTGGATTGCTTCGCTCTCGCTCGCAATGACAAATATTTTAAAGTAGTGCCAAATGTGCGGGCTATTTTGTAGGGGCACACCCCAATGGCACTCCTTTAAGGAATAGTTTTTGATAAACAACGGGCCATCGTCATTGCGAGCGAGAGCGAGGCAATCCAGGCTCTATTGTCTCTTTAACAAGAAAGACAAAACATCTAAAATTTATCCGTATATTTCTTTATATTGTGGCAATAATGCCTGGATTGCTTCGCTCTCGCTCGCAATGACAAATATTTTAAAGTAGTGCCAAATGTGCGGGCTATTTTGTAGGGGCACACCCCAATGGCACTCCTTTAAGGAATAGTTTTTGATAAACAACGGGCCATCGTCATTGCGAGCGAGAGCGAGGCAATCCAGGCTCTATTGTCTCTTTAACAAGAAAGACAAAACATCTAAAATTTATCCGTATATTTCTTTATATTGTGGCAATAATGCCTGGATTGCTTCGCTCTCGCTCGCAATGACGACAACGGGGTGACAGGCCGTGCTATTTGAAAGATCTAGGAGGGTTATTTACCGAAGTCATAAATTGCGGAGCGTATGCGGGAAACGGCATCGCCGTCGCATTCCACACCGGAACTATTGTGCCATAACCCGCTGTGTAACTCGACACAATCGCGGATGAACCAAAAGAATAAATACTGCTCTTATCCACCGCCGATGCAAATATTTTTCTGTCTGCTGCCACATTCGCATGCGCAGAACCGTGTGTTTGCACTTCAATGTTTCTGCCATGTAAATATTGGCCGCCAAACCGCGCATTATCGGCTACCAATAAATCCAAACTTCCCACCGTGCCCGCCAATCCCACGCGCGCATTACCGCTCAGCGTTACAGATGCGCAGGGACTCTTCACCCAATAAATATAAACGCACGCATTATCCGCTGCATTTAATCGTTTTAAATTCACATAACCTGCAATCGCTGTGAAACTGTTTCCACACGCATTCACCACCAGAGATCGACTATCTGCCCCAATAATATTGACCTTCCCTGCACCCACATTGTAAACAGATTGAATTCCCACGCGACCACTGACATTGACCGTACCACTTCCTCCCACCGAAATATCCAGACACGGCGTGTAAGCGCCAATCACTGAAACGGTTCCTGGACCTGAATTGTGAACTTTTAATAAATTGATATGACCGTTTAATAAAACAGTGCCGCTATTGTTTGCCTCAATAACCATCCCATCACTCACTAATAAACGGCCTTCTAGATCGACCCCACCTCTCACTGTCAAATGACGAAGATCAGACACAGCAATGCGCACGATGACATTTTTCAAATTCGCCATGGGCTTTTTCGGATCTTTATCGTGTACTTGTGTCACGACAATGGTATCGCCCCACACTTGCACGACGATCTGATGGAGAGCCTCGTTGGGACCTAAAATAACAAGAGCGTTATGGGGTTGACCGCCGGTCAATTGCACTCGGAAACAACCATCGATTTTGATATGCGTAAATTGCGGGACTTTGACTTCTGTCACACTCATGGCGGTGTCACTGGGCGCTCGATTGGCATAGCGTTCCATGGGAGTCGGCTCACCCGTAAAAAACCAGCGATCGGCACCATGTGTCCAGTTCATGGGATTGAGATTCACATTGTGCATCCAGTTTTCGCGTAAGAAATCCTGGCTCGTGGGAGTATAGGTATGCGTGCAACTGATGAGGGTGCTCATGCAAAAAAAAGCGGCGATTAGCCAGTGGCGTATTTTCATGATGTCCCTCTCACAAGGTCATTAACGGCTGCACATAATAAATATTGCTTAGCACGCCTTCCCCCTGCGGAGGAAGGCGTGCTAAGCAGTTTTTTCATATACATAAAGAAGTAGTCGAAAATGTATCACAAGGCTTCACTTCGTTGCAAAACATATAAATAGCCATAAACCGGCTCATTATTTTGCATCCGCGTCATCGCTTTTTCATGATAAACAATAGCGAGTTGGTTTTGTTTCGCTAGGCGCTCTATATATTTTTTTTGATGCGCAAATCGCCCAGACTGATTCATTTTGTAATCATCGGTTTCACTGATTTCCGTATTAAAAATAAATAATCCATTCGCACGCAGTGTGTGTTGAACATGCTGGAATAAAGAACCTAAATCACCGATATAAACCAACACATCGCCCGCCATGATTAAATCATAAACCGTATTTTTGTTTGTTAAAAAAGAATAGAAATCCTCGCATACCAATTCATTATAAAAGTTTTTTTCTCGAGCCATTTCCAACATTTTTTTTGAAAGATCCACACCCGTCAATGTTTTTGCGAAAGGTTTAACAAGCCCGCCGCATAATCCCGTACCGCAACCTATATCTAAAACATCTTGCGTTTTATTTTTCAAATGTAGATCAGTCAGGACACGCTGGAAGTGAATAGGGACTTGATAATCGAGCGCATTCACTAAATGCTGGTCATAGTGATCCGCATACGAATCAAATAACGATTTAATATAATCCGTCGGTGCAGCCAACAATTGTTGATTTTGCGACAATGCCTGAATCGTATATTGAAGAGAAGAATTATCAGGTTGCAGTCGAGCCGCTTCTTGAAAATGATGCAATGCCAATCCCGCATGTTGTTTAACAAGAAATGCGGCAGCAACATTGTTATGCGCTTCAAAAAAATCCGACTGAATGTGAATTGCTTTTTGATAATAGCGAATCGCTGCGTCGATGTTTCCCAATTGCGTATCAATCACCCCTAAATTAAATAATACTTGCGTATCGTCTGGCATTAATTCTAATGCAGAAAGATAATGCGTTTTTGCCTGACTCAATGAACCTTTTTTCAAATAACAAGCCGCTATATTGCATTGCGTTTCAAAATGAGTCGGCTCTGATTTTGCGATTAACAAAAACTCAGTCAGTGCGCCATCCATATTTCCCTTTTCCATCAACGCACAACCCAAATAAAAACGCGCAGCAAAATCGTCTGGCATGCGTTCC
>Ga0207055_1066_pt1 | contig 27070 bp, 26 predicted proteins | sample Alteio_BWMinCont_57_FD_153293 | JGI IMG/M metagenome (GOLD analysis project Ga0207055, IMG submission 153293) | Enriched cells from forest soil in Barre Woods Harvard Forest LTER site, Petersham, Massachusetts, United States -... | ecosystem: Environmental > Terrestrial > Soil > Temperate forest >...
GTCGCGGGATGACGCTTCAGTAGGGACCATTGCTAACTTAATAGCAGAAAAATAAAGGGTCAAGTCTGGAAAATTGACATTAACCAGCATTTTTTTCTTTAAGTCAATTGCCTCGACTTGACCCTGAGCGAGATCCTTTCAATGAAATTTATAAAACTTTTTACGGGCGAAGACAATAAATCACACTTTATTGAAATTGATGCTGGAGTAGAAACAATGCAACCCCTGGGAAGCTATTCAAAGAAATATGCTGCAACCGGTTTAATGTTTCGTGATTTTGAAAAAGGAGCAACATTTGATTAGCATACTGCTCCACAACCGCAATATATTATTTATTTAGAAGGTCTCGTTGAAGTTGAAGCAAGCGACGGTGAAAAACGTATATTTCAAGCAGGGGATATTTTGTTCGCTACGGATCTCACTGGACAGGGTCACATTACTCGAACATTGAGTAATGGAAAATCTATTATTGTAACCACACCAAAAAATTCATGAAAATACAATTGCACGATCCGTTTTACTCGAAATCTCTATTCTAAAGACGTGCTGGACAAAAAAACGAACACGTTCCAAAATGGAACAAGTTCAAAATGAAGACACTGGATACAAACAGAAAATACTATTTTCAAAAAGAGAAAACTATGTTTAAAGGAATTGACCTATCTAGCGATACAGTAACCCAGCCTTCTCTTCCAATGAGAAAAGCCATGTTCGATGCAGTGGTTGGCGATGAGCAAAAAAACGAAGACCCAACCACCTCTGAGTTGCAAGAAAAAGCAAGCAAACTGTTTGGCTTTGATCATGCTATTTTTTTGCCGTCAGCCACAATGGCAAATGAAATTGCGATTGCCAGCTTGTGTAACCCAGGTGATGCACTGATTGCTGCCGAAAATTCTCATTTGTTTGTAGCAGAGTCAGGCGGTCCTGCAGTTCATGCAAAAGTTATTTGTCGCCCTATCCCAACAGCTACAGGCTTGTTTACACAAAACCAACTCGAAAATTATCATTATTGGCGTAGAAACATTCACTCTCCCGTTGCGAGACTAATCAGCGTGGAAAATACCACCAATTTTGGCGGTGGAATTCCCTGGCCGAAAGATGAATTAAATAAAATTGTACGATATGCCAAAGAAATGAATATTAATTTACACATGGATGGTTCACGTATTTTCAATGCCAGCATTCAAACCGAATTAAGCGTAAAAGAAATTTGCGATGGTTTTAATATGGTAACAGTCTGTTTATCAAAAGGATTGGGCTGTCCGATGGGTGCGTTATTAGTATTTAATAAAAATGATTATGATAAAGTGGTTCATTTAAAACATTTGATGGGCGGGGCAATGCGACAAAGTGGAATTGTTGCGGCTGCGGGAATTTATGCATTGGAAAATAATATATTGCGCTTAAAGGATGATCATGAGAATGCGCTTTTTTTTGTGAATAATCTTTCCAAATTTAGTTCGCACATAAAAGTAATAAACTCTCCGCCGGTTACGAATATTGTTTTATTTGATTGGATATCAGAAAAGTTTTCTGCCGAAAAATTTGATGAATATTGTTTAGAAAAAAAATTGAGGTTTTCGAGAATTGAAAAAAATAGATTTAGGGCAGTGACTCATTTGGATATTACAAAAGATGATGTTATTGCTGCTGATAAAATTATTCACGATATTCTTGCATGAAAAAATTCTATTTTTCCATTAAGAATGGATTCATGTTGGGATTTGTTTCATAAACATCAATATGAAGCCTATCTTTTAGATAATTTACAAAAATAGCTCCAGGATAAGCTAATATTAGCGAGTATATGATTTTTATCAAACACGTGATTTCAATAACTGGCAACATGCTGCTAAAAGATAAGGTTCCAAACCCTATCATTAAAATAGCAATTGCGGAGTAAACAGCTTCAGCAACAGTAGAAGATCCAATGCTTCTTAACCAAAAAAACCGGCCTCGCATTAAAATTTTCCATTTCGTGATAATTGATATGTTTACCGTGCTTGAAACAACAAATGCAACAAATCCGCTAATATCAATTCGCAACAAGGGGTCTAGAACATAACAAAATGAATGTGCTTCGTGCCAGTTAACCGGAGCTGTTGTGTGTAGAAATATTTTCACAATAAATGCAAATATTGTTTGCGAAATAAAACCACACCATATTATTTTTTCTGCTATCGAATATCCAAAAATCTCAGCGATAATATCTCCTAAGAAAAAAAGAAAAGGTGATACAAATGCGCCTCCAAAAACAAAATATCTCCCCAAAGCTATCCATTTCTCAGTGAGGATTGTATTGCTAATCATAATCCCAAGATATAACATCGAAAAAAATATCAACCATGTACATTGATTCAAGGTTAAATTGAAATATTTTTCATTACAAAAATAGATACTATTCTTTTTCATAGATAAAATAACTTTTAATTTTTTTCATTTAACGCATGCTCATATCCAGCCATGTAACTAATGCTTTGCACATCCTCCACGCTTAAACTGTTTATTAATTTTTTATCCAAAGAAATTTGATTGGCTGTTTTTACGATAACCTCATCATTATTAATCGGCTTTAATTTAAATAACATTTTATTTAATTTTTCGCAAAATTCCTGTATTACAATTTTGTTTTTCGGATTTCTTTCGGCTTTACACGCAAAATAAGTAATATCTCTAATATCTTTCTTAGAAAAACCAACAAGCATTTCATCATTTAAAACGATTTCTTGCGGGGTGCATTCAATCACAGTTGACTTACCAATAATCTGAATAACCAACTTATATTCGCCTGAAAATATTTTTTTAATTTCTACTATACGGTAAATGTTTTGTTGAATTTGCGGGTCACTATATTTCTTGAGAAACCACATTAAATATCCAAGCAGTAACGAGATTTTTTGAAAGCGCATATCTATTTCCTATCATGATCATTTGTTAAACCTCACAATCTCGTTTTGCTTGTATTACCACGCCCAAAATTTTATCTTTGTTGCTCATACGGGTCAGTTTGTAATGTTCGAAATCAGGACTTAATGGTTTCAAATAACGATCGCCAGCGTCCACCAAGAGTTGTCTAAATATTGCTTCTGGATGATTAGTCAATTTCGCGATCACATAGCTGCGATCTTTTGGCATTTTTTCAGAATCCGCTATTAAGAGCGTATTTTTTGGAAATACCGGATCCATGGAAGCGTCCTTTAGTCTTAGCGCAAATCCCATGGGTCCGACCGCAGCATCTGTTAATATAAATTCGATAGATGAGCTTTCACTTTTTCTGATCGGCCATTCCAGGACTTCTTCGAACGTTAAGAAAGGAACCTTTGTTAGCTGATCTAAGCGTGCTATGGGTTCGTGTCCTTTTAGTTGGCTCACGTTAATTGCAAAAAAATCTGCCAGAGGCTGGAGACTAGATAAGTGAGGATGTTCACACACTCCAGTTGCAATTCGATGCACTGTCGGCTGTGGTAGATTGACTCGTCTTGCTAACTCGGCAATGCGAATTTTTTTATCTGCCATCAGGCTATTTAAAATTTGAGAGATTTTTGTCCTTTCTTTCATAAGAACGCATTGTTACATAAAATTAATATCGATACTATACCAAATATTTTGTTGACATGTATTTTTATACAAAATAATATACATAAAATGTATTTTTAATAGGATTTGTTGTATAAATTAATTAAATACATCTTAAATATCGCGAGCGAAGCAACACCAAAATACCTCACATGACAGTCTAAAAGGAGAGCAGCATGGATTTTGCAAACACTTTAGCTCGGGGCAACGCTCCGACTGAAGGAGTAACCTCAACAACCGATAAATATTCTTTTATCTCGAAATATTCCCCAAAAAATGAGCGTCAAATATTAAAGACGTTTTTATTGACATCATTTCGTGAAGTGTTTAGCAAAATGTTTTTTATTGAAACTAAAAAAGATCAGAATGACTCTTCGTTGGAGCAATATGAAATGGACAATAAAATAATTCAATCCCTTATTTACGGTATTGTGGAAACAGGGCAGTATACTTTAGAAGGTATATCTTATTATACTCGCATACCTTTTGATGTAATTTATGAGGCTGCATATGGTGTTAGTAAAGAATTTACCATTACCCTTTGGGCAAGAGTTGTTGACCTGTACCTTCAAGTCAGGCCAGATGTTGAAGAAATTTTGATAGAAAAATTGCTCGAGCTCAAGAATAAAAGCTGTTCGGCGTTTTCCGTACTTCTTGCTGAAAAGTAATGCCAGTTTTTTTCGGATGTTTTATGCCCGCTCAAAATAATTTTATAAAGAAAATAGTTTCAGGCGGCCAAACGGGCGTGGACCGGGCAGCATTAGATGTTGCTATTGGCCTTAAAATTTCGCATGGCGGTTGGTGTCCTTATGAACGAAAAGCGGAAGACGGTATTATTCCAACGAAGTACAAATTAAAACAAGCTCCCGCACCGACGCTCGAAGAAAATTTAGATCCTGATGCTATCTATAAAAAAAGAACTGAATTAAATGCTAGAGATTCTGATGGCACATTGATTATTGTGAAAGGTTCGCCCATCGGAGGGACTCTTTATACCATCGAAATGGCAGAAAAACATAAAAGACCTTATTTGATTTTTCACTTATCAGAAAATCTTAAAATTACCGATATTGCAGATTGGATCGTAAAAAATAATATTCATAAACTTAATATCGCGGGCCCTCGAGCATCACAAGTATCTGGGATTTATGATTCTGCATACGAGATTCTTCATCAACTACTACATCACAGGTTGCTTCATCAGAATCAAGGTACGCTGACTGAAGTAAAATTATTTCGATCTAATCTGTAAAATAAAAAATAGAACCTATTCAATGCTTGTTTGCAAAGGTTCATTTTTATTTTTTTTAAATGGATTATAGCTGACGGGATAGTCATAAACGTCAATTTTAGTCGTGCTTTTTATGTAGTTCACGATTAAATTTCCGGGCCATGCAAAAAAAATAGAATATGATACTTTGATAAAATAGCTAATTAAAATAACTTTCCATATGCTAGCTAACGGAATGGAGCCTATTTCCATCATTAAAATTGCTATGACAGAATAAAGTGCTTCAGCGATTGTTGATGAGCCTAAACTTCTTAGCCAAAAATATTCACCCTGCCAGAGTACTTTCCATCTTGTTATGGCATAAATATTTATTAGACTAGAAACAATAAATGCTATGAATGAGCTCATTACAATATATAAAAGCGGGCCAAAAATAAGAGCATAAGCATAATAATCTTTAAAAAACGCGGGGTATGGAGAGCGGACTACTAACACGCAGATAATCGAAAATATGGTTTGACAGATGAAACCGAACCAGATTATCTGTTTTGCTACTTTGTATCCAAAGATTTCAGCAACAATATCACCTAGAATAAATATCAGTGGTGAGGTTAATGTGCCGCCAAGTATAAAAATGTTCTTACTCAGGCTGATGTACCTGTTAGTTAATATTGCATTACAAATCATAATGCTCATGTAAAGCATGCTGAAAAAAAGAAGATATTTATATCCGATTGATAGCTTAGAGCTCTGAGAGATAACCCACGCTTGATCTGTCTTTTTTTGTATCATTATCTTGGTCCCAGTCCTTGAGTTGCACCTGTAATTAAAAAAGTGTTTGCCATAATTAATTTTCTAGAGAGCCTTCGCTTTGTGAGCTAAAATAAGCTCCTGTAAATAAAATTGAAATAGGAATCACTCCAATCAATGGCAGAGCAATTATTCTATGCAGCAAAATACTCGGGAAGAGAAACAAAAAAGAATAGATGGCAGCAACATAAGATAAGCATTTGAAATTTTTATGTTTCATGACAATATCGTGCAGTAAAATCAAAACTAAATCGGTCGAAATTATATATGGCGATGTATTCAGCGTCAAGAATAATTACCCGATAATCAAAATTAAAGTTGTCATTTATTAATCCTTATAATAGACTCTTGTTTTTGGCTGTTTTGAAACTGCAGATAGATATGCAAATCTCCTAAATAATCAATTCTCTATTTAAAATTCTAGAAGCCGTTTATCCATTTCGACATCAAATTTTAAAAAAGCGAAAAATTTCTTCCTGCAAAAATTTTTTGATTAATGCACAAACTATATGAAATACCATTTAACACGGAGATTTAGCTCACGGATTCAAATAATAAAAAACCCATTGCACTTGTATGTAATACTTTCAAAAATAAAATGCACATTAACCTACATCACCCATTTCCTGTTTTCAGCAGAGAAAAAATCAATAAAATCGCGGATGATTTTTTAGAACAAATAGATAGCTTGTGAGGTAAAAATGAAAATCAAACCCTGGGCAGCATGTCTTTCAATAACATTATTTTTTGTATATGAGTTTATACAATGCACGATGCTTGATTCATTGACTCCCCTTTTAATGAAAAGTATGCATATTGATGCCGCTCAAGTTGCTTATATATCAGCAGCCTATTTTTATACCAATATATTATTTTTAATTCCTGCTGGGATTATTCTTGATAAATACTCACTTAAGCAAATAGCTCCTATGGCAATTTCGATATCATTGATAGGAACTTTTATTTTTTCACAATCGCACACACTGGCTTTTGCAATAATAGCTCGACTTATTTCAGGCATTGGCGGCGCTTTTGCTTTTAATAGTTGTGCAAAAGCAGCTATCCATCATTTTTCACCTGAACGTTTTCCTTTTGTTATTGGAATTATTACGTCACTGGCTTTTCTGGGAGGCGTCCTTTCTCATGCACCTCTGTTATATCTTGCTACTCAAGAAGGGTGGGATCAAGCAATATTAAAATTGGGAGAAATAGGGATTGCAATCTTATTAGTGAATTTTTTCGCCCACCGTGATGAAGAATTTAAAAATTCCAAAATAATATTTTCTCTAAACGATTTTTTTGCTATTTTGAAAAATAAATTCACATGGATAGGTGGGATATATACTAGTCTAATCAATTTGCCCGTCATTTTACTTTCATCCATGTGGTCAACTTTATATTTGACTCAGGCAAATCATTTGTCCAGCTTAACGGCATCATTTTGTTCTTCTGCTACTTTCATAGGTTTAATCATTGGCTCGCCGTTTGTGGGATTGCTCGCCAGTAGCGCCAAAAATACAAAACGCTTAATGCAGTTGAGCGCTGCATCACTGGCGATGATTTCTTTGGTTTTTATTTTTCCATTGTCACTCTCAGTCAAATTATTTTGGATAATATTTTTTTTATTGGGCATAGTTTCCAGTGCTCAAACTATAGGTTATTCCATAGTTATTCAGAATAATTCATTCAACCATTCTTCTCTTGTTGTGAGCATTGCGTCTATTATCGTATTAACGCTCGGTACTCTACTTAAAGTTTTATTTGGAAAAATATTAGATTTTGGTTGGAAAGGAACAGTTGATCACGGTTTAATGGTTTATCCCGCACAAGACTTTGCCCATGCAATGATCATTCTACCCATTTCATTTTTGATGGCATTTCTTATAGCGCATGGATATGTTTCAAATAAAGGAACTGCTCATCAGTCATAAGATTTTGCCCCCATTTTTTTAACCCATTTTCCTAGGCTTTCATTTCGTCATTCTTCGCCTCAATATGTGTTGTATTATAGTGCTGTTATTAATTTTTGGAGGTAATGATGTTGATTAATAATAAAAATAAATGCGTTCCTTTTGTAGGTCCCTCATTGGAAAAAATTTATGAAGTGCTTCAAGCGCGCGCAGAGGGAATTAATATGAGTGTTGCATATCTTGAACTTCCGCCACATGCTTCGACTGTAAAACATTATCACCCGAATATGACTGAAATTTATTATGTCATTGAAGGAAGCGCGAAACTTCTATTAAAAGATGAAATAAAAGAAATTTTTAAAAACGATATTGTTTTAATAGAAAAAAATTCTATCCATCAATTGTCCAATCATTCCAATCAAGTGCTGCATTTGTTAACTGTTTCTAGCCCAGCTTGGGCGCCAGATTCCGAGGTAGCTGTGTAATATATGATTGATTTCGTATGCATAATTTGCATGCAAAATTCACATCCTTTTTCAGCTATAGAATCCTGTGGTTGGTAGTGCTTAAATAAAAAAATATTAAAAATTAGTTTCTTAAGGAAAAAAATGTCAGCGATTGAACCGTTGTCTAATTTGATAAGAGTTGATTTATCTTTACTAAAAAAAGAGGAAAAGACCCTATTGGAAGCTGGTCTTTTTGCTCGTGTATACGAAGAATTAAAAATAATATTTTCTGAGCAACAAAAAATTTATTTTCGTTTGTTAAAACTACCTAAGGAGCAGGAAGACGTCATGTTAGAGGAAAATTTTGTACATTCAATTATAAAAGATATTTTATCTACCGAGGAATATACTCTTAAAGGGATTGCGGAATATACCGATACATTTGAAGAGGTTGTTGAGGAATTTTTTACAGGTCGCAATACTAATCCATCTGCTACATTTCTCAGAAGATTAATTAACTTGCATGCTTCAGTCAGACAAGATCTTTATAGTTTTGTCGTTGAAAAAATTGTCAGAACGTGTTTTAAAATGAAAATTGACTCAAGCGAGCACGCGCTGTAAAAATAAAATAATCTTTTTCACTACCCACTTCTTCATCATCCCGCGCTTTATGCGTGAGAGACAGGAATCTGTATTGATTTCAAGGGAAAATCTATCGTCATAACTGTCCTATAATATCATCCACATCCCATATTTTACTGACATACGTCTCATCATCCGTTTCCAACATCACCCACCCCACAAACTCTGCAACCTCTTCCGGCGGCTGCAATTTTTTCTCTTCAAAAGATTTAACGTAAAAATCTTTTCCGGGCAAATCAGCAATACTGCTTCGGCGAAGTTGATTTTGCATGGGTGTATCAATCATTCCAGGATGCAAACTAGCAAAATAAATTTTTCCTGCTAATTCTTTATTTAAACAACGAACCGCGTGTTCGAGCGCTGACTTAGAAACACAATATCCCATCAGTCCGGGCAGCTCTAAGTTAGCAGCTCCCGAAGAAATATGTAATACGCGTTGTCCATTTTCTAAAAACGGTAATAATTTTTTTGTTAAATGTAACGGCGCGAAAAAATTAGTTTCGAATTGTTTTCTTAAAAATTCATTATTCTCATCATCAACAAATAATTTTGGAGCGGTAATAGCCGCGTTGTGAATAATAGAAAAGTTTTTTTCTTTACTGACTGCTAATAAAATTTTTTCTCTATCATTTGAATTCGTGATATCGGCGCAAATAGGATGAATGAATGGATTTTCTTTTGAGAGACTTTCAAGCAGCTCAGATGTTCGGCCCACTGCATACACATGATATTTTAAACCTGCCAAATGCAATGCGATTGACCGTCCCAGTCCTTGAGTTGCGCCTGTAATTAAAAAAGTGTTTATCATAATTGATTTTCGAAAGAGTATTCGTTTTGTGAACTAAAAGGATTATAACCGAGACCGTAGTCATACACATCTATGACATCCAATTGATTTCTGGATCCCGCGCATAAAGCGCGGGACGACGTCGTTAGGAAAGAAATGGGGCCATATCCATATGGACCCCCATTCCAACCTGCTAAAAAAACCCCGAATAAAGAATCTTAGAGCCTGTTTTTCCGTCTATCTCCCGAGAGTAAAATAAATTACTTATTTATTCATTGGGTTATATGAAATATTCAGCCTTAAAACCATGGGTTATTTCGCACAAAACAATAGTCAATCTGCCATATCCCCACTCACACCCAAGCCTGTAAGATGTTCGGATGCCAAAGGATTGGCTCGGTTTAAGAAAGGACTCTGCAACCACTCCTCGTTTTGTATGCACGGATGCAGATTTTCACAAGGATAGTTTCACTGAGTATCAGTAAGCAGAGCAGCAATGATTGTTGCTCTGCTTTTTTATTGCCTGTAAATTTTAACCCTGCGTTATCGTGCAGCCCTTGGATTAGATACAGTTAAATCAACCGTAACGCTAGGTTTCCCGCTTTTTGTTGGTAAAATACGTGCAAAAAAATGAGCTTCATTTAATCGCTTTTCTACTTCTTTTGCCTCTCCCTCTTCTTCAAAGGTAAGACAAGCTACATCATGATTAGCGTAGGGACCTGTTGAAGCTGGTTTTGGCGTAGCCCATGTACGGCCCGCTGTTGTTCTGAACTTATCGGCACTAAACAATTTTAGCAACAACGATTTCTTATCAACTTTTAACTCAGCTTGTTTTTCAGGATTCGCCGCCCCTTTCAATATAATTTTATGTGGAAAAATAGAATAGATCCCAAGCTGTTTGCATAAATGAACAGGTATCGTAGGGAGTTCATCCGGATGAGTACTATCCAACCGCTGAAGAAGTGTAAAAGAAAATGATGAAATATTTTCTCTTAATTTTCGAATGAAATCTCCTGACCATGCCTCATAACCCGAAATAGTCACATATTTGAGTTTTGGAAATTTAACAAATAATGATAATAATTCAGGAATTTTATCTTTTGATAGATGACTCCAACTTAAATCAATCTGAACAACCTCAGCAACAAGCTCTGGTTTTTTATCCAAAAAAACATTACATCGTTGCAATGGATTTGAAGCAAAAGAAAGATCCAGTGTAGAAAAAACTTTAGGATCTTTTTCGCGAATTTTGCTTCTCTCTAACATTACCTCAAATTCTCGAGCAGCAGATTGTCGTTGGCAAATATAAAGTTGGCGATAAGCACTCTCATCTTTTTCATCATCACTTTTAGCACAATAATTTTGAGCTTTTATATCCCAGCCAGAAGCGATTGCCCCGTCTTGAGTAATGAGCGACGGCGAATAACCCGCTGCGATGAGAATATCGCCGATATTGACTTGCATGACTTCTAAAACAACACGCGTTCCATTCATGACATCACGTGCGAGAGCACCTGATGCAATAAAGACAACTAATTTTCCATCTACATTCAATTCACCTGAATGGATCAGGCGTTTTAATTCATTTTCAATATTTTCAATATTGGCTTGAATAAAACGATGTGGGGTTTTATTTTTTTTATTCATCTCGATGATATATTGGGATGAATCAAAACCTATTGCAGTGCAATTTTTAAATCCAGCATCACGGAATGCATCACAACATACCTGCATCTCCTTTCCAGCTCCGCAGCATAAACTGATAAAACAGACTCCGTTAGCTGCTTTTGCTGAATAATCCGGATTTTCTTTAACATTCTCCAGCAAATTTTTAGCCATGCTAGCGTGTGTTCTATCGTAATAAGCCCTAACAGAATTAAACCTGGAAAAATCAAGAGAGTCCAAAGGCTTAAGACACTGAAGAGTCAGCGCATGCCCTTTCCAAAATTCTTCGCTACATGCGCCGGAACCATAATTATGAAATGCCTGCTCGCAAATTCCATTAGCACCTCTAAGCAAAAGGTACATCCTCTCCTGATTTTCAAATGTAGGATTTTTAAATCGCAATCGTATATGACTACCATCGTTAAATTGAATAACGACACGTGTTGCGGCAAGCTCGTCCTCACCTGGGTTTTTCTGCAGGAAATAACCTATTAACGTTATCTGTCTAACCTGTTTACCCTGATAAATAATGTGTTGTGGGGACAAAAAAACAGAATCAATTGACTTATTCAGCTCAAGATTTTTTTTGTCTTTTTCAGGTGCATCAACTTCTAATAATTCATTAATCGCTTCTTCGCATTCTTTTTCAGATCGAAACATTTAGCCTCCTCTTGATTTTTATAGGAAAAGCATAGTATAGATAAAATAAGAGATTTGCTAGATGAAATGGTGGTACTCTTTTCGTTTTCCTATCGCTATTTTTGGGATTGTTACAGAGCCGGAATTAGGAGTTAGATTAACGTGTCAACAAGTCAGGCATGGCCCCCTCTCCGCAATAGCTGTTTTATAAAATTCATCCTTTATTTTGCGATTGTATCCCTAGCTTTTGTAGAATTCCTGGTTTTTTATTCTCATGAGCGGATTTTATATCCCCCGGCAAAAGAGTCTGATATTTATTTTGCGTGATCATTTTTCCAAGATCGCCTTCTGTGAGTGCCTCGACTTCTTCTTTTGTAAAGCAAACATACTTGGGAATGCGTTCGTCAAAATTTGAGAGATGAGAACGAAGAGATTGCGCAGCTCGAGTTTTTACATCCTGAGTCATTGTCTTCAAATGGCCAAAAAATTTATCGCTTGTGGATTTTATTGCGCGAGCACGAATATAAGCATTCAATTCTCCAACCAGTTCATCGCGCAGAGCTAGCATTTGCTTATACTCTCTCATTTTTTTAAGCATCCCTGGCGGTACGATAGAGGAAAATTTTTCGTTTAATATGATTTCCTGGAGTTTTTTGCCAGGGATAGGATATTGCTCATCATCTTTTCCTTTTTGCTCATCTTCTTTTTTTGCTTGTCTTGTTAGATATTGCCGCAATGATTGGAAAATTTTTTCGTCTTGAGGTAATAAAAAACCATGTTGGTTCTTTTTAAAATCATCGAGCTCTCTAATTAACTCAAGTTGAAGCGGCGTATACTGAGCGATCGGTTCAAACGAAGACTGAAACTTTGATTGTAAAAAAGTTTCATTCTCTTTGATTTCTTTAAGATTACATTCTGCAAGAGCGGGCCAGTTAAAATCGCGCAAATTTCCCAAAAAAGGATCTCCATTTTGCTCAGCAAGGCGTCGGACGCATGACTCATTTTCATTTAATACAGTTTGGGCGCGGTCATTATAATAATCGCTTGTAGGAACATATTCATATCCTCCTTCCCCAAGCAAAAAATAATCTTTGCGAAAACTAACGTGACCATATAGATGGCTGTCACAGGATTGACATAATCTGGGATTGTTTTCAATTGGATAACCGCAAAGTGCAATGATCCGGTTTATGTCGATGATCAATGATTGAATCGCATTGCAATATTCTGCTGACGTGTCATTAAATAATGAAATAGTAAACTGGGCAAAATGAACACATCTTTGGTTTGAAAAATCACTGCCGGGATTAGATATGAGAGATGAAGATAATATTTCATTATCTTTCCAATCATTAAAAACAGTTTCTATCCCATCCACATTTTTTTTGCGATGCTGCAAGCCATTTAAGTGTTTGAAGGTAGGAATTACACCTTCTTCTATTTTACCTTTTAAATATTTTTTTAGATTATATCCAATTAAAACTATCTGTGGATACAGAATAGCATCAAGCGATAGGTTAATATGCAGCTTGTGTGGTGCATATACGGAATTTTCTTGGGTTAGATCAGGATAGGGATGAACCGCTTCATCGCCTTCAGCATTTTTCACAAAAGGCTTAAAATGGACCCAATGTTCATCCTCTTTAATGCTAATAATTTCAGCCGCTTGCACAAGTTGTTGTCGAGCTAGCATCATGATCTCCCCGTATAAATTTTATTTATAAATTATAGCATGTATAAAAAATATCAGAGAAATTGCTTGAGAGTGACTTTGAGAAGGAAATGAAAAAATTATTTGGATCTGTTTAAGAATTTACTCTCAACAAAATCCAAAAACCGCGCGCTAATATTCGAACCCGTCTGACGATCCAACTCGCGAATACACGTTGGACTTGTCACATTGATTTCTGTCAAATAATCTCCAATCACATCCAACCCCACAAAATAAAGGCCTTTTTCTCGCAACACAGGTCCCACTTGCTGACAAATCCAACGGTCTCTCTCGCTGAGCGGTTGTGCAATACCCTTCCCGCCCGCAACTAAATTTCCTCGCAATTCTCCCGACTGAGGAATACGCGCTAACGCATGATCGACCGGCTCGCCATCAATCATCAAAATTCGTTTATCGCCTTGTTTGATTTCAGGAAGGTAACGTTGCGCCATCGCCATTTTTGTCCCACGCTCTGTCAATGTTTCAAAAATAACAGATGCATTTTCATCCGGAAAACGTAATTTAAAAATTCCCGCACCGCCCATTCCATCCAGCGGTTTGCACACAATATCTTTTTGTTCTTCCAAAAAAGTTTTCATCAAGGATATATCGCGTGAAACCAGTGTCGGTGGACAACATTCAGGAAACCATGTCGTAAAAAATTTTTCATTCGCATCACGCAAACTGTGCGGTTTGTTGATCACCCACACGCCTTTGCGCTCAGCATGTTCTAACAGATAAGTCGTATAGATATATTCCAAATTAAATGGGGGATCTTTACGCATCAAAATCACGTTTAATTCACTGAGAGGAATACAACGTGTATCGACGATCTCATACCAACGCGCAGGATTTTCAAAAACATTTAATATTTTTACGCGCGCAAATACATCGTTATCTTGAAAAAATAAATCTTTTTGTTCGAAATAAAAAATTTCCCATTTGCGCCGCGCGGCTTCCCACAACATCGCGAGGGTGCTGTCTTTTTCATAATGAATCGTCTCGAGAGAATCCATGAGCACGCCGAGTTTGATCGTCATTTTTTTTGCTCCTGCATTTCACGCGCTGCTGCTAACATGCTCAATCGCGCAATCACGCCGTACGCATAAAAACGATTTTGACAATCTTCCTGCCCGCGTTCTTTTTTAGGTTGATGGCAGGGTTGTGCAAATGCCAACGGTTCAAAATGCATGCCCGGCGCATTTAAATTTTCATCAACACGTTTTTCTTTATGCACACGATAAAAACCGCCGACAACACGTTCTCCCCACATATAAACCACAGGCTCTGCGACGGAATGATCAGGGCCCCACGTTTCAAATGTATAAACACCTTCTTGCACAATCACGCGTCGCACCGGTTGACCACTTTTCGTTTTAGACATGCTCGTCCGTTGTTTACGATTGAGTGATTTCAATTCTGCAACATCACGCACAGTCATCACCCCCATGCCATACGTCCCTGCATCTGCTTTCACGATAATAAAAGGTTTGCAGGCAATTTCATATTGTCGATATTTTTCAGCGATCGCTGTAAAAAGTTGCTCGGCATATTTTGCAAGACATTCTTCCCCTTCTCGTCGCATAAAATCAATCGAACCACAATGACGAAAAAGAGGCGCGATCAACCACGGATCAATATCAATTAATGTCGCAAACTCTTCGCTGATTTTCGCATAATATTGAAAATGTTCTGACTTCAATCGTTGACTCCAACCTAATTCTGCAGGTGGAATGATAGGGATGGATAAATTCTGCAATATGTCTGGAATCCCATCGGACAAATCATTATTTAATAAGAGAACATCAGGAATAAAATCGCCGACTTTGACGATATCTTTTTCACGCACCAACGATTGCAAAATAACGTGTTGGCCACTGGGCAAATCCAATGGTGTGGGAGCAACATAATCTGGTAACAGTGAACCGATTTTTATTTCAAATCCCGCGCTGGTTAAAATATTCAATAATCCTCGAATATTTTCCCAATAATAAAAATTACGCGTATGGTTTTCTGGAACAAGAAGAATTTTTTTTGCATGCGGAACTGCTTTCGTCATCGCTATTTTTGCAGCTTCCACAGAAAGCGGCAAAAAAGCGGGATTCAAATTATTAAACCCCGCCGGGAACAAATTCATGTCGACGGGCGCTAACTTAAATCCCGCATTGCGTAAATCCACTGATCCGTAAATAGGTGCGGGTGTTTTTTTCCATTGAGTTTGAAACCACGCCTCGATCTCTTCTTCTTTATCGAGCAATTGCTTTTCAAGCAAATGCAATGGCCCTGTCATGGCCGTTGTTAAAATGGGATTCGCTTGCACTTAGTTCACTCCCTGCATATTTTCTAAAAATTCTTTTACACTGACTTCACCCACGATGCGCGAGGATTTTAATTCTTTTCCCTGGCGATTGAAAAAAATAATCGTGGGCGGCCCAATAATATGAAATCGCTTGAATAGCGATTCGTCAAACGCATTATCCATTGTGATATCTGCACGCAACATAACGATGCCATTCAATGCGCGGCGCACAGCATCATTGGAAAAAACAGTGTGATCCATAATGACGCATGAATCACACCAATCTGCATAAAAATCCAATAATGCCAATTGATGATTTTTTTTGGCGTTCGCTAACTGCTGATCAAATTCATTCATTGAATGAACCACTTTAAAAATCGGTGTTGAATGAGAAATCGTCGGCCCAAGAATGATGCGCGATAACATCCAAATCGCAAGTCCCAGCATCATAACCCCAAATATTTTTTCGAGCGTTTTCATCCAGGGACCTGCTTTCGGTAATAATTTATCTGCAGAAATACCGATGAGCAGCAGTGGAATTCCCATTCCAATCCCTAGCGACAATAAAGCTAATGCGCCTAGCAGTGCATCGCCTGTTTGACCAATGTAAGCCAGCACGCCGACAAGAGGTGCGCTCACACAAGGCGAGATGATCAAGGTCGATAAACATCCCATTAAAAAAACACCGACATACGTTCCGTGATGTTGTTTATTGCTGAGTGTCGTGATTTGCCGTCGAAAATGTTTCGGCAATTGCAATTCATAAAAACCAAACATTGAAAACGCCAACCAGATGAATAATCCGCTGAACAAAATAATGACCCATGGCTTTTGTAATTGAGCTTGAATATTGCTACCAATCAACGCGATCACCATTCCTGCGATCGCATACATCACTGCCGTTCCAGCGACATAGGCTAACGATAAAAAAAACGCCTTCTTTTTTTGAGTTTTTTTACTATGTCCAATAATAATTGCCGACAAAATCGGAACCATGGGTAAAACACACGGCGTGAATGCCAGCAATAATCCCAATCCCAAAAAACTAAACATAATCACGAATAAGTGACGCCCATCAAAAAAAGTCAGTATATGATCTTCCGTTGCATTCCTGCTTTCTGCAGAGTATTGAGACACTGCGACGCGTGATAAATCCACTTTGATATTTTTTTTAATCGGTGCATAACAAAATCCTGCGCTGGAACATCCCTGATAATTAATCGTGAAATTTAATTTTTCTTTTTCCGCGAGTGTCACAGGAATTTTCAGCGAACCTTCGTACGCTTGATAACGACCATGCAACGTATCATGCCTCCATTCTCCTGGAGGCAGTTCGATTTGATTCGGTGGCGTTAATTTTATTTGATTTCGATAAAGATAATAACCAGGCGCAATCGTCCACTCTAAAAGCAGTTGATTTTTTTGTTTGAGATGAGCGGAAAAAATAAAGGCCTTGTCCGCAGAAAGTGGCGGCGCTGTTTCTGCAGCAAAAACAAAAGACATCATGCAAAATGCCAATATCGTTATGAAGACCTTTTTTAACATGCCGCTTCTCGTGTGGGTTATAAATGTCATGCCAGCATGCTTTTAGCTGGCATGACACATGGTACAACGTTTCTGTCCTTGACTCTTCCCTATTTATCGATATATTTAGCACTTCACACTTGAGAGTGCTAAAGTCATCCCCATATTTAGCATGATTAATTACTTTAAGGAGATTATATGATCAAAATTCGTCCGCTGGCTGACCGTGTCGTCGTAGAAGCACGAGAAGCTGAAAAGAAAACCGCGGGTGGCATCGTCATCCCTGACACAGCTGGTTCAGACAAACCCAGCGAAGGCACAGTCCTTGCAACTGGTAATGGCCGTTTAGTCGACGGAAAAATCGAACCGTTACAAGTCAAAGTCGGCGACAAAGTATTATTCGGCAAATACGCGGGTACTGCTTTCAAATTGGATTCCCAAGAATACCTCGTGATGCGTGAAGAAGACATCATGGGCATACTCGAAGGCTAAATTTTAATTTCATAATCAAGAGGATTTAACTATGCCAGCTAAAGACTTACGTTTTGCTGAAGAAGCACGTCAATTAATGTTAGCCGGAGTGAATGAATTGGCTAATGCGGTTCAAATTACCATGGGCCCACGCGGTCGCAACGTGGTCATCGACAAATCGTTCGGTGCTCCCACAGTGACCAAAGATGGTGTCTCTGTTGCGAAAGAAATTGAGTTTAAAGACAAATTCAAAAACATGGGCGCACAAATGGTCAAAGAAGTGGCATCCCAAACTTCAGACGAAGCGGGCGATGGCACAACAACAGCGACCGTTCTCACGCGTCAAATTCTGGTCGAAGGTCTCAAAGCCGTTGTGGCAGGCTTCAACCCAATGGATCTGAAGCGCGGCATTGATAAAGCCGTGGCAACAGCCGTTGAAGAATTGAAAAAATTATCCGTTCCCTGCAAAGATGACAAAGCCATCGCGCAAGTCGGAACGATTTCTGCTAATTCAGACGAATCCATTGGCCGAATCATTGCGGATGCGATGGGCAAAGTCGGAAAAGAAGGCGTGATCACCGTTGAAGAAGGATCCGGTTTGGAAAATGAATTGGATGTCGTCGAAGGGATGCAGTTTGATCGTGGGTACCTCTCACCTTACTTCATCAGCAATCAACAAAACATGACGGCAGATCTGGAAAATCCTTTCATTCTGATCGTTGACAAGAAAATTTCAAACATCCGTGATTTACTTCCTGTGTTGGAAGGCGTCGCAAAAGCGGGTCGTTCATTGTTGATCCTGGCTGAAGATGTGGAAGGTGAAGCGTTGGCAACCCTGGTTGTTAACCATATGCGCGGCATCGTAAAAGTATGCGCAGTAAAAGCCCCGGGATTTGGCGATCGCCGAAAAGAAATGTTGCAAGATATTGCGACATTGACAAAGGCTCAAGTGATTTCTGAAGAAGTAGGTCGCACTTTAGAATCCGCTACGTTGCAAGACTTAGGTTCTGCTAAGCGCATTCATATCAGCAAAGACAACACCACCATCATCGATGGCGCGGGTGACAATGCTGAAATCAAAGCGCGCATTCAACAAATCAATGCTCGCATGGCAGATACTTCTTCTGAATACGATCGTGAAAAATTGCAAGAACGTGTAGCTAAATTAGCTGGCGGTGTTGCAGTTATCAAAGTCGGTGCAGGTTCTGAAATCGAAATGAAAGAAAAGAAGGCGCGCGTTGAAGATGCGTTACACGCGACACGTGCTGCGGTTGAAGAAGGCGTGGTTCCAGGCGGTGGTGTTGCTTTGATTCGCGCATTGCAAGCATTGAAAAACTTGAAAGGTGCTAACGAAGGGCAAAACATGGGTATTCAATTGACTTGTAAAGCGCTTGAAGCACCACTTCGTCAAATCGTTTCGAATGCGGGCTACGAAGCGTCTGTTATCGTCAACAAAGTCTTAGAAGGCAAAGCAAACTTTGGTTTCAATGCCGCAACAGGCGAATACGGCGATATGCTCGAGATGGGTATTTTGGATCCTACCAAAGTGACTCGTACTGCGTTACAGCATGCTGCTTCTGTGTCTGGCATGATGATTACCACTGAATGCATGATCACTGATCTTCCAAAAGAAGAAAGTGAAGGCGGCATGGGTGGTGGCGGAATGGGCGGCATGGGTGGTATGGGCGGCATGGGCGGAATGATGTAATTTCGTTTTTGTTGTCAAAAACCCCGCGAATGCGGGGTTTTTTTTAATAAACTAAACCCATTTTCCACTAAGAGCCTGTTTAAGATCTTTTTATATACTTTAAAAAGTGGGGAATCGAGATAAAGTTTTCACAAATTTGAGGCGAATAGCACCGCTATTTAACGAGAATTTGGGGAAATTTTAGCCGATTCGACCGCTTTTTAAAGTATATAAAAAGATTTTAAACAGACTCTAAGGCAGCATACCTGCTCAATACGATGAACAGCCTCCAACTGATGTTATTAATCCATAACTCTGGATTTTATTTCAGCAACACACTATAATTGATCAAATTTTTACCCCATGGGAACCCCAACGATGCCAGCACAACCTCGTCTGCCCGATCGGCAAAATTTCAATTGGTGGGACGCCCTTTTTACCTTCATTGGCCACTTTGTTGCCATTCCCATTATGCTTGGCTGCGCAGGAGTTGTGGGAATTTTAGGGAGTGCGCTCTACCCTCTTAAAAAAACATTGAATGCTATCCGCAACTTAGTCGCCCGCCAGACCAAAATAGCGCGCAGTTTTTATCGTCTCGCAGGAATAGGTGGAGGCACCTACGTAGGTTGGACGTACGGCACGGCAATCGGCGCCACTTGTGGCTCTGCGCTTCCTTTTGCAGGAACTGCAGTAGGAGCATTGGTTGGAGGGATCATCGGTATTGCAGTCGGCGGAATAACCGGTGCTTTATTTACAAAATATAGCGCTAAACTCTTGTCTAAACACATCCACGGAGATACCAATCCTGATAAATGGACACTGACTCCAAAGCAAGGTTTGGTGCTAGCAAAAAAATTAGACCATGACTTTGACCCGACGACGACGAGGATGGGTGTGTGGCTGTTGCGTGATGTATTCACAGCAATGGATGCCGTGGATGCCGCAAAAAAAACAACTCAGGGTCCCGGAAGTATTCCAGGCACCTTCTCTCGTACCTATAAAGGAACTCTGAATGAATTGTTAAGAAATATCAAAAAAGGAGACTTTAGAAAGAGGGAACCGGAAAATAAATTGGAGGAAAAAGAGGATTTCTCTCAGTGCACTATCGACTATATGTCGGGGAACAATGAGACTGCATCTACGCTTAACCAGCTAAATTTATTGTGCGACGTGACAGGTTGTTTGTACTATTTTTGGGTCAACGATGATGGCCAGAAGACCAGCCACTTTCTTATGAGTCCGGATAGCAATACCAAAAAACTGACTAACAGAGACATTGGTCTCGGCCTCAATACGTCCCCCGAGTGGCGCGATAAGATTTTAAGAAGCACATCACGACAAGGGCACACGGGCGGTAAGCCTGCCATAAAAATGACTGACGCCACCAGTGAGGCAGCATTAGTGCAGTTATACCGCGCTGGATTTTTTAAACACAACAGAAGTCGCGCCACAGAGGCAAACTCTCAGGAGAAAAATCCAAAAATGCGGCAAGCTCTGGGTGGATGATCGCTCTAACTTAACCCAAACACCCCCGCAATCCCGCGCAGCAAAGCATACACAACAGGCCCGATGAGATAAGAAAAAATCCCAGTCGATACCAATAAAATTACAATCAAAAATCCATAAGGTTCTACCCGTCGCAACGCCCACCCCCATCGCCCTGGCAGTAAAAGAGAAGCGGCTCGCCCTCCATCCAATGGCGGAATAGGCAAACAATTCAGAACGCCAATCACGATGTTGATCATCATGCCAGCCTGTCCCATGTAAATCAGCGGAATACCAAACCATACATTGAGCGTCAACCCCAGCTTAGCAATCAAGGCCCAAAAAATAGCCATCAAAAAATTTGCCACAGGGCCTGCCATAGCGACAACAGCCATGTTATATCGTGGGTTTCGCATATTGCGCGCATCGACGGGAACCGGTTTGGCCCATCCAAAAATAAATCCGCCCAGTACAAGCATTAAAATAGGAACAATGACCGTCCCGACTAAATCAATATGCTTCAGAGGATTAATGGTGAGGCGACCCGACAGTCGCGCCGTTTGATCGCCAAATAACGACGCGACCCATCCATGTGCAACTTCATGCAGGGTAATCGCGAATAAAAGGGGGATAGCCCACACCGCTATTTTTTGAATAATAGTTAATTCCATCAGCTCTACTCTTTGATATATGATAATCGACCTACGGAGAGCATCATTGCGAGCGTAGCGATCTAGGGAAAGCCACGGCGTCATTGCGAGGAGCGTTTTTTGCAACGAAGCAATCCAGGAGATTTTTGCAAAATTTTTCTGGATTGCTTCGTTGCAAAAAACGCTCCTCGCAATGACGCCGTGGCAAACGCAATGACACCAAGACGATGGTGTATTGTACTAAAACTATTTAAGGGGACAACTTAAAAGTGACTTTACTATCTTACAAACTGACGGCTGGTATTCTTATTTTTTTGACAACTGTGCTCGCTATTATTTACCCCATTAAATCGCGAGCGCTTCCAAAACATAATCGTCCTTTGGAATTAACAGACGCATTTGCGAGCGGCATTTTTTTGGGTACAGCTTTATTTCATATGTTGCCCGATGCCATCAAAGATTTTGCTGTCACGCCGACGATGAGCAGCTATCCCATGGCTGAATTATTTTGTGCCATCGGTTTTCTTCTTTTACTTTTTATGGAACGGTTATCGCATTATTTTGCCTCTGAAAAAAATCATGACAATACACTTTCTTACATGCTTGCGATTATTCTGATTGTGCACTCTTTGATTGAAGGAACTGTGTTGGGCGTGAATCCAACGTTTGCAACGGCTTTTGTAATTTTCATTGCGATCATCGCGCATAAAGGTTCTGAAAGTTTTGCATTGGCTGTTGTGTTAAATCGCAGTCAATTGCCTCTTTCCAGAATCATCAATCTGATTATTTTATTTTCGCTGATGACACCGTTGGGCGTTGTGGGAGGCGCTGTTTTAACGACTTCTTTCAAGTTCAAATATACTGAATTATTTACAGCGAGTTTTAATGCGTTTGCAGCAGGGACGTTTTTGTATATGTCTACACTGCATCACATTAATCACCATCAACGTCAACATGAAAAAGAAGGGCTGCTTGAGTTTGGTGCGTTGGTGATTGGGTTAATCATTATGGGAACGCTATCTCTCTGGACATGAGAATAAATGTAGGGTGGATTAGGTGCGCTTTTTGCACCGTAATCCACCGCATAAAAACAAATTTTTCTATTTTGGTGGATTACGGCAAAAAACGCCTAATCCACCCTACACATCTTACACCGTTACAAGCCCCAACTCTTCCACCGCTTCCCGCTCTTTCCGCAACTCATCCAACGTCAAATTAAATTTTTGCTGACCAAATTCATTTTGCGTCAACCCAGTAATCACTTTTAATTTTCCATTCTCAGTACGACAAGGGAATGAAAAAATCAGCCCTTCATCCACACCATATTCGCCTTGCGAACAACGCGCGACAGAAAAACTTTCGCCTTGTACCGTATCATGAGTGAGATTGTAAACGCCCGTTAATGCTGCATTCGCTGCTGATGCCGCAGACGATGCACCGCGTGCTTTGATCACTTCCGCACCGCGTTTTTGAATCATTGAAATAAAATCATTTTGCAACCATTGTGTATCCGTAATCACTTCGGCTGCAGAGCGACCATTAATTTTCGCATGATAAAAATCAGGATACTGTGTTGCCGAATGATTTCCCCAAATCGTCATTTGCGTCACTGCTGTCACATCCACGCCGGCTTTAATCGCCAATTGTTTGCGTGCACGCAATTCATCGAGCGTTGTCATTGCATAAAAACGATCACGCGGAACATCCGGTGCATTATTCATCGCAATCAAACAATTCGTATTGCAAGGATTTCCGACAACAAAGACCCGCACATCATCCGCCGCATTTTCATTAATGGCACGACCCTGTGTCGTAAAAACCTTTCCATTAATTTTTAATAAATCCGAACGCTCCATCCCTTCTTTGCGCGGCACCGCTCCGACTAAAACAGCCCAATTCACATCGCGCATCGCTTCGTTGACATCCGAGGTACACACTACATTTTTCAACAAGGGAAAAGCGCAATCATCCAGCTCCATCGCAACGCCTCTCAAGCTCGGCAATGTTTGCTCCAACTCCAATAAATGCAAATCTATTTCTGTATCAGCACCCAGCATCTGCCCTGAAGCCACTCGAAATAATAATGCATAACCGATTTGCCCAGCCGCCCCTGTGATAGCAACCTTGACGCGTTTTTTCATCATCTTCACCCCCAATATTAATTGGCCCATATTCTATCGTGTGACAAAGCCAAGATGAAGCGTTAAAATCCACGCCATGTCGACTTTCAGCACAACTATTCCATTAAGCCTTTATGTTCATATTCCCTGGTGTGTCCGTAAATGTCCTTATTGCGACTTCAATTCGCATGAGGCACGTCACGCTATTCCAGAAGAATTATACGTAAAAACTCTCTTACGCGACCTGGATGAACAGCTCATTCACGTGAAGAATCGCCCCCTCATCAGTATTTTTTTTGGCGGCGGCACGCCCAGTTTATTCACCCCCCAATCGATTGAAAAAATTCTGGCAGGCGTGGAACAGCGCGTCGGTTTCGCACCCTCTATTGAAATTACACTGGAAGCCAATCCAGGCACTGTCGATCAAGCGCGTTTTACAGGGTTTCGCGAAGCCGGTATCAATCGCTTATCGATTGGAATACAAAGTCTGCAAAATGAAAAACTGCAATCGTTAGGGCGCATTCATGATCGAGATCACGCGATACGCGCCGTCGATGCGGCAATCTCCGCGGGATTTGATCGTTTCAATTTGGATTTAATGCATGGACTCCCAGGACAATCGATTGATGATGCACTTCAAGATTTGAATGATGCGTTAGCATTTCAACCGCCTCATCTTTCTTGGTATCAACTCACTATCGAACCCAATACGTTTTTTCATCACACTCCTCCTGTTTTGCCGCCCGATGAAACGCTGTGGGAAATTCAGGAACAAGGTCAATCGGTTCTACAACACGCCGGTTTAAATCAATACGAAGTGTCCGCGTATGCTAAACAGGGCCATGAGTGCATTCACAATACACATTACTGGGAATTCGGGGATTATTTGGGAATCGGCGCAGGGGCACATAGCAAACTCACCGACACAGAAAAACAACTCGTTTATCGTCATGCACAAACAAAAAATCCTCGAGATTATTTGAATCCAGAAAAAAAACTCACTGCCTCACACACGATTTTGACTGAGAAAGACTTGTGTTTCGAATTCATGTTGAATGCATTGCGCTTAAAACAAGGGGTTTCGTCTGAGTTATTTGTATCGCGGACGGGCCTTTCTCTCAGCGCGTTGGAACCTGCGCTCAGCATAGCGAAGGAAAAACAGTTAATGATTAAAGATGTCGGTCGATTGTGTGCGACTGAATTGGGTCAACGGTTTTTGAATGACCTACTAGCTATTATGATGGTTTAATGTTATTTTAGCGGCGGAGATAACCTCGTTTTAGAGCCTATCGAAATAGGGTCTGTTGATGATTGGTTTGAGGGTTTTAAAAAGCAGTAGAATCGGCCAAAATCGCCGCAAATTTTCGTTAAATAGCCCTGCTATTCGCCTCAAATTTGCGGCGATTTTGACTCGATTCCCCGCTTTTTTAAAACTCTCAAACCAATCGTCAACAGACCCTAAAACCACGCTGTGATTAAACAAATATTAAATCAGTCTCAGCTATTTGTTATAACTCGCAGCAAACCCCAATAAATAAACCCAATTTGACGGAATTCAAAATGACGGATATCTACACCCATCAACATCAACAAACCTCTCAAAATAGGCAAAAAATTATTATGAACTTAACTGAACTTAAGAAAAAAAGTGCCGCAGAGCTTATTCAACTGTCAGAAGAATATGGTCTGGAAAACATGGCACGATCACGCAAACAGGACATCATTTTTGCAATTTTAAAAGCCCACGCCAAACGCGGCGAGGACATTTACGGCGACGGCGTATTGGAAATCCTGCAAGATGGCTTTGGATTTTTACGCTCGGGAGAAGGCTCTTATCTAGCCGGTCCCGATGATATTTATGTATCACCCAGCCAAATTCGTCGTTTCAATTTACGCACAGGCGACACCATTTCTGGAAAAATTCGTCCGCCGAAAGAAGGCGAACGTTATTTTGCATTATTGAAAGTCGACGACATTAATTTTGAAGCCCCTGAAAATGCGAAAAACAAAGTATTATTCGAAAATCTCACTCCTTTATTTCCAAACGAACGTCTCCGAATGGAGTGTGGAAATGGCAGCACAGAAGATATTACTGCCCGTATTATTGATTTGGCAGCGCCCATCGGAAAAGGTCAGCGCGGCTTGATCGTCTCCCCGCCCAAAGCAGGTAAAACAATGATGCTGCAAAATATTGCGCATTCTATTTCACAAAATCATCCCGAATGTTATTTGATCGTATTGCTGATCGATGAACGTCCTGAAGAAGTCACTGAAATGACACGCTCTGTTCGCGGCGAAGTCATCGCCAGCACCTTCGATGAACCAGCAAACCGTCACGTTCAAGTGGCTGAAATGGTGATTGAAAAAGCAAAACGTCTGGTTGAACACAAACGTGACGTTGTCATTTTGCTTGACTCAATGACACGATTAGCACGCGCGTACAATACCGTTGTGCCTGCTTCTGGAAAAGTTCTCACTGGCGGTGTCGATGCAAATGCATTGCAACGTCCAAAACGTTTCTTTGGTGCTGCGCGTAACATCGAAGAAGGCGGCAGTTTAACGATCATTGCGACATCATTGATTGAAACCGGTTCCAAAATGGACGATGTTATTTATGAAGAGTTCAAGGGAACAGGTAACATGGAAATTCACTTGGATCGTAAAATTGCAGAACGTCGTACGTATCCGGCCATTAATATTAATAAATCCGGCACACGTCGTGAAGAATTACTCACCAAACCTGATGAAATTCAAAAGATGTGGATTCTCCGTAAATTGCTGCATCCTATGGATGATCTCGCTGCGATTGAATTCATTATTGATCGTTTGAAATCTACAAAAACAAACGAAGATTTCTTTGACGCAATGAAGCGATAATCATCAAAACTGTCATCCCCGCGAAGGCGGGGATCCATTGGGATAGATTCCCGCCTTCGCGGGAATGACATTTGCAGATGGATTGCTTAACTTAATGGCGCTGGGGCAAAGCGTAGCCGTGCCCACCATTTCATATAACCAAAGGAGAGTGTTATGGAAAACCATATAACGAAGATGACAGAAGGTTTAACAAAATTATTAGCAGATACTTACACGCTCTATCTAAAAACACAAAATTTTCACTGGAATGTCACCGGCCCACTGTTTCACTCACTGCACAAAATGTTTGAAGAAGAATACATCGAACTCGCTGCTGCAGTGGATGAAATTGCTGAGCGCATTCGTGCGCTCGGTGCTATCGCCCCTGGATCTTTTGCGAGCTTTTTAAAACTCACCTCCATTAAAGAAGACGTCAATCCTCCTTCTGCCTCTGAGATGGTGAAAAAATTATTGGCCGATCATGAAACCGTGATTGCTCATCTTCAATCATTGATGCCTGTGGCACAAAATTTGAATGATGAAGCCACCTTGGATTTATTG
>Ga0207055_1055_pt2:0-12500 | contig 26948 bp, 20 predicted proteins | sample Alteio_BWMinCont_57_FD_153293 | JGI IMG/M metagenome (GOLD analysis project Ga0207055, IMG submission 153293) | Enriched cells from forest soil in Barre Woods Harvard Forest LTER site, Petersham, Massachusetts, United States -... | ecosystem: Environmental > Terrestrial > Soil > Temperate...
GTTCTATCCGAGCGGTTAATCGAGCAAGGTCTTTTAGTGCGCGGTAAGTATGTTGTCGCAGAAGTGAAAGTTCCTTTCGATGTTTGCAAAAAATATTTGAAAACGACGCCCGAACAAATCGTGCAGCTCAATATCAAAAAAAATCTCATTGGAAATATTATGGCAGGCGGACTGCGCACGGCGAATGCGCATTTTGCGAATATGCTACTCGGTTTTTATTTAGCGACAGGACAAGATGCTGCGAACATTATCGAAGGATCACAAGGTATGGTGCATGCAGAAGTGCGCGGTCATGATTTATATTTTTCAGTGACGTTGCCGAATGTCATTGTGGGCTCTGTGGGAAGTGGTAAGACATTCGATTTTGTTCGAGAAAATTTACGTATGTTAGGGTGTTTGGAAGAACGAGAATCCGGTGATAATGCGCGTCGATTAGCGATTATTGCAGCAGGCACCGTATTGTGCGGTGAATTGTCCTTGCTTGCAGCACAAACCAATCCAGGCGAATTAATGAAATCGCATCTCAAATTAGAACGTCGAAAATCCAATGAGGGCCGATCGCGTGCTTAAAGTGGGTATTGATACAATTGCTTTTTACACATCGCATTATGCGCTGGATTTAGCTTCGTTGGCGAAAGCGCGTGGCGTGGATGCTGAAAAATTTCATACGGGCTTAGGTCAATATCGCATGGGCGTGACAGCGCCCAGCGAAGATATTGTCACGCTCGCGGCGAATGCAGCACTTCGAGCGATTCGTCATGTCGATCCCCATTCGATTGAAATGTTATTGTTTGCGACAGAATCCGGTGTTGATCAATCTAAGGCAGCTGGAATTTATGTGCATCATTTGCTGGGATTGTCCGAACGTTGCCGCGTGATTGAATTAAAACAAGCGTGTTACAGTGCCACATTGGCGTTGCAACTCGCACTGCCTTTTTTGCGTCAATATCCCGATAAAAAAGTTTTATTGATCGCGTCTGATGAAGCGCGTTATGGATTGGGTACGCCCGGAGAATCGTCCCAAGGTTGCGGCGCGATTGCGATGGTATTATCTGCAGATCCGCGCATTATTGCATTTGAACCGGAATACGGTGTGGTCACAGAACACGTAATGGATTTTTGGCGGCCCAATTATTCTGAAGAAGCGTTTGTCGAAGGAAAGTATTCCAGCAAATTATATTTAAACATGTTGGAAAAATCCTGGGAGCAATATCATGCGTGGTCAGGCAGACATTTTCACGATCATGATTATTATTGTTATCACACACCCGTTCCGCGTTTAGTCGAAAAAGCACATCAACATTTAGCGAAAATCAATGGCCATGAAAAATTAACTGACGAAGAATTATTTTCGCACATTGGCCATTCCCTGACGTATGGGCGACAAATTGGAAATAGTTATACCGCTTCATTGTATGTGGGATTAACTGCATTACTGGATTTGGCGACAGAGGATTTATCGAATAAACGAATTGGTTTTTACAGTTATGGATCGGGCTGTGTCGCAGAATATTTTAGCGGTGTCGTTCAGCCAGGTTATCGAACCATGTTAGACACACATCATCACGAAAAAATATTAAATGAAAGAACATCTTTAAGTTATCCAGAATACGAAGCATTTTATACCTATCGATATCCACAAGATGGAGCGCATTGCGATATGCCGCAACATCGTACAGGTGAGTTTCGCCTGGCTGCAATAAAAGACCATAAACGAATTTATGAGCGAATCGAAAGTGAAAGTACATGCACCGGGTAAATTGATTCTTTCCGGCGAACATGCTGTGGTGTACGGCAAGCCCGCGCTGGCCATGGCGGTGAATCGTTATGTCACCGCATCGGCTAGCTCTCAACGATTGCCGATTGTTTCATTTGATTTATCCGATTTGGCTCATGAGCACAGCTTAACGCTCACGGCGCTTAATCGTTTAAAAAGTCGTCTCAAACAAAATTATCAGCGATTTATTTCAGGTGATTTAAAAATTCGTGATGTTCTGCAAAAACCCACAGAGCTCGCGCAATTTGCTTTTTCTCTTTTTGTGGAAACATTTAATCTCAAGTTAATGCAAGGCATTAAAATTCATTTGCAATCCGATATTCCCATGGGATGTGGGATGGGATCGTCTGCTGCGACTGTGTTAAGTGTCATGCATGCTATTGCGCATCACTTAAAAGTAGAGCTGCCTTCAGATATTTTTTTTCGCTTAGCCTTAGAAGCGGAAAATATGCAACATGGTTATTCCAGTGGTTTGGATTTGCAAGTGTCTCTGCACGGCGGATGTGTTTTTATGAATAATGGAAACATTTCTCGACGCGCTGTGCCCACGATGCCTATGTATTTAATCAATACGGGTGCACCTCAAACGACGACGGGCGAATGTGTCATGCGAGCAGCGCGTTATTTTAAAGAAAGCCATATCGCCGATGATTTTGCAGCGGTGACAGAAGCGATGGATATTGCATTTCAGACGAATGATTTAATCGAAGTGAAACGAGCGATTCGCGCGAATCATGAATTACTCGTCAAAATTGGTGTGGTGCCTGAGACAGTGCAACGTTTTATTCGTGAAGTTCAAGGAGCGGCTAAAATTTGTGGAGCAGGTGCAGTTGCTGGTGAAAAAGCAGGGATTGTGCTTGTCATGACAGAAGACATTGAAGCGTTGGCTGCATTGTGCGCGCAATATCATTATTCTATTTTGCCAGTCGCAGGCGAGTCGCGGGGGGTGCATATTGTTTAATGCATCGGCACCCGGCAGTTTGATGCTCTTGGGCGAATATGCTGTTTTGCACGGACAACATGCATTGGTGTGTGCGATTGATCGAAGAATGCATGTGAAATTAACGCCCCGCGATGATGAGCGAATTATTTTGGATTCATCTCTCGGTCATTACGAAACCACAGTGTCACATTTGGAAAGTGTTCCACCTTTCCAATTTGTGTTAAGTACGCTACTTTCATTCAAAAAATATTTAAAACACGGTTGTCATATTCAAATCGAATCTGAATTTTCTGACAAAATAGGTTTTGCATCCTCTGCTGCTGTCACCGTCGCAACTTTTTTGGCGGTAGCAACGTGGTGTGAATTATTTTTTTCAACTCCCGAATTGATTAAACGAGCACGAAAAATCGTGCGTGATGTGCAAGGTGTGGGATCGGGTGCAGATGTTGCTGCGTGCGTGTTGGGCGGGATTGTATCGTATCGCACGGAGCCTTTTATTGCGAATAAAATGCCATTCACTTATCCGATGACAGTCGTGTATTCAGGCAATAAAACTCCCACACCGATTGCAATCAAGCACGTACATGAAAAATTTGTTGATAGAACTGATGTGTTTTCCGAGTTGATGAAGGCGATCAATGGTTGCGTTTTGCAAGGGATGGATGCAGTAAAGGAAAAAGACTGGAGAAAATTGGGAGCCATGATGAATATTCAACAAATATTTATGAGTAATCTATTGGGTGTGAACACAGCTGCAATCGATCGCATCATCGAATTGATGCAACCGCAATCGAATTTATTGGGAATTAAAATATCCGGTGCGGGCTTGGGGGATTGTGTGATCGCGCTCGGCGAATGTGAGCTCGATCCATTCTTATTACCGCCGAATGCAAAACAAATACGAGTCAATATGAGCAATGAAGGAATGCGCTGTGAAAAAATCTGATGTGGTTTCTGCGATATTATCAGAACGCCAAACGGCATTGCCGCGTCATTCATCTGCACAAGCGTTCGCACCCAGCAATATTGCACTTTGCAAATATTGGGGAAAGCGCGATCAAGAATTAAATTTGCCAGTGACATCCAGTTTTTCGATTTCGCTAGGAAATAAAGGCGCAACGACGGAATTATCATTAAGCGATCAGGATCGAGTTTATTTGAATGATGAAAAAATAAATTTGGAATCTGCGTTTGGAAAACGGTTGTTAGCCTTTTTAAATTTATTTCGAGTAAATCACGATTTGCATTTTGTCATCAAGACACAAACGAATATTCCAGTGGGTGCAGGATTAGCCTCTTCTGCATGTGGTTTTGCTTCTTTGACGCGTGCATTAAATAATTTATTTGGCTGGGAATTGCAAGAACATGAACTCTCTATTTTCGCGCGCCTGGGAAGTGGAAGTGCGTGTCGTTCTCTCTGGCAGGGTTTTGTCGAATGGCATGCAGGACTTCAAGAAAATGGAATGGATAGTTATGGCGAGCGGATCGCAGCAGAGTGGCCGGAGCTTCGCATTGGATTACTTATTTTGAGTGAGAAAGAAAAAAAAATCAGTTCACGCGATGCGATGCAGCGTACTGTGACAACCAGTCCATTGTATAGTGCATGGCCTGCTAAAGTGAGTCATGATTTATCGAAATTAAAACAGGCGGTTCAATCGAAAGATTTTATTTTGCTGGGCGAAACTGCGGAATCGAATGCAATGACGATGCATGCAACGATGTTGAGTGCCTGGCCGACAGTTTGTTATTTTTTACCGGAAACGATTTCTGCGATGCAAGTGATTTGGAAATTGCGTGAAGAAGGATTAATGATATTCTTCACGCAAGATGCAGGGCCTAATTTAAAATTACTTTTTTTAGAAAAAGATCGAGATGTGGTGCAAAAATATTTTCCTGGGATCGAAGTCGTAGATCCATATTGCAAATCAAAAAACGCTTAGCACGCCTATGCCTCCACAGGAGGCATAGGCGTCAAGCTAAGAGAAATTTTTTGTGAGTAGCACAGCTGTCACCCGCGGTAGCACAGCTGTCACCCCGCGGTAGCACAGCTGTCATCCGCGGTAGCACAGCTGTCATCCGCGGTAGCACAGATGTCACCCCGCGCTAGTCGCGGGGTCTGGGCTTTAATCAATAAAAAAATCAATTAAAAAAATTAATAGCCTATTTTTATATTTTCAAGCCCGGACCCCGCGACTAGCGCGGGGTGACACGTCTGGCGCACAGGGTGACACGTCGTATTATTTCCTTAGCTTGATGCCTATGCCTCCACAGGAGGAAGGCGTGCTAAGCGTTTTTTGTTCTGTTACTTCTGCTGTAAATTAGCCATTCAGACTAAACCCTTTCCTTGCAGAAGAAGACAGAGTCGGTTGCGTTGCCGCAGGCGGAGCATTTTCTCTGCTTGTCCAAAGCGAGGAGGATAGGGAAGACCACCAACTTGATGAAGCAGAAGTAGCAGCAGGTTTGGGTGGTTCTTCAACTTCGAACCCATCCATTTGTGTTGATCTTTCTTTCCATTCCTTCGGGCCAGCGTTTTGAGAAATTGTAAACAATTGTTCTCTTCTTGCTTTAGCAGCAGCTTCCGCTTTTCTCGCTTTTTCCAGCGCTTCTTCCAGCGCTTTTTCCAGCGCTTCTTCCAGCACTTCTTCCAGCACTTCTTGAGCATCTTGTTGTTGCTGTTTTATTTGTTTGAGAGTTTCTAAAGCTTTTCCAAGCTCGCCAACCAGAGGTTCCATCTGGGTGATAAGCTTTGTGTTACCCTCATCACCCTGATTATAATCATCATAATCATGAGCATCATAATCATAACCATCATAACCATCATCGCCCTCCTGAGCGATTACTGTTTGATTAAAAGTTAAAACAAGCGTATCAAATTGTTCTATCGCACATTTGGACTGCTCATTCGCTTGCAAACCGATAACGATTTGAGTTGCTTCAGCTTCTAATGCTTTAAACCGTGTCTCAAGTTCAACAATTTTTTGGAAGGGTTCTATCCGAGCGGTTAATCGAGCAAGGTCTTTTAGTGCCATAGTATCCGACGATATCCCTATTTCTAAGTTCGAACAAAAACATTTCCATCGTGAATAAAAAACACTGGATGGTTGAATTGAAAATGCATTAAGTGCAGCAAATACATCGCAAGCCGTTGGAACAAGAGCGCGGTCAGGGTCTGAGAGCTGAAGATAAAAAGAATTGACAGTTTTCTCAAGCTCGTGCATTTGGTACGCTTGTGTGCAAAAACGGTCTTCAGAAATAAGCAAGGCATCCAATTTTGCGGTAAACCACTGTTTAAGTGGTGCTGGTAACCCATCCAATGTCATTCTAATCATTGCAGTGGGTATTGTTATTAGTTGTTGAGTTATTTCTTGCTTGTTGTTTGAGGATTCATACGCTCTATCGAGATTGTCTGCAAAATTATCGAGCCTTGTTTTAAAACCATGAGGATCCCACTCTGGGAGGAAGGAACGGAATTCTTTGTTTTTAAGAGCATGGTTTACGTCACCGAGATAGGGCATTAACTTGCGGTCTGCATAACCTATCTCTATTTCTTTCTCTTTTAATTTGCGGCACAAGATTTCCTTCTGTGAGCTTACCCAACCTGCAAGACCTGACCAAATCCGCAATTCTTTTTCATCGGAAATCTCCTGAGCAGGCAAGCACAGTTTATTGAACTTTTTCAACTCTGCTTTTTGTTCTGCTTCAGATCTGAATTCTTGAAGATCTTGCCAAAAGGTCGCTCCATCTTGTTCGAGCTGGGCTAGAGTCTTTTGTCTTTTTAAGGAATGAACAAGTATTTCAAGTTCATCATTCACTGATTGTATGCGATTGGAAAGATTGAGCCTTCCCTCGCCGCCGCTAAATTCATATACGCTGCTGTATTTAAGTATTCCATCAACAGTTGAATGAAGTGTATCCAATTGATCTCGGGCGGCTTTTTTATTTTTTTTATATTTGCTGCTGAGCTCGTCAAGAATTTGCTTTGCTTCAGAGGCTCCATTCAGAAAGCGGTTTTTTTCATTTAGTGCAGGCCTTAAAACCGATTGTTCTCTCGGTAATATAACCTCAACGAAATTTTTCAGCTGAGCACTATTGTCAGATGATAGAGCTGAATCAAAAAGTGTGTTTAATTCAGTCTGGAGCGCATTCAATTTTTGATGAAGAACAGAATTAGATTGCTCACGGCCATTAGAGTTTGTAAGGCTCGACAGGATGTTATCGCCTGTTTTCTTGATGTCTAGATGTTTTTTAAGTTTGCAGGCTTTATCGACGTTAGCGACAAAATTTTTACGTTGTTCTGGAGAAGAGAAAGCATGTGTAAAGATCTCTTTAGTGGGGTCGCCGTAGCCTCTGTCGTAGTTGTGCTGTCTGCCGTCCATTTAAAACCTCGCTTATTTTAGATATAAAAATGATGTCAATAGTAGAGCAATTAGATTAAGAAAATATTAAGAGAGATTAAAAAACAGTTCTGCTCTTTGCAGGGGCCCCCCGACTATGTCGTCCTGCGGCGACCCACCGACTTTTTTAAAAAAGAATGGGGTGAGTGCAGTGCGTAACTCCGGTTGCTGTAAATTAGCCATTCAGACTAAACCCTTTCCTTGCAGAAGAAGACAGAGTCGGTTGCGTTGTCGCAGGCGAAGCATTTTCTCTGCTTGTCCAAAGCGAGGACCACCAACTTGATGAAGCAGAAGTAGCAGCAGGTTTGGGTGGTTCTTCAACTTCGAACCCTTCCATTTGTGTTGATCTTCCTTTCCATTCCTGTGGGCCAGCGTTTTGAGAAATTGTAAACAATTGTTCTTTTCTTGTTTTAGTAGCAGCTTCCGCTTTTTGCACCGCTTCCAGCGCTTCTTGAACATCTTGTCGTTGTTTTTTTATTTCTTTTAACTCCTGCACAAGGCTTTTAAAGTTCTCAACCAAAGAGCCAATCTTTGCGATAACATTTGTATCCTCACACTCGAGCCGATCGCTAGGTCTTACTGTTTTATTAAAAGTTAAAATAAGTTCATCCAGTTTTTTCATCTGAGGTTCACATTGCTCATCCGATTTGAAGTCGGTAATGATTTGAGCCGCTTCAGTTTCCAATGCTTTACATTGTGTCTCAAGTGCAACAATTTTTTGGAAGGGTTCTATCTGAGCGGTTAATTGAGTAAGCTGTGTTAGTGGCGTAGTCTCCGACGATATCCCTCTTTCTAGGTCCGAACAAAAATATTTCCATCGCGAATAAAAAACACTGGATGGTTGAATTGAAAATGCATTAAATGCATTAAATACATCACAAGCCGTTGTAACAAGAGCTTGATCAAGCTGTGAGAGCAGAAGAAAGCGTGCTCTTGTAGAATCGACAGTTTGTTTAAGCTTGTGTATTTGGTACGCCTGCGTCCAAAACGGGTTTTTAGAAGCAAGCAAGGTATCTAGCTTTTTGGTAAACCACTGTTGAGGTGCTGGTGGGAGGTCAGCCAGTGTTTCTCTAATAGCTGTAGTGGGTGTTGTGATCAGGTGTTCGGTTATTACCTCCTTTTTGCCTTTTGAGGATTCATATGCCCGGTTGAGATTGTCTGCAAGGGCATCGAGGTTTTTTTTGCAATCAAGAGCATTCGGGCGTAAAAAGCTCTGCAGCACTTGTCTTGTAAGAGTCTGGCTTATATTGCCGAGATAAGGTGTCAACTGGGTGTTTGCATAGTTTATCTCCTCGTTTCTCTCTCCTAAATTTTCCCACAGAACTTTCTTCTGTGACTTCACCCATTTTACAAGATCTGGAACCCCGTATTCTCCTCCATCGCGAGAAGCTAAGTATAATTCCTTGAACTTTTCAAGGTCTGCTTTTTGTTCTGTTTCAGATTTGAATTCTTGAAGACCTTGCAAGACAGTAGCTCCATTTTCAGCGAGCAGCTCCAGAGTTAAAGCCAATGCTTCTTGGGGTAGGGTGTCAAGAACGAATTGGCTCAGCTGAGTGTCATCTTTGGATAAGAGAGTCGATTCAAAAAGTTTGTCTAATTGGGCCCGAAGCGCGTTAATTTTTGGACAAATAGGAGAATCAGGGTGTGCAGGATAATCAGGGTTTACAAGTCTCGACAGGATGTTATGGCCTCTCCTAGCATAGCCATCATAGCCCTGGTTTCTACTGTCCATCTTAACACCTCGTTTTATTTTAGATATAAAAATGAGGTCAATAGTAGAGCAATTAGATTAAGGAATCCTTAAGGCTCGGTTACAAGAGTGTTAGCAGCTTTAAACAAATCATACTGTAAACACCGGCAAGCACATCATCCAAAATCATTCCCAATCCGCCTGCGACTCGTTTATCGACATAATTAATCGGCCACGGTTTCCAAATATCAAACACCCGAAACAAAATAAAACCTGCGACAATCCATAAAATTCCATGCGGGGCACCTGTCATCGTAACAAGATATCCAACGATTTCATCCAGACACATTCCCTGATGATCATGTGAGTTGATTTCGTGGGAAACACGTTCACACAATGCAATGCTGCCAATCGTAATCAATGTGACAACAATAATATAAATAACGAGAGGCAGTGAACAAATCGCTAAATAAAATGGAATCGCGATCAATGTACCAAATGTTCCGGGCGCGATCGGGATTGCGCCGCTACCAAAACCAAATGCAATAAAATGCGAAGGCTTTTTCCAAATCGAATCGGGAATCGGTGGAACGATGTATTGGCGCATAGTGTACCTCTTATTTAAGACGTGTCATTCCCGCGAAGGTGGCGCTTGTCATTCCCGCGAAGGCGGTGCTTGTCATTTCCGCGAAGGCGGTGCTTGTCATTCCCGCGAAGGCGGGAATCCATTTAGCTAGATTCCCGCCTTCGCGGGAATGACAAGCGCCGCCTTCGCGGGAATGACACGTCTAGTGCGGTATCAAAAGTTCTGCTCTTAATTTACATTAAAATGCTGATAGCCCGTCACAGGCAGGTTGTATGTTGTTCCATCCGAATGTCGCAAATCCAATCGATTCGTATTTGTTATTTTACCAATGCAAATACACTCTGCGGGAACTAAATGTTTTTTATTGTCGGGTACAGTGAAACACAATTCATAATCATCACCACCGCTCAAGGCAAAACGCAAAGCATCTTTTTTATCGAGATGTTGTAATGCTTCGGACAGTGGAAGGGAATCCACATTGATTTCTGCACCCGCGGTACTTTTTTCTAAAATGTGCCCGAGATCGGCAGCAAGACCATCTGAAATATCAATTGCGCTACTCGCGATACTCTGTAACTGTTCGCCTATTTTAATTTGAGGAATGGGTCGATTGAGTTTCGTTAAAATATTTTTTTGATATTCGTGAGGTACATTTATTTTTTTTTGTAACATAGCTAACGCAGCGCTGGCATCGCCGAGTGTGTGTGTTACGTAAATAAGATCGCCGGATTTTGCGGTGTTGCGTTGAATGGTTTTTCCTGTGGGAATAAAACCTTGTGCTTGAATGGTGATCGTTAAAGGCCCGCGAGTTAAATCGCCTCCGATGAGTTGCGCTTGATGCTCTGTTGCTAAAGTAAAAAATCCGAGAGAAAAATTTTCTAACCAAACTTCATCTACTTCGGGCAATGTTAAAGCAAGCGTTAACCAAGCGGGTGTTGCGCCCATCGCTGCGAGATCACTTAAATTCACTGCGAGTGATTTCCATCCAATATCGTAGGGATCCGTTTCTATTGGAAAATGTACGCCGCTCACGAGAGTGTCTGTGGTGGTGACGAGGTGATGATCGAGCGGCGGGGCAGTAATCGCAGCATCATCGCCTATTCCCAAAATCACATCTTTTCGTGATACGGATTGCTTCGTGAAGAAACGCTGAATGATGGAAAATTCATTCATGATTTTTTGTGCGCCTTGATTTCATCGATACGCAGTGTGCGTGCGACATGATCCAGTATGCCGTTAACAAATTTATATCCTTCAACGGAACCGAATTTTTTTGCGAGTTCTAATGCTTCATTGATCACAACACGATAAGGAATATCGAGACGCTTCATGAGTTCATACACACCGATACGTAAAACAGCGAGTTCAATGGGATCCAGTTCATTGATCGGTCTGCTTAAAAAAGACGTCATTTGGCTATCGAGTTCATCGCATTCGCCAGGAATACCGTGAAGCAATTCTTTAAAATAATCCACATCGGTTTTTTGTTTGATGTGATGCACCAGAAATTCTAATTCAATTTCGTTGATGGGAGTGCCTGAGAGTTGCCATTGATACATGGCTTGTAATGCATATTGTCGTGCATGACGACGAGCAGTTGGATTCATGATGGATTTACTCCTCTTTGTTTTTTTCTAAACGGCTGACTTCTTCGCGAAATTCTTTGATGTCTTGAAAGCTTCGATAAACGGACGCAAAGCGTACATAAGCGATTTGATCTAAATGACGCAATTCTTCCATGACCCATTCACCCAATTGTTTCGAGGGAATTTCACGTTCGCCGCACGTACGGGATTTGTGAATGATTCGGCTGACGGCGCTGTCGATCTGTTCGAGGCTGATCGGTCTTTTTTCTAATGCGCGCAGAATCCCCGCGCGAAGTTTCTCTTCATTAAAAAAATCACGTCGGCCATCGCGTTTAATAATATGCGGCAAAAGGAGTTCTGCGGTTTCATAAGTGGTGAAGCGTTCTTTGCATATCAAGCATTCGCGACGTCGACGTATTTGATTGCCTTCGCGGATTAGGCGTGAATCAGTGACTTTGGTGTCGTTGGCATAACAAAATGGGCAGTACATAAAAATTATTTCCTGCGTTGCATCAGCAAGCCTGCAAATTCGCATAGTGATTTATTTTTTTCACCGAGAAAACTCAGTGAATGGATGGCTGTTTCAAATAATGTTGCCACTTTTTTTCGGCTCTCTTCAACGCCGAGAAGAGAAGGATAAGTGATTTTGTGATTTGTTTCATCCATTCTTTGTGGTTTACCAGTGATCGATGAGGTGCTCTCAATATCGAGCAAGTCATCTTGAATCTGGAATGCGAGTCCAATATTTTCAGCAAAAATCGATAGTGCTTCAAAAATCTTAGGATCACGTATGTCTGCAAAAATAGCACCTAGCTGAACACTCGCATTGAGTAGAGCGCCTGTTTTGAGTCGATACATTTCTGTTAATGAATCCAGTGAATTCATTTTTTCGATATCTAACATTTGTCCTGCAGCCATGCCTTGCATGCCACTTGCTTTACTTAACACTTTTATCCCATCGGAAGAGCCGCTCAAGATTTCAAAAGCGAGGGATTGCAGCGCGTCACCAGCTAATATGGCAGTGGCTTCATCGAAAGCTTTGTGACAAGACGGTTGGCCGCGACGCATGTCTGCATTGTCCATCGCAGGGAGATCATCATGAATAAGCGAATAAACATGTATGCATTCAACAGCACAAGCCGCTGTGTCGAGATTTTCCCAAGGCGCGTTGAATGTTTTTCCTGTGAGATAAACCAGCAGAGGACGAACGCGTTTTCCACCATTGAATAACGCATAAGTCATTGCTTTTTGCAGTGTCGATGCGGGTGAAGCATGTGTCACGATGTATTGATTCAATGCAACATCCAATCGCGAGTGCGCGAGAGCAATCAAATCGGTTAAGGTCATTCTTCGTGATTCTCGTAAGGATCCAGTGATTCTCCATCATTGTGTTGCATGAGAACTTGGACTTTTTGCTCAGCCTGTTGCAAGATTTTTTGCGCGTGTTTGATTAAGGCGATGCCTCGCTCAAATTGCGTTAATGATTCTTCCAGACTCAAGTTGCCTTGTTCCATTTTGTCAACT
>Ga0207055_1055_pt2:15000-26948 | contig 26948 bp, 20 predicted proteins | sample Alteio_BWMinCont_57_FD_153293 | JGI IMG/M metagenome (GOLD analysis project Ga0207055, IMG submission 153293) | Enriched cells from forest soil in Barre Woods Harvard Forest LTER site, Petersham, Massachusetts, United States -... | ecosystem: Environmental > Terrestrial > Soil >...
CATGGGTGTTACTTATGAAGGCGATATAGCACTTGAGATGTTGAAAGACATTTTGGGGTTATATGATCAAGTAAATAAGTGCACACGGTGGATGCCTAGGCAGTAGAAGGCGAAGAAAGACGTGGTAGCCTGCGAAAAGCGTCGGGGAGTTGGCAACGAGCATTGATCCGGCGATATCTGAATGGGGAAACCCGGCCCTTTAGGGTCATTTTTGACTGAATACATAGGTCAAGAAAGCGAACGCGGAGAACTGAAACATCTCAGTACCCGTAGGAAAAGAAATCAACCGAGATTTCCTAAGTAGTGGCGAGCGAAAGGGAAAGAGCCCAGTTAATGAAAGCGATAAGGTTTAGAAGAATGGCGTGGAAAAGCCAGCCGAAGAGGGTGATAGCCCCGTATTTGAAAAACGTTTGAGCGGTGTTAACGAAGAGTAGGTCGGGACACGAGAAATCCTGATTGAAGATGGGGGGACCATCCTCCAAGGCTAAATACTCTCTACTGACCGATAGTGAACCAGTACCGTGAGGGAAAGGCGAAAAGAACCCCGGAGAGGGGAGTGAAATAGACCCTGAAACCGTGTGCATACAAGCAGTAGGAGCAGGCTGCAGCAGTGCAGTCCTGTGACTGCGTACCTTTTGTATAATGGGTCAGCGAGTTACTTGCATTGGCGAGCTTAACCGAATAGGGGAGGCGAAGGGAAACCGAGTCTTAACAGGGCGAGAAGTCGATGTGAGTAGACCCGAAACCGAGCGATCTATCCATGGCCAGGATGAAGGTTAGGTAACACTGACTGGAGGTCCGAACCCACTCCCGTTGAAAAGGTAGGGGATGAGTTGTGGATAGGAGTGAAAGGCTAATCAAGCTCGGAGATAGCTGGTTCTCCTCGAAAGCTATTTAGGTAGCGCCTCGTTAAATCACTCTTGGGGGTAGAGCACTGTGCCGGCTAGGGAGTCCATAAGGGCTTACCACCCCGATGCAAACTGCGAATACCAAGAAGTGTAATAACGGGAGACACACGGCGGGTGATAAGGTCCGTCGTGAAAAGGGATACAGCCCAGACCGACAGCTAAGGTCCCGAAGTGATAGTTAAGTGGGAAACGATGTGAGAAGTCCGAGACAGCCAGGAGGTTGGCTTAGAAGCAGCCATCCTTTAAAGAAAGCGTAATAGCTCACTGGTCGAGTCGGCTTGCGCGGAAGATGTAACGGGGCTAAAACTATCCACCGAAGCTACGGGTTTCAAGACACTTAGGTGAATTGAAGCGGTAGAGGAGCGTTCTGTAAGTCTGTGAAGGTCACTTGAGAAGGTGGCTGGAGATATCAGAAGTGCGAATGCTGACATGAGTAACGATAATGCAGGTGAAAAACCTGCACGCCGAAAGTCCAAGGTTTCCTGCGCCACGCTAATCGGCGCAGGGTGAGTCGGCCCCTAAGGCGAGGCTGAAAAGCGTAGTTGATGGGAAACAGGTTAATATTCCTGTACTTTGTTGTGTTGTGATGGGATGACGGAGAAGGCTAAGCAAGCCGGCGGTTGGAAGAGCCGGTTTAAGCTGGTAGGAGGGGGTTTTAGGTAAATCCGGGACCCTATTAAACTCTGAGAAGTGATGACGAGTCCTTGGAAACAAGGATGAAGTTGTTGATGCCAAGCTTCCAGGAAAAGTCTCTAAACGATAGACACAACAGAACCGTACCGCAAACCGACACAGGTGGACGAGAAGAGAATTCTAAGGCGCTTGAGAGAACTTGGGTGAAGGAACTAGGCAAAATAGCACCGTAACTTCGGGAGAAGGTGTGCCTCTGCTAGGTGAACCTGCACAAGGGGAGCTGAGAGAGGTTGCAATAGCCAGGGGGTTGCGACTGTTTAATAAAAACACAGCACTCTGCAAACTCGGAAGAGGAAGTATAGGGTGTGACGCCTGCCCGGTGCCGGAAGGTTAATTGATGGGGTTATTGTACGCAAGTATGAGAAGCTCTTGATCGAAGCCCCGGTAAACGGCGGCCGTAACTATAACGGTCCTAAGGTAGCGAAATTCCTTGTCGGGTAAGTTCCGACCTGCACGAATGGCGTAACGACAGCCCCGCTGTCTCCACCCAAGGCTCAGTGAAGTTGAAATCGCTGTGAAGATGCAGTGTACCCGCGGCAAGACGGAAAGACCCCGTGCACCTTTACTATAGCTTTGCACTGGACTTTGAGTGTTTCTGTGTAGGATAGGTGGGAGGCGTTGAAGTGATTGCGCTAGCAGTCATGGAGCCGACCTTGAAATACCACCCTGAAATAGTTGGAGTTCTAACCTAGTCCCGTCAACCGGGATGGGGACAGTGCATGGTGGGTAGTTTGACTGGGGCGGTCTCCTCCTAAAGAGTAACGGAGGAGCACGAAGGTACCCTCAGCGCGGTCGGAAATCGCGCGTAGCGTGTAAGAGCGGAAGGGTGCTTGACTGAGAGACTGACGGGTCGATCAGGTGCGAAAGCAGGTTCTAGTGATCCGGTGGTTCTGAATGGAAGGGCCATCGCTCAACGGATAAAAGGTACGCCGGGGATAACAGGCTGATACCGCCCAAGAGTTCATATCGACGGCGGTGTTTGGCACCTCGATGTCGGCTCATCACATCCTGGGGCTGAAGCTGGTCCCAAGGGTATGGCTGTTCGCCATTTAAAGTGGTACGCGAGCTGGGTTTAGAACGTCGTGAGACAGTTCGGTCCCTATCTGCCGTGGGCGTTAGAGATTTGAAAGGGGCTGCTCCTAGTACGAGAGGACCGGAGTGGACGAACCGCTGGTGTACCGGTTGTCATGCCAATGGCATAGCCGGGTAGCTAAGTTCGGAAGGGATAACCGCTGAAAGCATCTAAGCGGGAAGCCTGCCTTAAGATGAGATCTCTCGAACCGAAAGGTTCCTAAAGGTTTGTTGAAGTCTACAACGTTGATAGGCTGGAGGTGGAAGTGCAGTAATGCATGAAGCTGACCAGTACTAATTGACCGTGAGGCTTGATCATATAACACCCAAGATGTTTTACAGAAGAAAGCGATCGCTTTGCTGAAAAGAGAAGGCAAAGTTCTTTGGTAGACCGAAGATATAGACTTGAGTTAGTTATCAATAATGCGAATGAAGAGCAGGATCTTTTGTACTGGTCTAGACGTGTCATTCCCGCGCAGGCGGGAATCCATTTAGACATAAAGATTGCCGCCTGTGCGGGAATGAGACGAGATAGACAGGTTAATTCGCATTTTAAGAAAGAAAGGAAAGAAAGAGATTTTGTGAGTTCTTGAAAGAGAATTCACCATGGTCAGTTTGTCTGGCGACCATAGCTAGTAGGTACCACCTGATCCCATCCCGAACTCAGAAGTGAAACTGCTGCGCGCCGATGATAGTGTGAGATTCTCATGTGAAAGTAGGTCATCGCCAGGCTTTTTATTCGAAACCCCTCGCCCAACAGGCTAGGGGTTTTTTTTAGTTTTAAAGAACTCGCAAAAAAATCATGATTTTATTTGCTATCACAATACATATTGCATAGAATTGGCGACCGGTTTTGATGAACATTGATTGCTGGCGTAGCTCAGCTGGTAGAGCAACTGATTTGTAATCAGTAGGTCGTCGGTTCGACTCCGACCGCTAGCTCCAATCATCACGACAAGTTTTTGGTTTAGTTGACATCTCGATGCGCCTGAAGGAGAATTCAGGGCTTGATTTTTAGGAGGGGTTCCCGAGCGGCCAAAGGGATCAGACTGTAAATCTGACGGCTCTGCCTTCGAAGGTTCGAATCCTTCCCCCTCCATTTTAACTAGAGAGGATATTTGATCCCATAAAAATTGGGATGGCTCTATTTTTAATTGGGCAAAAACCCGCTAAAAATAGGGGTATTTATGAAAAATGCGGGCGTAGTTCAATGGTAGAACTTCAGCCTTCCAAGCTGATAGCGTGGGTTCGATTCCCATCGCCCGCTCCATGCCCATATAGCTCAGTCGGTAGAGCACTTCCTTGGTAAGGAAGAGGTCACCGGTTCAAATCCGGTTATGGGCTCCACTTGCTGATTACATTGAGTTAAAGGGATAGGTGGTTTCACCATCTCAGAGTTTGTTTAAGTTTTTTGCTATTTAGGAGCATTCTGGCAATGAGTAAACAAGTATTTGAACGCAATAAGCCGCATTTAAACGTAGGAACGATCGGTCACGTCGACCACGGCAAGACGACCCTGACAGCGGCCCTGACGAAATGCATGGCAGACAAATTTGGTGGACAAGCCTTAGCGTACGACCAAATTGATAAAGCACCAGAAGAAAAAGCGAGAGGGATCACGATTGCGACAGCGCACGTGGAATATGAGTCAGACAAGCGCCACTATGCCCACGTAGATTGCCCCGGGCACGCGGATTATGTGAAGAACATGATCACGGGAGCGGCACAAATGGACGGAGCGATATTGGTTTGCTCAGCAGCCGATGGCCCGATGCCCCAAACCCGAGAACATATTTTGTTAGCGCGTCAGGTAGGAGTGCCCTACATTGTCGTGTTTTTGAATAAAGCAGACATGGTCGATGATAAAGAGTTACTGGAATTGGTCGAAATGGAAGTGAGAGATTTGTTGAGCAGTTACGAATTTCCGGGAGAGAAGACCCCGATCGTGATTGGCTCTGCATTGAAAGCATTGGAAGGAGATCAAAGCGAGATCGGAGTTCCAGCGGTTCATAAGCTGGTAGCGGCGATGGATGACTACTTCCCCCAACCGGAACGCCAAATTGATAAACCGTTTTTGTTACCGATTGAAGATGTGTTTTCGATTTCAGGCCGGGGAACTGTTGTGACAGGCCGTGTTGAAAGAGGCATCGTGAAAGTAGGTGAAGAATTAGAAATTGTAGGATTAAAGCCGACGACGAAGACAATCTGTACGGGAGTTGAAATGTTCCGGAAGTTGTTAGACGAAGGTCGAGCAGGAGACAACGTGGGTGTGTTGTTGAGAGGAACGAAGCGAGAAGAAGTTGAGCGAGGCCAAGTGTTAGCGAAGCCCGGTTCAATCACCCCGCACACGAAGTTTGAAGCAGAAGTGTATGTGTTATCGAAAGAAGAAGGTGGTCGACATACTCCGTTTTTCAAAGGCTATCGTCCCCAGTTTTATTTCAGGACGACAGACATCACAGGAGAAGTCATTCTGCCGGAAGGAGTAGAGATGGTGATGCCAGGAGATAACATCAAGATGGCAGTGCATCTGATAGGGCCGATTGCAATGGAAGACGGGTTACGATTTGCGATTCGTGAAGGTGGCCGTACCGTTGGTGCGGGCGTTGTTACCAAGGTGCTTGAGTAACGTGAGTCATGTAGGTCAGTAGCTCAATTGGCAGAGCGGCGGTCTCCAAAACCGCAGGTTGGGGGTTCGATTCCCTCCTGGCCTGCCATCATTGAGGCTTCGAAGTAGTTCAAAAATGGATGGTAAGGCAACTAAAGTGATGACGTTTAAGACAGACTTACAAGAAAATTCGAATTTTGACTGGCTCAAGTGGCTTATCGTTTTTTTGCTATTGGGTGCTGGACTGTTCGCTAACTACTATTACAGCGCACAGCCATGGCCTTTGCGTTTCCTAGGCTGGTTAGTCTTGCTGGGTATAATGGTCGCCATTGCTTCGCAGACTCGTCAAGGCAAAGCGGCAATTGATTTTGCGCGCGAGTCCAGAATAGAGTTGCGCAAAGTATTTTGGCCCACACGCCAAGAAACGGTGCAAACGACCCTTTTTGTTGCTGCCATGGTAGTAATATTGGCGCTCATTTTGTGGGCTATCGATAGTGGTTTAATGTGGGCAATCAGTTGGTTGACAGGGCAGAGAGGATAAATAGCATGACTGATAAAAAAAAACGTTGGTACGTTGTTCATGCATACTCTGGTTGTGAAAACAATGTAAAACAGGCGCTTGTCGAACGGATTCATCGCGACGGATTGGATGAAAAATTTGGCGATATTTTAATTCCCACGGAAGAAGTGGTTGAGCTTCGAGCGGGACAAAAGCGCAAGAGTGAACGGAAATTTTTTCCAGGTTATGTGTTAGTAGAAATGGAAATGGATGACCAGACGTGGCACATGGTTAAGTCTATTCCGAAAGTATTAGGTTTCATCGGCGGAACAAGTGATAAGCCCGCGCCGATCAGCCCATCAGAAGCTGAAACGATATTACGGCGCGTGCAGGATGGCAGTGATAAGCCCAAGCCTAAAGTCTTGTTTGAAATGGGTGAAGTGGTTCGTGTTATTGATGGTCCCTTCGCGGATTTCAATGGAGTTGTTGAAGAAGTTAACTACGAGAAAAACAGACTTCGAGTTGCCGTTTTGATTTTTGGTCGCTCGACACCTGTCGAATTGCAGTTTGATCAAGTTGAAAAAGGTTAGTTAATTGTTCAGGGGAGCTTTATTAAATTAAAGCGCTTGTACCCAAGGAGTAATCATGGCAAAAAAAATAAAATCGTTAATTAAGTTACAAGTAAAAGGTGCTGCTGCAAATCCAAGTCCGCCAGTGGGTCCCGCGTTGGGTCAACACGGTGTTAACATCATGGATTTCTGCAAAGCGTTTAATGCGCAAACTCAAACGCCAGATAGAGCGGGGAAACCTCTTCCTGTCGAAATCACCGTGTATGAAGACCGTAGTTTCACCTTCATTATTAAAACACCGCCTGCTTCTCACTTGATCAAGGAAGCATTGGGTATCACAAGCGGCAGTAGTACTCCGAACACCAATAAGGTCGGAAAAATTACACGTAAACAGCTAGAAGAAATCGCTAAAATTAAAATGCCAGACTTAAATGCAGCGAGCTTGGAAGCTGCGATGCGCTCCATTGCAGGCAGTGCGCGCAGTATGGGTGTTGAAGTTGAGGGGGGTAAATAAGTCATGGCTGCTATTTCAAAACGAATGCGCGCGATCCGCGAAAAAATCCAACTCGGAAAAATTTACACGATCGCAGAAGCTTTAACCTTGTTAAAAAATATGCCGTTAGCAAAATTTCGTGAGAGCGTTGATGTCAGTGTTAATTTAGGGGTCGACTCACGTAAATCAGACCAAAACATACGGGGTTCCGTTGTATTGCCTAAAGGGACCGGTCGTGAAATTCGAGTGGCCGTTTTCACCTCTGCAGCTCATGCGGATGCCGCTTTAAAAGCCGGCGCCGATTTAGTTGGGATGGAAGATTTAGCTGAAAAAGTGAAAGCAGGCGAAATGAATTTTGATATTGTTATTGCTTCTCCCGATGCAATGCGTGTTGTGGGGCAGTTGGGACAGGTATTAGGTCCTCGTGGTTTAATGCCGAATCCCAAAGAAGGCACTGTCACGATGGATATTGCTGGCGCTGTTAAAAATGCGAAAGCAGGTCAGGTCCGTTATCGCGCAGACAAAGCCGGAATTGTGCATTGCACGATTGGCAAAATTGATTTTGATACAGCCGATCTGTCGGTGAATTTAGAAGCGATACTGGCTGCGTTAAAGAAAGCAAAGCCAAGTTCAGCAAAAGGTATTTATTTCAAAAAAGCAACCCTTTCCAGTACAATGGGCCCGGGTTTGCAAATTGATATCTCAAGCGTTGTTGCTTAACGCCTGAGATAACAGACTTTGTGTGGGTATTGACGAACATTTTGCTATGCAATTTGTTATATGTACCCGTCAAAGACCGTAGGTGCGGTGCTTAATTAGCTCGAAATGTGATGGATGTTATTGTCACAAAGTAAAGTTGGCCTACGCAGACGGTGTCATCGTTGAGATGACATTGCCGTTCGTCAATCGGTGTTACTTGTTGTCATGAGTAACGAAGTAAAGGAGACAATCAGTGACTTTAAGATTAGATGGTAAAAAAGCCATTGTTGCTGAGGTAGCAGAAGTAGCCAGGCAGTCTACGTCCGTCATTGCCGCAGAATACAGCGGTTTGACAGTTCCACAACTCACTGAGTTGCGGGATAAAGCCCGTGCATCTGGCGTGTATATGAAGGTGATTCGTAATACGCTTGCTCGTCGTGCTTTTGAAGGAACAAAATTTGCCTGTATGGATTCTGCACTGATAGGGCCGCTTGTCTTGGCATTTTCGAAAGATGAGCCAGGTGCAGCTGCACGAGTGTTTAGGGATTATGCCAAGAAATGGGAAAAGCTTGAAGTTAAGGCGTTGTCAATCGACGGCCAGTTACTTCCAGGCTCAGACTTAAATCGTTTGGCAAGTCTACCGACGCGCGATGAAGCAATTGCGCAATTGATGTCCGTCATGTTGGCGCCGATCACCAAGCTGGTACGTACCATGGCTGAACCTCATGCCAAGTTGGTGCGCACTATCGCAGCGATACGTGATCAAAAACAACAATCGGCATAGCGTAAAAAACGTTAAGCATTTTTTTAATTAATTTTGAGTGGAGTGATGAGAATCATGGCCGTTAGTAAAGAAGATATTTTACAAGCAATTTCAGATATGAGCGTAATGGATGTTGTTGAATTGATTAAATCCATGGAAGACAAATTCGGTGTTTCTGCAGCGGCAGCAGTTGCTGTTGCGGCTCCTGCTGGTGGCGGCGAAGCAGCTGCGGCAGAAGAAAAAACTGAATTCAACGTTATCATGACCAAAGCAGGCGACAACAAGATCAACGTGATTAAAGCAATTCGTACCATCACAGGTCTTGGATTGAAAGAAGCTAAGGACCTTGCTGAAACTTCACCAGCTGTTATCAAAGAAGGTGTCAACAAAGCAACTGCTGCAGACATCAAGAAACAGCTTGAAGAAGCAGGAGCAACGGTTGAAGTTAAGTAATCATTTATCAGTCAGTTATTCATTTATTTTTGCTGACATAAGTGCGGCCGGAGATTTTTTGTCTCCGGCTTTTCTGTTTTCTTAGGAATTTTATTTTTTAAAACGGTAATAGATCAGCGGAGATCTTGAGCTGCGCAAAACGTCCATATACGAGATCAGTTTGAGCGATCAATTGATGAGAAAGCGGAGTGTATATTGACATACATGAGCATTTCGAAGAGATTGATCGTTCAAAATGATCCATAGATGGGCGTTTCCTGCTTCAAGCTAAACTAACATTACCCTGCAGAGGTGTCCTAGATGAGCCCAAGCCCAATATACTCGTACACAGAGAAAAAGCGCATACGCAAAGACTTTGGTAAGCATCCCAGTATGATTGGGACTCCTCCTTTGCTGGAATTACAGCTGGAGTCGTATCATCAGTTTTTACAGGCAGATGTAGAGCCGGAAAAACGCGGCAATTTTGGGTTGCATGCAGCGTTCAAGTCAGTATTTCCCATCATCAGTTTTTCTGGACACTCTGTGTTGGAATATGTCGGCTACCGATTGGGCGAACCTATTTTTGATGTGAAAGAATGCAAAATGCGCGGATTAACTTATGGCGCTTCTTTGCGTGTGAAAGTCCGTCTCGTTCATTACGATAAGGATGCAGTGGGCAGTACCAAAGTGGTAAAAGATGTAAAAGAACAAGAAGTCTATATGGGTGAAATCCCATTGATGACAAAACATGGCACATTTGTCATTAACGGCACTGAGCGTGTAATCGTTTCCCAGTTGCATCGATCCCCAGGCGTGTTTTTTGAGCATGATCGTGGGAAGACACATTCCTCCGGAAAATTATTATTTTCTGCTCGAGTCATCCCTTATCGTGGTTCATGGTTAGATTTTGAATTTGATCCCAAAGATTGTATCTATGCTCGTATTGATCGCCGTCGTAAATTACCCGCGACGATTTTGTTACGCGCATTGGATTACTCTGTTGAAGAAATCTTAGCGCTATTTTTTGAAAATAATGTATTCCATCTTCAAAATGGTGAATTCAGTTTAGATTTAATTCCTGAAAGATTGCGCGGTGAAATTGCGCCATTCGAAATTAAAAAAGCAGGAAAAGTGATTATCGAACAAGATCGACGTATTACCGTCCGACACATTGCACTACTAGAAAAAGCGAATATCAAAAAACTGGAAGTTCCAGCAGATTACCTGCTCGGAAAAGTATTGGCAAAAACGGTTGTCGATGCAGAAACAGGCGAAGTACTGGCAGATGCAAATAGCGTTATTACCGCTGATATTTTGAAATCCTTTATTGCTGCGAAAGTTAAAACGTTTGAAACACTTTACATTAATGATATCGATCACGGTGCTTATATTTCAGATACGTTACGAGCAGATCCCACATCGAACGCACTCGAGGCACTTGTTGAAATTTATCGCATGATGCGTCCCGGCGAGCCGCCCACAAAAGACGCTGCTGAAGCTTTATTTAAAAACTTATTTTTTACCCCAGAGCGCTATGATCTTTCCGACGTGGGCCGCATGAAATTTAATCGCCGTGTTGGACGTAAAGACATTACAGGGCTTGGCGTATTGACCAAAGAAGATGTGATTGATGTATTAAAAACATTGATTAGTATTCGTAATGGTGAAGGAACTATTGACGATATCGATCACTTAGGCAATCGTCGTGTGCGCAGTGTCGGTGAAATGACGGAAAACCAATTCCGCGTTGGATTAGTGCGTGTCGAGCGAGCTGTCAAAGAACGCTTGAGCTTATCTGAATCCGAAGGATTAATGCCGCAAGATTTGATTAATGCAAAACCTGTGTCAGCAGCAGTGAAAGAATTTTTTGGATCAAGCCAGTTGTCGCAATTTATGGATCAAAATAATCCGCTGTCTGAAATTACTCACAAACGTCGTGTCTCTGCATTAGGGCCGGGCGGCTTAACAAGAGAGCGCGCCAGCTTTGAAGTGCGTGACGTTCATCCGACACATTATGGTCGCGTTTGTCCAATCGAAACACCAGAAGGTCCAAACATTGGATTGATCAATTCACTGGCGGTGTACGCTCGTACCAACCAATACGGTTTTTTAGAAACACCTTACCGCAAAGTGATCAATGGTAAAGTGACGAATGATGTTGATTATCTTTCTGCAATTGAAGAAGGTGATTATGTCATCGCCCAAGCCAATGCAACGCAAGATCCCAAAGGAAAACTGATTGATACATTAGTGCCTGTGAGACATAAAAATGAATCGACACTCACGACACCAGACCGTGTCCAGTATATGGATGTTTCACCCAAGCAAATTGTTTCCGTTGCTGCTGCGTTAATTCCATTTTTGGAACACGACGACGCGAACCGTGCATTGATGGGATCGAACATGCAACGACAAGCCGTTCCCACTCTGAAAACAGAGAAACCATTAGTCGGTACAGGAATGGAGCGCATTGTTGCGACAGATTCAGGTGTGACTGAAGTCGCAAAACGCGGTGGAATCGTCGACTATGTCGATGCATCACGTATTGTTGTTCGTGTGAATGACGACGAAGCAGAATCCGGTTCAACCGGCGTTGATATTTACAATCTCACGAAATATACCCGTACTAACCAAGACACGTGTATTAACCAACGTCCTCTCGTCGAAAAAGGCGATTTGATTCAACGTGGCGACGTATTAGCAGATGGTCAATCCACTGATATGGGCGAGTTGGCGTTAGGACAAAATCTTTTGGTGGCCTTTATGCCATGGAATGGATACAACTTTGAAGATTCCATTCTCATTTCGGAAAGAGTCGTTCAGGAAGATCGTTTTACCAGTATTCATATCGAAGAACTGACTTGCGTTTCACGCGATACCAAATTAGGAATTGAAGAAATCACTGCTGATATTCCCAATGTGGGCGAGAGCGCGCTCTCTAAATTAGATGAATGCGGTGTTGTCTATATCGGTGCTGAAGTGAAATCGGGCGATATTTTAGTCGGAAAAATCACACCGAAAGGTGAAACACAATTAACACCAGAAGAAAAATTGCTGCGTGCTATTTTCGGTGAAAAAGCATCTGATGTAAAAGACACTTCCTTGCGTGTTCCGACGGGCATGGAAGGAACAGTCATCGATGTTCAAGTGTTTACACGCGAAGGTGTGGAAAAAGATGCTCGCGTTTTGGAAATCGAAAGAAACGAGCTTGCAAAA
>Ga0207055_1035_pt1 | contig 26447 bp, 23 predicted proteins | sample Alteio_BWMinCont_57_FD_153293 | JGI IMG/M metagenome (GOLD analysis project Ga0207055, IMG submission 153293) | Enriched cells from forest soil in Barre Woods Harvard Forest LTER site, Petersham, Massachusetts, United States -... | ecosystem: Environmental > Terrestrial > Soil > Temperate forest >...
ACCATGGACAGAAAATAGAGGGCGTATGAATAGAGCAGAGCTTATTGAACTTATTGCAGACAAGGCAGAAGTAACTAAAGCTGCTGCTGAACGTGCATTGGGTGCGGTGATTGATGCGATTACCAGCTCGTTAAAAAAAGATGAGCCAGTCGTATTAGTAAACTTCGGAACATTTGTTGTGCGTCAGCGTGCGGCAAGAAAAGGAAGAAATCCAAAGACAGGGGAAGAGATTAAAATTAACGCTGCCAAGGTGGTTGGATTCAAGGCAGGAAAAGCATTGAAAGATGCCGTTAAAGAAAAAGAAGATCGTTAATTAATTATAGGTGTGCAATTTTAAGGTAGGGTGGATTAGGTGTGTTTTTTGCACCGTGATCCACCAAATAAAAAACAAGTTTTCTGTATTTGGTGGATTACGGTGCAAAAAGCGCACCTAATCCACCCTACCAAATTTGGGGTGCTTAGCTCAGCTGGGAGAGCATCGCCCTTACAAGGCGAGGGTCGGGGGTTCGAACCCCTCAGCACCCACCATATGATAAAAAAAGGGAGTGGTAGTTCAGTTGGTTAGAATACCGGCCTGTCACGCCGGGGGTCGCGGGTTCGAGTCCCGTCCACTCCGCCAATCAAACGATTCAAATACCAAGAGCATATATGCTTCAAAGCATTCGCGACAAAACACATGGATGGATAGCGGGAGTCATTATATCCCTACTTATTCTTTCTTTTGGTTTGTGGGGCATTCATAGTTATCTGCTGGGTGCAGGTGACAATGATGTCATTGCGAAAGTTAACGGAACAGAAATCACAAAGAATCAGTTAGGCATTGCTTATGAACGGTTACACCGTCAAATGCAAATGCAATTTGCACCAGGCCAGATCCCTGAGCAAGTCGAGTCAGGCTTAAAAACTCGCGCATTACAGACATTAATACAGTTCCAACTATTGGAACAAGCGGCTTCTACGGAAGATTATCGAATTACACTTGACCAGGTCGATAATTTCTTACAAAACATGCCGGAATTTCAGGTGAATGGTAAATTTTCACTGGTTCGTTTTCAACAGACGCTCAACGCAGCCTTGTTTACTGTTTCGGATTTTATTCAACTGATCAAAGCTACTTTGTTGATTGATCAACCCAGACTCGGTATTCTTTTTACGTCGTTTGCTACGCCTGGCGAAATTAACGATACGATGACACTGATCAGTCAAGAACGAAATATTCAATATTTGCTGGTTCCTCTGCGTAGTCTTAATCAGGCTCCCATCAAAATCTCTGATGAAGAGATACACAATTATTACACGCAACATCAAAATGAATTTCAAACATCAGAGCAAGTCAGCGTTGACTATATCTTGCTGTCAGTGCCTGTCTTAGCGAGCAATATTCACCCCTCAGAAGAGCAGCTCCAAAATTTTTATCGTGAAAATGGTTCGAAAGGGCAATCTTACGAGGCTGTCAAAAATAAATTGAAAGAAACTTTTATTCATCAAAAAGCAGAAGAAGAGTTTGCGGATAAAAAAGATAAACTGGCTAATTTGACTTATGAACATCCCGATTCGCTTCAAACGGCAGCACAAGAATTGAATTTGCCCATCCGTACAACGGCATCATTTACTCGTGATAAGGCAGGGAAAGATATCACTGCGTCTCCTAAAGTACGAGAAGCTGCTTTTGGGAATGATGTATTAAATCTTCGAAATAATAGCGATGTGATTTCAATCGATCCGCAGTCTGTCATTGTGCTGCGCATTAAATCACATGTTCCAGCAACTGTATTGCCGTTGAGTGTGGTGCGAAATCAAATTGAAGAAAAATTGAAGACAGTGACAATTGAGAAAAGTGCATTCGACCTTGCAAATAAAATTAAAGACACTTTGGCTGGTGGAAAGTCTTCTCTGAGCCAGATCAGTCAGGAATACCATTTGCAATGGAATAACCCTGGGTTTATTGGGCGTCATGCCACCAAAATAGATCAGGCTATTTTGGAGAATACGTTTGAGATGCCAGCGCCAGCGCCAGCTCAGAGTGCTCAAGCGACTTATGCTGTCGCAAAAGTTCCTAATGGTTTTGTGGTGATTGCGTTAGCGGGTGTGAGACCTGGGAATGTTGATGCTTCCCAGGAACAGCATCAAGCCTTTGCAGATCAAATTCAAAGTTCGCAGGGCGGGTTAGAGTATGAACTCTATAAAAGTAGCCTCATGCGAAAATCTAAGATTGTGATAGAGAAGTAGGGTGGATTGGCCCCGCACTTGTTGCGGGGCTAATCCACCCTACATTCAATGAAGGGCTAGGAGAGAGTTACCCGAGCAGAATCTGTTGTTTCGTCCAAGTCGACTCACGTGCAGCAGCCACAATCGAGTGGGAAATATCTTTTCCACCATAAACGATCGTCGAATGCTGGCTAGAATTCGTAGATTGTTTCTCAATACTCTTAGTGATAGCGGTATTTAAGTTGTTATCTGGTGCAGAAGCGGTTGCTGCATTCACACTCACACTGACAAATAATGCGATTATTGCGGCGTTTATCTTCCTCATCATTGATCTCCCTCCAGTATATGATTGTTCAAATTAGTCTCATTATACTAAAAATACACAAAATTCCAAGTAGAGAGTTAAGCCGACATTTACTGCCAAGTATCCACGGTCTTCTTACCGAAGCGTCATCCCGCGACGCTTCGATGGAGGGCCGTGCGAATCGCTTAACTTAATGGCAGTGAAGCCGAGACTACGGGGCGCTCATTGTCTAAAAGAGGCATCCCATTTTCCAACTCCACTTTTTCTATTTGACCAAACCGTTGAGAGATTTTTTTGGCGGACGTATGAACTTCTGCCACATCCGAATGTGCCTTTTCGATATGCTGAGCCAACTTATCCATCCGTTTTTGAAAGCGGCCAAAATCATTTGCCAGCAAGTGTAAATGTTTTTGAATAATATGAAGCTGCTGGCGCGTAGCTGCATCTTTTAAAACTGCTCTAGCTGTCGTGAGAATGGCCATCATCGTCGTTGGAGAAACAATCCACACTTTCGCACGATGGGCTATTTCAACCAGATCGAAGTACCGAGCGTGAATTTCAGCAAACACCGCTTCGGCAGGGATAAACATAACTGCACCATCGGCCGTCTCTCCCGCGATAATGTATTTTTCCGCAATATCCTGAATATGCTTTCGAATATCGATTTTGAATTGTTGTTCAGCATCCTTTTTTTCTGCGGTAGAAGAATTCGAATCGATGAGAATTTTAAAATTTTCCAATGGAAATTTAGCGTCAATGACGATATTCCCCGTCGGCTCTGGAAGAAATAAAATACAATCAGCTCGCTTGCCATTACTTAATGTGTGCTGCAGTGAAAAATGCGCTTCTGGCATGACATTTCGAATCAGTGCGGACAGTTGTACCTCGCCAAACGCGCCACGAGATCGTTTATCTGTCAAAATTTCTTGTAAGTTAACCACATTGCTCGACAATTCCGTAATTTTTTTCTGAGCGGCATCAATTAAAGCCAGTCTTTTAATCACATCGCTGAACGTTTCATTGGTTTTTTCAAATCCCTCAGCCAAGCGTTTCTCGACTTTTTGATTAATTTCTTTTAAGTGCAGGTCGGTGGTCTGCGTCAAATGATCGACACGTTTGCCGACATCAGTCGAATAATCGGTTAACGCTTCTTTGACTTGCAAACGGGTTTCTTGAAATCCTTGATGCAGGGTATCTTGCAAAATTTTTAAGGTTTGTAAATCCTGTTGTTTGTTTTGTTGACGCATTAATAAAACGACGATCATCATTGTCAGTACTAAAATAACCGCAAAAACTAAAATAGTCAGTAGCATAAAAAATCTCTATATTTTAATGAGCTGTACACGACAAAATGGCTTAGCACGCCTTCCTCCGCAGGGGGAAGGTGACGCGAAGCGTCGGATGGGGGGATAATTTGTTTTTTTCTCGCATTTTCAAAAAGCATTTTTGATCCCCCCATCCGGCCTTTGGCCACCTTCCCCCTGCGGAGGAAGGCGTGCTAAGCCATTTTGTCGTGTACAGAAATTTTAATGGCATAATCATTTACAGAACGTGCTTTTTTAATTAACCCATTCTGTTGCATAAACAAAGCAAAAGTCTGCCACTCTTGCCGATTAAACTCCGCCGGTTTTTTAGCAAAATAAGGCAATGTTGCAAACCAAGCCCGTTGATTCAGTGTATCGTTGAGTTCCGGATGCGATTTAACAAACAACTTCCATCCCTCATCCGGATGTTTTTGTAAATAATCCACACCCTTCTGCAAAGCCGCAACAAATTTCGGTAAGCGATCATCATTCAATTTATTTTTATTCGCAACTAAAACCAGTTCGCTATATGTTGGCACTCCATTTTTTTCAGGTAAAAAAACACGTGCTGGACTTCCCGCTAATTCCAATTGAATCGTTTCAAACGTGCGCATAATTCCCGTAACAGCGTCGACTCTTTTAGAGAGCAATGCCTGCGTCAAATCATAATGCACATTTGTCATTTGCACCTCTTGCAAGTGCAGACCATTTTTTTCTAACATCGTTTTAAAACCAACTTCAGTGACGCCGCCGCTGCTATAACCCACGCGCTTATTTTTTAAATCATTGATCGTGTGAATTTCACTATTTTTTAATACGGCCGTACACTCGAGCGGTTTATCAATCAACGTTGCAATTCGAATGAGTGGCAATCCCTGCTCGACTTGCTCAATGAGTTGAGGTTCATAGGTAATTGCGATATCGGCTTTTCCTGCCGCGACCCATTTGGGCGGATCAGCAGGATCCGCCGGACCGATTAAAGTGACATCCAGTCCAGCCTCTTTAAAAAATCCTTTTTGCTCTGCGACAAACAAAGGCGCGTGGTCTGGATTCGCAAACCAATCGAGCACAACTGTTATTTTTTCAGCAGCCTGTGCAGTGGAGTAAATAAAAAAAATAATAATCGAAATAATTAATTTATTTGCCATGGAATTAACCGTTTTAAACTTTTATCGACCAAAAAATACAAACCCAATGAAAAAATAATGAGAACCCATAAACCTGCAAACATTAAATCAATTTGCATTCTCGCATTTGCATTTAACATTAAAAATCCTAACCCCTGGCTCGCACCGACCCATTCACCCACGACGGCACCTATTGGAGCGGCAACAGTCGCGACTCTCACTCCCGATGCCAAACTGGGCAGGGCGGCTGGAATACGAATATACCAGAAAAGCCGCCATTTTTTTGCATTCATTGTTTTTGCAAGATCCAGCCACCCAGGATGAGAGCGGTTGAGACCATCTAAAAAACTGCTCGCGACAGGGAAAAAGATCATAATGATAGCAGTCGCAATTTTTGATGTCATGCCATAACCGAACCAAATGACAAATAAGGGCGCAATCGCAAAAGTGGGAATGGCTTGACTGATCACCAAAATAGGCAATATCCAAAAACCGATCGATTTAAACGAAGCCATGAGCAAAGCAGCAAGAGTGCCCAATAAAACGCCCAATAACAACCCTAAACACGTTTCAGCAATCGTGATGCCTGTCTCATGCAATATGAGCGTGAAATGATTTTGTAAACTGAATAATACACTCAGTGGAGTCGGTAAAATGTAGGGCGGCAAATTAAAAATACTAATCACCATTTGCCATATTGCAATGATTCCGATGAATAAAAATAAAGTGCGTAAAAATAATTTCATAAATTGAGTGCATTAAATAATGTGCGTTGATATTTGATAAAATCAGGATCATCCATGCTTCTTGGAATCGCATTCTCTAATTGCATAACATGATCTGCTTTAACAGGTGCGCCTGACAAAATATAAATATCATTTCCCAGCCGTAATGCTTCGAGCGGATCGTGCGTGACTAATAACACAGTACGATTTTGTAATAATTCTGCAGCGAGTGTTTGCAATTGAAATCGAGTGATTGCATCCACGGCAGAAAAAGGTTCATCCATTAATACAATCGATTTTTCTTCTAACAAAGTTCGTACGAGTGCAACGCGTTGACGCATTCCACCGGATAATTGATCAGGAAATTTTTTTTCAGCGCCTTTCAATCCCACTTGTGCAAATAATTTTTTGGCTTGTGCCAACACGGTATTTGAATAAGATCCACGTAATCGATGACCCAATAATGCGTTATCTAATGCGGTCAACCAGGGTTGCAATAAATCAGTTTGGGCCATATACGCAACTTGTTGCGCGGAAGCTATTTTATTATCGCATCGAATATTGCCCTGAAAAAAGGGGTTGGGGATCAAGCCTGCAATGAGTTTCAATAAAGTTGTTTTACCTACGCCGCTCGCGCCCAGTAAACACGTCCATTTGCCTGAAGCAATGGTTAAATTCATGTTGTGAAATAACACGTCGCGGCCGAAAGAAAGACAGAGATTTTCAAGGAAAATAGTCGGTGCTATTTTATGTGAAAAGACGTAAGACATCATTTACCATGGCTTGAAAAATCAGTAAGACTAACACAATCAATCCGAGACGATAAGACAATGCGACCACGCGTGGAGGAATAGGGCGCCGCCAAATCGCTTCAATGATTTGAAAGAGTAAGTGACCGCCATCCAGTCCAGGGATGGGAAAGACATTAATAATTCCCACAGAAATACTCAAAAAAGCTAAAAAGCTGAGAAACGATACCATTCCATGATTGAGCGCAGCGCCGGCGCTCTCAAAAATAGAAAGCGGGCCGCCCAGGCTTTGCAAAGAAATTTTTCCGGTGATGAGTTTGCCAATGATATTGAAATTCAGGTACAAAAAATCATAGGTGTGTTGCCATGCCTGGAATAATGCATCAATTGGGCCGTATTGATTGTGACGTAAAAAATTTTTTGGCCACTGCGATTCAGGTGAAAGAGGCGCATACGGTTGTAATCCCAGACTGGTTAATGGATCCGGTTTTAAGTTGTCCATATGCCACTCGGCAAGATTCAGTTGATACGTTTGTTTGGTTTGGTTATTGAGTGATTTAACGGTTATTTGCATGGTATCCGTATCGCCTGTGCGAGAGAGAATACGAACGAGGACTCTCATCCAGTTCGAAGTCGGTTTGTGATCCACGCTGAGAATTTCATCATAGGGCTTGAAGCCTGCGTTTGCGGCAATCGAGTGCGGCGTTACCTTGCCCACGACGGGTGCAATGCTCGTGAAACCCATCATAAAAAGCAGCCAATATAAAACAATTGCCAATATGAGATTAGCTAAAGGACCTGCGATGACAACAAGAAATTTTTTATAAAAAGGTTGATGATTAAATGCGAGAGGTAAATCTTCCTGCCCAATATTTTCTTCGGTGCTATCCAGCATTTTGACATAGCCGCCTAATGGAATGGCTGCAATAACATATTCTGTGCCTTTTTTATCGTATCGACGCCAAAGGGGTTTGCCGAACCCAATCGAGAAACGAAGAATTTTGATTCCCAATAATCGCGCTGCGATGAAATGTCCATATTCGTGGAAGCCGATGATGAGCAGGAGGGTGATGATGATACCGAGGAGGGATATCAAAATAGTTAATAACATTTTACCCCCAATTAGTGGTGGATTACGGTGCAAAAAACGCACCTAATCCACCCTACATTTTTCCTTCTGCGCCTGCTGTTATAAGGTAGGGTGGATTAGGTGCGTTTTTTGCACCGTAATCCACCGATTTTCCTCTACTACACCTCTTGCAGCGTTTGATGTGTCGCAAGCCCCGCTGCTTTCAACTGTTTCGTAATATGTTTCGCCGTTGCAACATCTTTAATCGGCCCAATTTGTACGTGATACAATTTTCCATGATGCGCAAGCTGAGTCACTTTAATCGGAGAAGAAACCATTCTGCCCACGCGTGTTTTCATATGTTCAGCGAATACTTTATTTTTAAATGCACCGACTTGTAAATACACAGCCGATCTCGGATTGTGATGCGCGGTATTTTTCGCGTAATGTGCAGTGTCCGGCGTCGCGGCTGGGAGCTTTGCTCTGACTCCATCGCTTGCGAGATAAAAATCATTTGTTACAGTCGGTTTATCATACGTATTTTTATCATACCGAGTCGGATCGATGGCTTTGACATCGACATACGTTGTGCCATGACCCAGCATCCCCAATTTTTTCGCAGCGACATACGATAAATCAATTAAACGATTCGATTCAAAAGGCCCTCGATCATTCACTCTCACAATCACTTTTTTACCGTTGCGTAAGTTGGTGACTTGCACATATGTCGGTAACGGCAATGATTTGTGCGCAGCCGTCATGGCCAACATATTGTAGCGCTCGCCGTTCGATGTACGCTGCGCATGAAATTTCGTGCCGTACCAAGATGCGACTCCCTGTTCCTCATAATTTTTACTGGATGGCATCACATAATATTTTTTTCCAAACACGCGATAAGACGCTAAATTTCCATACTTGCTGCGTGGTTCCACTTTAGGAACGGCATCGGAAATTTTTGAAACATCGACAGGGTAGGGCGGAGGGCCGTCTCTTCGAGTGGTGGAACACGCATTCAATAATAATAAAATCGTAATTAAAACAATATAGCGTATCTTACGCATGATCTGTTTTTCCTTTTAACGTTGAAATATCGCAGCTCAGTTGATAGACCGCCATCGCGTATAAATTGCTAGGATTATAGCGTTTGATGACGTCAAAATTCGGATAGCCCAGCCAGTATTCTTTACCAAAGTAACCTTGCAGTTCAATGAGTTTTGTTTTTCCATCGGGCACAGACGGCCGCGAAGGTTGCATATGCGTTAAAAAACCAAACGGTTGTGGTTGTGTTCTGGCTTTGACAGCAACCGGTTCGCCATTCATCCATCCATGTTTGTGGTAATAATTGGCGACACTTCCAATCACATCAACTGCATTATGAGTAAGATCCACTTTGGGATTACCTGCAAAATGCACGGCATATTCACGATAACTGCTGGGCATAAATTGCGGTTGCCCAATCGCACCTGCATACGATCCCATGATTTTTAAGGGATCTACGTGTTGCTCGCGAGTGAGTAATAAAAATTCTTCCAATTCATGACGAAAAAAAGGAGCGCGTGGCGATTCGCTAAACGCAATATTCGAAAGAGCATCAATGACGCGATGTTCTCCCGTGTTTTTTCCATATTTTGTTTCAACACCAATCGTTGCAACAATGATACTGGGTGGAACGCCATATATTTTTTCAGCGCGCTCTAGGGCATCGTGATATTTATTCCAAAAGGCAACGCCTTCATGGATTCGCCATTGCGTCACAAATAAAAGTTGATAGAGATACCACGGTTTTTGTTCGAGAGGCGCTTTGACACTTCGAATAATTACGGGTTTTATTTTGACTTGGTTAAACAACGTGACCAATTGAGATTTCACAAAATGGTGTTTATGGACCATTTGCGCGATGAAATTTTTTACCTCAGGCCTGTCGGCAAAATTCGCCAAACTCGCTTGAGGCAATAAAATCACTAAACAAAAAAATAATAAAATCCGTCGCAGCATTTTTTTTCCTCTGTGTCGTGTCAGCGAAAGCGGCATCCAGTTTTCCTCTGTGTCGTGTCAGCGAAAGCGGTATCCAGTTTTCCTCTGTGTCATGCCAGCGAAAGCAGCATCCCCTGTCATGCCAGCATGCTTTTAGCTGGCATCCAGTGACTTAAGGACACTGGATGCCAGCTAAAAGCATGCTGGCATGACAGAGGAAAACTGGATGCCGCTTTCGCTGGCATGACAGGGGATGCTGCTTTCGCTAGCATGACAGACCTATGTTTATGTCGTTAATAATTTCCGATGCGTTTGAATAGACATCAGGATACCGAAACTGGCCATCAACGTCATCATCGATGAACCGCCATAACTGACCAAGGGCAGTGGCAACCCAGCCACCGGCAATATTCCCGTGACCATGCCCATGTTAACAAAAAACGAAACAAAAAAAGTCAACGTTAAACTACCTGCAAGCAATCTCGTAAACGTATCCTGCGCATGCATGGTAATATAAAGACCACGCCCGATGATCGCCATAAAAATAATAATTAAAATCAAATTACCAATGAATCCAAACTCTTCACCACAGACCGCGAAAATAAAATCCGTCGCATGTTCTGGCAAGAAATGCAGATGCGATTGCGTGCCATTCAACCATCCTTTCCCAAATAGTCCACCCGATCCAATCGCAATTTTAGATTGAATGATGTGATAGCCCGATCCCAGAGGATCGCGTTCGGGATTAAAAAAAGTTAGCACGCGTTGACGTTGATAATCATGCAATACATACCAAACAAGAGGAGCGCACAATGCGCCTAGCGTAATGAAAGCCCCAATCAAATACCAGCTCAGGCCCGCGAGCAATAACACAGTTCCGCCCGCCACAATCAGTAACAATGCTGTGCTTAAATCCGGCTGTTTCGCGATAAGTAAAACAGGCACCAAAATAATAATCCCTGAAAAAATAACGGTCGAGAAAGAAAGCGGTAAATGGATTCGATGATAATGCCAAGCCAGGAACATAGGGAGGGCCAACTTCATGATTTCAGAAGGTTGAAAACGTATAAAACCTAAATTGAGCCATCTTCCCGCACCATTTCCCACATGGCCGACGATGAGCACAGCAATCAACAAAACAATTCCCAGCAAATACACCCAGAGCGCCCAACGTTGATAGGTTAACGGATTAATTTGCGCGAAGAGCACCATGACCAAAAGTCCAAGACCGATATGAAAAACTTGCTGCTCAATCAATTGCAAATTTTGACTGCTCGCGCTGTATAAAATAATTAAGCCCGCTGTGATTAATAATAAAAGGCTAATCAGCAAGGGAACATCAATGTGAATATATTGCCAAAACGTGCGATATCCCGAGCCGCCGCCTTCTGGTTTCGTCAACCGATTTTTGATGACATTAGTGAACGACATGGGGATTTCCTTGCACTTTGGTAGGATTTACAGGTGCGACTGGCACGACAAGAGGCGGCCCTATCAAATAATAATCGAGAATTTGACGCGCAACCTGGCTTGCTCCTGCATCGTTTTCAACGATGACGACGAGAGCAATTTGTGGTTTTTCAACGGGCGCAAAAGCAACTAACAATGTCGTATCGCGTAATTTTTCAGGTAATTTGCTTTGCTCTTCGTAAGCGGATGCGCTAAACGCTTCATCTGCATTATAATTTTTTATTGAATGGTTTTGAGCAGTCCCTGTTTTAATGGCAACCGAATAAGGGCCCAATTTTCCGAAACGAAAACCCGTCCCGTCCGGTGCAGTCACTACCCCTTGCATGGCATTAATCACAATATTCCAATTGTTCGGATCATGAAAATTGACAGGATCTTGTTGGGCAGGCGTTTGCATTTCCAGCGATTTACCGGGTTGTTGTTCGGCGAGCAATAAATGCGGAACAAATCGTTTGCCATGATTGGCAATGACGGCGATGCCCGTTGCGAGTTGTAAAGGAGTGACTTGCATAAAACCTTGCCCAATTCCTAAATTTAAGGTGTCACCTTCGTACCAAGAAGCGCCTTTTACTTTGCGTTTCCAGGCAGGCGAAGGCACTACGCCTGCTATCTCTTCTTCCAAATCAACCCCGGTTGACTCACCAAAACCAAATTTTTCCAAGATAGCATCAATGCGCTGAATCCCCAAGTTATGGGCGAGAGTAAAAAAATAGGTATCGCAAGAGGTGACAATAGCCCGATAAAGATTCACTATCCCATGGCCGCCGCGCTTGTGGTCATGAAAAATACGACTGCTGGTACTTAATTTATACCAGCCTGGATCATGGATTGTATCGTTCGGAGAGATAACTCCCGCATCTAATCCTCCGACAGCAATAAACGGTTTGATCGTGGAACCAGAAGGATAGAGCCCACGCAGTGCGCGATTGTAGAGCGGACGGTCGGGTGATTGTTGCAATGCTTGAAATTCTTTATTGTTGATGCCCGCGACGAAAAGGTTGGGATCATACGATGGCTCGCTCACCATCGCGAGGACTTGTCCTGTCGCAGGTTGAATCGCAACGACCGCACCGCGATGACCGGCCAGTGCCTGCTCTACAAAGCTTTGTAGTTTGCTGTCGAGCGTTAAATATAAATTTTTTCCTGGGACGGGTTTGATTTGATTGAGCACGCGTAACGCTTGACCACTCGCATCATTTTCAGCTTGTTCGTAACCGACTGTCCCATGCAGATCATCTTCATAATATTTTTCAATGCCGAGTTTCCCAATGTAATTCGTGGCGCTGTAATTGGTCGCATCGATTTCTTGCAATTCATCCATGTTGATGCGGCCGACATAGCCTAATACATGGCTTAAACTATTCACGAAGGGATAGTGTCGAATTAAATGTGCTTTCACTCGAACACCGGGAAAACGATATTGGTTTTCTGAAAAACGCGCGACTTCATCTTCAGATAATTTTAATTTGAGTGTGACTTCATCAAATCGTCGATGTTGTTTTAATTCTTTATGAAATTGTGCAATGTCATCGTCTGAAAGCGGTATGATTTTGGCAATTTCAGCGAGAGTGCTGGGCATGTTCGCAATTTTGTAGGGAAGAAGATCAAGACTATAAACAGGAATATTATCGGCTAACAAAACGCCGTTGCGATCATAGATGAGTCCACGAGTGGGTTCGAGCGGCACTAGATCGAGCCAATTTTTTTTGGAGAGCGTCGTGAAGTGATCGTGATTGACTAACTGGAGATGGACCAGTCGGATGATGAGCAGAATGATCAATAAGATCATGATGACGAGCACAGAAATGCACCGCTGATTGATCAGGTGGATTTCTTGATGATGATCTTTGATGGCAATACGTTTTCGCATAGGGTCTCGGTTTGGATAATCGTGCAATTTAATGCCATTGCTGCCACAGCCCAAACCACGGCGTCATTGCGAGGAGCGCTTTTTGCGACGAAGCAATCCAGAAAGATCTTGCAAATGTCCTCTGGATTGCTTCGTCGCAAAAAGCGCTCCTCGCAATGACAGCGTGGTAGAAAAATGGTACGCACGGTTCGTCGAATTTTACCGTGCCTGAGCCCCTACGCAAAGCCATATTCTGCATTGATCATCAATGGAATCGTGATCCCCGCATTTTTCTTGCATAAAGACCCATTCGAATAATGCATCGCGCTTAAACTCAGCGAAAAAGCCTGTTTAGCCCCAAATGTTGCACCAACCCCTAACTGGTCTTGGAAGGCAAAATGCATTCCCAAATTTTGATGATCAATTCGCGTGTTGGATAAATACGACAACCCAATGCTCGCATTGATGAAGGGAGAAACAGAGCGATTTTGAGTAAAGTAATAACGAAAAATGGGAGAGACAGAGTAAATATTTAAATTTTTGTTGGGCGTGTCATTCGTAACCCACCAATGCCCGAAAGAAGCATCGAAATAAATATGCAAATGCTGCCAAATCAACGAGTCCGGTTGATACCAAATCGCTGCACGGTAGCCGTGTAAATATTCAGGATCTTTCGTGATGAGGGGAAGAGAGAAAGACGCCCCGACGTGGGAATTTGAAAAAGCAAAAACCGATGTTGTCATACATAGCAAACTCGCAATCATCCATGATCGAATAGGCACTCGTGTTTTCCTTGGAGTAAATTTCGAAAAATCATATCAGGAAAATGTGGGGGGAGGAAAGCGTTACTGCCAAATCACTGTCATGCCAGCATGCTTTTAGCTGGCATCCAGCGACTTAAAGACACTGGATGCCAGCTAAAAGCATGCTGGCATGACATGGAATTTTTACTGAATGCAATAATTGAAAGTGCATATAATTCCAACAGTTATTCAATATTTACCTAACTCATCCGCCTAAAAAGGAAACATATTGATAAATCTATCCTTTATTTAAGGATAGATTTGTAAAAAGCAGTCCTAATTTCAAGGATAGATGTGGATATGCGCCATTCAATGGAGTTAAGCGCGCTCCTTGACTTAGCATCCAGTATGTCGGATAATTATCGACATACTGGAGATATATATGAGACTTGAAAAGGTGAGAAAATTCGCTGGACGAGAAGAAATAGATTATCAATTTCTATCATCTCTTCTCAGTGACTATGCGCACCCCAGAGATAAAATATCGGACTGGTTAAAAGCTGGCGATCTTGTCCGTGTCAAAAAGGGACTATATGTTTTTGGACAACACATCGCTGATGCGCCTTATTCGCTTGAAGTATTAGCTAATCTTATTTACGGTCCGTCTGCTATTTCCTTAAGTTATGCTTTGTCATTTTATGGGTTAATCCCGGAACGCGTTACAACGATCACGAGTATTACTAATAAGCGAAATAAATTTTTTTCAACGCCGGTGGGTGAGTTTACGTATCACTATTTGAATCCACTCAAATATCCCATTGAAATTGAGCTTGCGGAAATCTCCAATAAAAATCATTTTTTAATCGCTTCTCCCGAAAAAGCATTATGCGATCATATTTATTTAACGGATAAAAAAATTCAGCTTTCCACTTTGGAAGAAGTCGAACATTATTTGTTTCATGATTTACGTGTAGATGAATCTATCTTGCAAAAATTCAGAGTGAGTAAATTAAATAATATCAGCGCACGATATGAAGACTCTAGATTAATTTTATTAACGAATTATATTAAAAAATGGAAATCATCTTAATGCACTCTGTTATTAAAACGATGCTTGCCAAATATCAATGCCGCTCAGGGCAAGATTACATCAATGCGCTCAAGGAGATTTTTCAGGAAATTGCTCTTCTGGGATTATGGCGATCAAAGTTTTATGAAAAAGCGGCTTTTTACGGTGGAACGGCTTTAAGGATTTTATATGGCCTTGATCGTTTTTCGGAAGATCTCGATTTTACTTTGCTTAAACCCGATAATCACTTCGATCTTTCAACGTATAATCAGGCTATCGCGGATGAATTAAATAGTTTTGGATTTAAAGTCACTGTCGAAACAAAGAAGAAAACAATTGAATCGAATATTGAATCTGCTTTCATAAAAGCAACTACAAAAAAACAATTGATTATCATAGAAGCGGAATCTGAAATGATTAATCGTATTCATCATATGGATACGATAAAAATCAAAATGGAAATTGATACTAATCCACCAGGAAGTGTGGATACGGAAGTGAGACATGTTCTTCTGCCGATACCTTTTTCAGTGAAGACGCTCACACAATCTGATTTATTTGCAGGAAAAATTCATGCTGTACTTTGCAGACCGTGGCAAACCCGAGTCAAAGGGCGAGATTGGTATGATTTGGTCTGGTATGTTTCAAGAAATATACCTGTTAATTTGTCTCATTTACACGATCGTTTAATACAAAGTAAAGCATGGGAAAAAAACAAAAAATTTACACCGAATGATTTGGTTGAATTGTTAAAAAATAAAATCAATCAAACGGATTTTAACAATGCCAAAGCAGATATATTGCCTTTTATAAAAGATAAGCGCGCGATTGAATTATGGAGTCGGGATTTTTTTCTGCACATTATTGAGAAGATCAACGCAGATAATGCTGTATAGAAGGACAGACTTGAGAGCTTTTTTCCACACCTTTTTCTTGTTGATGTAATGGATGACCTTCAGGTGGATTATTAAATATCGCGCTAGGATTTTGAGCACGCAATTCTTGTATGCGTCGGTTACACGTGTTAGTGACTACATTTCTTAAACCCGAGCCTTGATGCTTGAAAAATGGAAGCCGGTGCTTGATTGGATCCATTACCCAGCGGTCGATACGTTGATTGCGTTTATTATCCCAAAAGGCGTGCTGCTTTTGTTTTTCATAAAATTTAATGACATCGTTAACCGTGGTTATCGAGCGAACTACGTCACAAAGATGGTTTTGCAAAATCTTTTTATCTGTACTTGTGTATTCATAACGTAATGCTGATGAACGAGCTTCTCGCAATTTGCCGTTTTTACAAACCAATAATGGATATGCCTCTAACCTTAATAATAATCTTAATTTGGCTCGCGTAATGTCTTGAAAAGAAGCCAGTTGTCCCTCAATCCACTCCCCCCTCACACGGGACTTCATAGGCTGAAAAGCTAGTTTGACATTATTAGCAAGGCGATTACAGTCATTTAGCTCTCTTAAAGCGGTAACCAGGCTTGCTCTAACTGATTCTGCGGGTATAACCCTATCAAGAAGCTCCTCACAGGTAGGCGGATTGAATATGCTGACTAATGCAATAAGGGATAGGTTACAACTGGTAGGCGCGGCTGATATGGAATAACTTTTTGAGATGGAATACCTTTTTGTTAACAGCAGTTGATAGTTTTGCGACCAAACTTCGAGTAATTGTTTTTCATTTACCCATTTTCGCTTATGGAGGATGAATAAGATTTCGACAGCCCTGTTCTGGCAAAAGGGCAATAAAGCCGAGCTAAAGAAATATGGATTAGCAACCAGATGGATAAGAGAAGCTTGACAAGCCTTATCTTCGTCATCACTCTCCCTCGGGAGGCGCACCTCCCAGGCTATATAGGAGCAACGTTTCCTTAGTCTCCTTAGTTTCTTCAGATCAAAAAGAGAGTCCCGAGACGCCTTCTGATTCGACTCGATAGTTTTTAGCAAAAATGGAATTGAGTGAATACACAAATCAACGAGTTTGCGATTGTTTTTGTAATAAGGAATCATCGGAAGAGATTCAGTTAGCTCGTCAAGAACGTGGAAAATTTTATTGTATGCGCCATAAAGCAATAAGAGATCCTGGCATTCCAGGAAAAAACGAATGTCAGCATCTTTTCGTTCTTGTTGTTCTTCACTGTGACAGCTTGGTTCCATGTAAACCTGGTTGCTACCGTAGGCAACCTCCATAACGGTAAAGCGAAAACTAGTTTTATGTTTATGCATTATATCAAGCAGTGCCTTGCTCAGCCCCTTCTTTTGTGGCCACCCATCTGCTATAGCCTGGCAGACTTGCTGACCAATTGTATCCCTGAGTATTTGAAGTGGGGTATCTGACCGACATATCTCGCTTTTCAATAGTTGATGTAACCTGCTTTGTTCAATCTCCGTAATATACGTAGATACATATTCAAATTCTCCATTTGGTGGCACGCTCTTTTCTATTTTTTTGAGTGTGTTAGAGCTCTCTAAATTTCTCTCGTCTATATAATCCAACAACATCTTACCTAGGGTCGCGGCTTCGAGGAGTTTTCTAGCATCGCTTTTTTGGGGATAATAAATCGAATGTGTTCCGTATTGCTCGCATCGATCGCAATAGACTTTTGCATACTGATGAGCTGGATGGTCCTCAGGCAATTTCAATGCTGCTTCGATATCTTCAAGCTGTTGCTCTTTTGTGTATGTGTTTTTTTCTTCCCCAATGAATATCGGAATGATCTTCCCGTGTCGGCTGCAAAATGTTGCTTGTGTAGCCAATGCATTCAAACGATGGGTGAGGCGATCCGTTTCTATACTTATTCCTATGATGCCCTCAGCTTCTGTTTTCGCATCCTTTGTTTTAATTAAAGTGATGTAGTGACCTGGTCTTGATGCTTGTCCCTCGATATCGACACAACGGATTAAATGCCTCCAACTGTAAGCATATTCCTCGTTCGGAGTGACACGCGTTGGTTCAGTCAGGACAACAGATCCTTTAGCAAGGGCTGTACTGAGCGTATCAGGGGTTATTTCAACTAGATCAGGCATTTAGGGTTTCTCGATGATCTGTAATTATGGTTATCTATTGTACAGGAGAGGGTGTTTAGCGTAAACTATTTTCGACTGCTCACCTCTTACCCGCACTGCCTTAAGTTAAGTGATTCGCACAGCTTTTATCGGAGCGTCCCGCGACGCTCCGGGCCGTAGTGCGGACATGCGCCTGAATCAGATCAACCAACAACTGAACATGCCTCTCACTTGCATTCAACGCGGGAACATACGAAAATATTTTTCCGCCATTTTTTAAAAATTGTTCTTTGCCTCTCATTTCAATTTCTTCTAACGTCTCTAAACAATCTACTGCAAATCCCGGGCAAATGACTTGAATATCCGTGATTCCCTGCTTGGGAAGGTTTTGCAATATTTTATCGGTGTAAGGCTCAAGCCATTTTGCTCGACCTAATCGGGATTGAAAGGTTAAATCATATTGATCCGCATTTAATTCTAATTCTTTAGCCAATAATGCAACCGTAGTTTTGCAACGTTCTTGATAAGGATCGCCTTCTGTCACAAAACGTTTAGGGATTCCATGAAATGAAAATAAAATTTTTTGTGGAGTATGTTGCGATTGTGCAGAGCGAATCGACCCAGCCAATGCTTTAATGTAAAGCGGATGATCGGCATAATCGTTTAAAAAAACCATTTCAGGAATCACGCGCCATTTTCTTAATATGCGAGCGACTGCATCAAAAGTTGAAGCAGTCGTTGCTGCAGAATATTGCGGATAAAGCGGCAGTATTATTATTTTTTCCACATTTTCTTTTTTTAATTTTTCGAGAGCAGTTGCAATGGAAGGTTGGCCATAATGCATTCCCAAGGCGATCGGAATGTTCAGTTGTTTTGCGAGCGCTTCAGTGAGTTGCAGAGAATGATATAACAAGGGCGAACCATTCTGCGTCCAAACTTTTTGATATAACGCAGCCGATTTTTTTGAGCGAAAAGGCAAAATAAAACCGTACAAAATCGGTAACCAGATCCATCGGGATAATTCAACAACACGAGGATCTTGCAAAAATTGTTTTAAATAACGACGCACAGCCGATGGAGTAGGGTGGTCAGGTGTTCCAATATTGGTGAGTAAAACACCGACTTTATTTGGATTCATATTTAAAACCCAAAGCAGCTAAACGATCTTTTAGACTGGGGTGCGTAGAGAACATATCAGTCAATGAGCCTGTCTTTTCAATTCCCGCTTGGATCGGATCAAAAATATAGGCTTCACGTCGCACATTTTCATGCGGAGTTTGTTGGTATTCTGCACTGTAGGCAGATTGATTTTCTTGATGGTCATTATTAATTTTCAATAAAGCAGAGGCGAGCGGTTGATTGTCTCGTGTTAACTGCACGCAACCGGCATCGGCCATATATTCGCGTGTGCGGCTGAGATAAAGCAATAATAAAACATTAATCACGGGCAGAAGATAACGCAGCACAATAATGATCGTTAATAATCCGTTGCTGGAACGCTCATCGTCTGATTGGCGTCGCGAGAAAAGGGCGTTATAAAAAAACATATCTAACACCATCACGGTCAAATTCGCTAACACGGATGCGATGAGAGTGAGTTTAATGTCCAGATGCCGTATATGACTTAATTCATGTGCCATCACAGCTTGCAATTCGCTTCGATTTAATTTCTCCATCAATCCACGTGTGATGGCCATCATGGCAGATTTTTCACTGAATCCACTCGCAAAGGCATTCATATAATCCGCATCGATAATGTAAACACGCGGCATGTATTGCAAACCCGCTGCGATTTTCATTTCTTCCACGACGTTATACAGTTGTTGTTCTGCGGTGTTTTGTGCAGTGGTCGGCGTAATTTCATGGTATTCCGTTCCCATTAACATGAGGCGGTCATGAAAACTGAATGTGATGAGCAGGGAGATCACCGCGACGCCTAGCATGATCAATGTTACGAGAGGAAAAAGATGGAAGGTGATCAGTGCTTGAAAAATTTCCGAAGGCGAAGCTTGCGGAAAATGCCTAGTATAGATGTACATATCGACCAATACACCGATCGCGACGTAAATTAAAATAAACAGCCCAATCACAAAAAAAGTTTTGCGATTATTGGCGCGAATGACACCGCGCCAATCGGAATTGTTTTTTAAAAGATTTTCGAGTTGAGACATAAAACAGTATTAACCTTTTAATTCAAAAATTATCATTAATAGCTTTTCTGGATTGCTTCGCTTCGCTCGCAATGACCCCGTGGTAATAATCGACGGCTTTTGCCACGCCGTCATTGCGAGGAGCGCTTTTTGCGACGAAGCAATCCAGAAAGACGTTGCTAAAGTTCCCTGGATTGCTTCGCTTCGCTCGCAATGACCCCGTGGTAATAATCGACGGCTTTTGCCACGCCGTCATTGCGAGGAGCGCTTTTTGCGACGAAGCAATCCAGAAAGACGTTGCTAAAATTCCTTGGATTGCTTCGCTTCGCTCGCAATGACCCCGTGGTAATAGTCGACGGCTTTTGCCACGATGTCATTGCGAGGAGCGCTTTTTGCGACGAAGCAATCCAGAAAGACGTTGCTAAAATTCCTTGGATTGCTTCGCTTCGCTCGCAATGACCTCGTGGTAATAGTCGACGGCTTTTGCCACGCCGTCATTGCGAGGAGCGCTTTTTGCGACGAAGCAATCCAGAAAGACGTTGCTAAAATTCCTTGGATTGCTTCGCTTCGCTCGCAATGACCCCGTGGTAATAGTCGACGGCTTTTGCCACGATGTCATTGCGAGGAGCGCTTTTTGCGACGAAGCAATCCAGAAAGACGTTGCTAAAATTCCTTGGATTGCTTCGCTTCGCTCGCAATGACCTCGTGGTAATAGTCGACGGCTTTTGCCACGCCGTCATTGCGAGGAGCGCTTTTTGCGACGAAGCAATCCAGAAAGACGTTGCTAAAATTCCTTGGATTGCTTCGCTTCGCTCGCAATGACCCCGTGGTAATAGTCGACGGCTTTTGCCACGATGTCATTGCGAGGAGCGCTTTTTGCGACGAAGCAATCCAGAAAGACGTTGCTAAAGTTCCCTGGATTGCTTCGCTTCGCTTGCAATGACCCCGTGGTAATAGTCGACGGCTTTTGCCACGCCGTCATTGCGAGGAGCGCTTTTTGCGACGAAGCAATCCAGAAAGACGTTGCTAAAGTTCCTTGGATTGCTTCGCTTCGCTCGCAATGACCCCGTGGTAATAGTCGACGGCTTTTGCCACGCCGTCATTGCGAGGAGCGCTTTTTGCGACGAAGCAATCCAGGGGATTTTTGCAATGTCTTTCTGGATTGCTTCGCTCGCAATGACGCTGTTGTGTTTTGCGATGCCCGTAATGACGGCTTTAAGTTTATAGTTTAACCGTATAATTTTCTTGTTCTGCGACTTTCGCTTCACCGAGTTGCCAGTAAGGAAAATCAAAATCCAATTTGCTTTTGAATACACCCACAATCATCGACGTGAAAAACGATTTTTTATTCGCATTATAATTTTCAATGCTGTCATTATAAGATTGTTTTGCATACGCCAATTTATTTTCTGTGCTCACAATTTCTTCCTGTAATTGCATGCAATTTTGATTGGCTTTCAAATCAGGGTATTGTTCAAACACCAAATTCAGATTTGATGCAATTTGCGAAATTTTATTTTCCGCCGCGATGCGTCCTTGTTCGTCTCCACTCGCTTTAGCTTGTTGTGCTTGACCACGCAACGCAACGACATCTTTTAATGTTGTTTGTTCATAATCCATGTATTTTTTAACGACATTGATGAGGGATTCAAAGACTTTAAAGCGACGATCCAATTGAATATCAATTTGTTTTTGATTGTTGCGAATCGCTTCGATTAAAGCGATGAGCCGATTATAGGTAAAGATAACAAATACGGCCAAGGCAATGACGAGAATTAAAATTAACATACCCGTGCTCATGTTTATACAGCTCCTTTAAAATGGTAAGGTGGCACATTATACCCCGGGGGATTGGATTATGTCAGCAAACACCTTAAATTTCACACCGGCTGTTTATGCGTACTATCAAAAAATGGCGTTTCGCGACACGGAAATATTGCGAAAACTCCGAGAACAAACGCATAAAATGAGCATGGGCCACATGCAAATTTCCCCTGAGCAGGGGCAGTTTATGATGTTATTGATCGAACTGATGGGCGCAAAAAAAACATTGGATATCGGGGTTTTTACAGGGTATAGCGCATTGTGTGTGGCGATGGCATTGCCGCAGGATGGAAAAGTGATTGGCTGTGATACTAACGTTGAATGGACGAAAATCGCTAACCGTTTTTGGGAAATGGCGGCTGTTTCCCATAAAATCGATTTGCGCTTGGCACCCGCGAGTGAAACGCTTCAAGCGTTGATCGATGAAGGACAATCCAATACATTTGATTTTGCATTCATCGACGCGGATAAAAAAAATTATCTCGATTATTACGAAAAAACATTAGTATTAATTCGCGAAGGCGGTTTGATTGCGATTGATAATGTATTGTATGGCGGTGATGTGGCGGATCCGAGTATTCATGATGAAAATACTAAAACGATTCGATTGCTGAATGAAAAAATATGGGCGGATGATCGGGTGACGTTGAGTATGTTGCCGATTGGGGATGGGTTGACGTTGGTAAGGAAATCCCTTTAACAATTGGGATTCTTTTAAAAGAGTTAATTTCTTTTTTCTTTGATTCATGCACTGAACGCTGAATCCTTTTTCATTTATTTCTATTTAAGTGACCTATGGGCGCAGTAACATGCGGCGAGAGAGGTCATCGGCCTTCTGTGTCGGATTAGACGAATGACTAGGCGCATCTTTTTTAAATAATAAATGCTTCTCAGTATGTTCACTCAATACTGCATAGGGATCTTGTTTGTGCAGCTCTTGTATACGTTGCTTACATGCCTGGGTGACCCTTTGTTTTAAGTCCGAGCCTTCGTCTTGATCATTAAACAACGCAGATTTGCAGGCACTGCGTACTCTGTCAAATATTGCATGACGTCTATAATCCCAATATTTATGCTGCTCTTGTTTATCGTAAAATTTACAGACATCTTCAACATTTTCTATTGAGCTTATTACGTGACACATATAATCCTGCAAAATACGCTTATCTCCTCTTGTATACTCATAGTCCTTAAATTCTGGATAAGCTTCGAGGTTCAATAATAATGTTAATCGGGCTTGTATCGATATTTCTGATGAAAACTCTATCTGATAACTCATTCCCGGCCAGTACCTGGCATGGAGCCAGCATGCTTTTCTCGGCTGCTTCCTAAAAGCATTAAGAGATTTATTCTCTAGTCCACAAGTGTTATGAAAATAATTTAATCCTGTTAAAGCACCTGCCAAATTTTTTGCTTGCGATTCTTTAGGGGTATTATTAATAAGCTGCTCACAAATAGATGGATTCATCAAACTGGCTAATGCAAGAATAGATAATTCATACTCAGGATGAGGTTGTGCTGGTTTTTTTAACGCAACCTCAAACAGATTTGTATGTTTATCATCATCTGGATCCTGCCTTTTAAACCTAGGTGCTATCTCTGCAACATACTGATTCCAGTCTTTCTTTTTTAATAAAGCTTTTACCATTTCTTCATCGCTATGTTTTAAAAGCCAGAGGATAAACTTATCAATATCAGCACCATAGAGGTTCTCGACGGAGCAGTGGTTTAACAGACCCCATACGAGAGGTCTCAAAATAGATCGGGTCAGCTCTTCATCCATTGCCAAATTTTGTTTTGCCAATACGCTAAATAGCGTAAACCAGCGATTTTGCACAAAGTTAGTAGAACAATAATAGAGGGGGCCACAATCATTTATTTGCTGTACACATGTGAGATAGTTCTTTTCCAGAAATGGGATTAGGCCAATACAACGATCGATTAAAGCTATCCCTGTGTCTTTGTGCCGCATACCCTCATGGCACATAAAAATAAGATCCTCAAGAGTGCTGAAAACGCGTTCATCTAGCTCGAGAAATAGTAAGGCATCCTGGCATTCCAACAAAAATTCAATACTCTCGCTATTATTTTTATTGTTTGTAAAAATCCCTTGAGCAAACTGTTTTAAATTGTCATCGACAGTATCGCAGTTCTTCGGAATCTCGCTCGTAGGCCAATTGTTTTGGAGAGGAGGCAGTGATGTAGGACGAATTTTTTGCATGAAAGCAAGGCAGCGGTTGATTAAATCTTTGTTATTCTCTACATACTTTTTCCAAAAATCCTTAAATTCAGGGTAATTTCTATATTTCTCCGTTGTGAAGCGAGCGGCTTCAAGGATCATGGGGATCTGAGCAACGATTTTAGTCCATAGTGCAAGCGGTGGAGTATCCTTGGTTAAAATCGCTATTTTAAACTCATCACATGCGCTATGTAGTCGCATTAATCTGGATTCAGAAGCACGAGAATTTTCCTCCACCCAACCCGCTCCCGCAAACATCTCAACAATGTCCCCCACTTCAGGGAGCAGCGCTTTTTCAGGATAAAAAGGTTTATGCTTTTCTTCAGATGGCGTGAATTTTTTAATATGGATTTGTGCGTATTGATAAGCTGGATGATCTTTAGGTAGTTCCAATGCTTTGTTGATATCTGCAGCCTGTTGCTCTCGTATATATTCTTTTTCTCCAATAAATAAGGGAACGATTCTGTTATGGTCTGCAAAAATTTTTGCTTGTTCGGCTAGGGCGCTTAAACGATGAAGTAAATTATCTTTCTCTATGCGTATCCCTATGATGTTTGTCGATAGAATACCTTTTTCATCAGCTGTTTCTCTTATAAGGTCGTTGGATTCACTTGGTCTTTGATAGAGAAGGTTATGAACTAAATATCGCCAACTATAGCGATACTCTTCACTGGCGACAACGTATTGTTTTTCAAACGAGACCCGTCTTTCGGCAATCGCCTTGCTGGTGTGATCAGCCTCTATTACGGCAAGTTTATTTTCATCAGGCATTGCAGACTTCTCAATGTTAAGTATTAGCCAATTATTATACAGATCCCGGCATTTTGGATCAATTGTTGCTTATGAATGATATGAACAAATAGGCCATAATAAATTAAATTTTTTTAAGATATTTTAGCAGGAAACTTCCCATTTTAGGAAGTTTCCTGCTAAAATATAAGATATGACTACATTAAAAGATAAGATAATCGAAGCGAATTTTGCAGATTACATCCTGACTGATGTTGATCTTAATAATTTTTTGGACGGAACCGCTGCCGCTCGATATGGAATGGTTAACAAGGCTCTTAAAAAAGGTGAGTTAATTAAGATTCGGCGTGGCCTTTATCTGCTTTCCAATAAATATCGTCACAAAAAACTCAGTAAATTTTTCCTTGCTAGCCGAATTGCTTCTCACAGTTATATTTCTCTTGAAAGTGCATTCTCTTATTATGGCTGGATTCCTGAAGGTGTCACCATAGTAACAAGCATGCTTGGACGGGGCCGTACTAAAAAATTTATCACGCCTTTTGGGGAATTTGTTTTCTATCAGTTGCCAGTCAATGAGTATGAATTTTTAACGGGTATCACTCGTGTCGAAGAAATTAAAAACGAACCTTTTTTTCTAGCTTCACCCCTTCGTGCGTTAGCAGATTATGTCTATATGAAAAAAATAGATTGGAAAGGCTTGGATTATTTTATGGGTAGTTTGCGCATTGACCTAGAAAAATTTATGAAAATTGAGTCCAATGATTTCTTGGAGATTAAAAAAGTTTATCGTTCAAAACGGGTGTTACATTTTTTAGATAATCTTAAAGCGGAACTTAAAAAATAATGAAAAATATCATTGACGAAAGATTAAAAACTTACGCTACAAATACAATTGAAGATGAAGAGCATGCGTTAAAAGAAATTTTGCAAGAGGTCGCGCTGTATGGGTTGGCGAACGCCAATTTTTTTGATAAAGCTGTTTTTCATGGGGGATCAGCCCTGCGAATTTTATATGGGTTGCCGCGTTTTTCAGAAAATCTCGATTTTTTATTAAAAAGTCCAAATCCACATTTTAAATGGGAGCCTTATGTAGATTCCATTGTTGCCACTTGTAAACAATACGGTGTTCATCCGGAAATTACAGATAAAAGTCGTGTGAGTAGTGCGGTAAAAAAAATGTTTTTAAAAGACAGCTCAATTGGAAAAATTATTGATTTGTCATTTATCCATCATCCAGAAAGAAAGCTTATGATAAAATTTGAAATTGATACGAACCCTCCTCTTGGCTCGAATTTGGATGTTAAATTTCCAGAATTTCCATTGGATTATTCTGTTGTAGCTCAAGACCTTTGTAGTAGCTTTGCTGGGAAATGCCATGCTTTATTATGTCGTGAATATATAAAAGGCCGTGATTGGTATGATTTCACTTGGTATGTTGCTAGAAAAATTTCTCCTAATTTTGTTTTTCTAGAACATGCGCTTCGTCAGCAAGGGCCTTGGGTGAACCAGAAAAATAATGTAACACCAGCATGGTTTGTTGATGTAATGGAGAAAAAAATAAAAAGCATTGATTGGGATAGGGCGGCGAATGATGTTGCGCCATTTCTTAATGTTCAAGATAAAAAAATCTTAAATTTATGGGGTGTGGATTTTTTCATGGATAAGCTTGGCAAATTAAAAATAGTGCTATGAAAAAACATTTGTATTAATTCGCCCAGACGGTTTGATTGCAATTGATAATGTACTGTATGGCGGTGATGTGGCGGATCCGAGTATTCATGATGAAAATACTAAAACGATTCGATTGCTGAATGAAAAAATATGGGCGGATGATCGGGTGACGTTGAGTATGTTGCCGATTGGGGATGGGTTGACGTTGGT
>Ga0207055_1070_pt1 | contig 25906 bp, 33 predicted proteins | sample Alteio_BWMinCont_57_FD_153293 | JGI IMG/M metagenome (GOLD analysis project Ga0207055, IMG submission 153293) | Enriched cells from forest soil in Barre Woods Harvard Forest LTER site, Petersham, Massachusetts, United States -... | ecosystem: Environmental > Terrestrial > Soil > Temperate forest >...
ACGTTGTAACTGCTTCGGTATCGCAGTCTCTTTATTTGGGACCGTATCTGGTCGTTCCCGTCAATTCAACCTTATATGGCCGCGTGGCTGCGATCAATGACAAAACAGATAAAGAAGGGCATCATCCTTATATTATTGCGGTGTTTAACTCGGTCAAACGTCCCAATGACACCTCGGAAATACCGTTTAATGCCTTTTTATTGGCCTATAAAACAGGCTATCGTCGCCAGGAATATTTATGGCAGCTTCCGGAAAAAGGCGACGAAAAACGCTCGGCAATCAAAAGCACCGTCAGTGGCGCGATAGCCGGTGCATTCGTCAACCCGATTTTTGGGCCCATTATTGGCGCCGGAGCAGGTTTGACCGAGTCAGCCGTGCTGGACAAGTTTGCACGTGGCGGCTCCGTAAAACTCAAAGAGGATAAAGAATTTTCTATCGCCGTACAAGAAGCATTTTCCATGCCCGTCGATGAGACTCTCGCAACCAGTGCCGCACCTCTTCCGGAAAATCCGCCGCCTGCGGAATGGACAGGGGTCTCGTCATTTCCCTATGCGGTTTTGAAATAATCCGGTTGTTTATTGTGATAGTGTTATTTCAAAAAACCCAACTGGAAATGTCTTTAAAAGCCCTGAAACCGGTAATTCGGAATCCGGATTAGAAGTTGTTTCCATCGTGAAAATATTTTTGACATGCTGATATTGCCACTCTGCTGGGAGCTGGATTGTCGTATCTTTCCATACAGCCTCACCCACGGGAAGCACTTGCTGCCCCTCCGTCAATGTGTACATTAAACGCGGTGCCAGAATCAATACGGCTTTATCGTCCATACAACGGGCAAAGGCGATTAAATGCTCTGCGCCATGGCCGGTTACATCAAGCGGTATGTAATCTCCCCGATGAAAGAGCGTCGTGTTTTTTTGACGATAATTTAAGCAGGCTGCCGTCACAAACAGCTTAACCTGGCCATCGCTGTAACTCGAGAGCAGTTTTGAAATGTCGTTTTCAGAGATAGTGCCACTTAAAACGGGCACCAAATTTTGTAACATACTGAGGCGATTTTTATAATTCACCGGACGGCGATTGTCGGGATCCACCAGACTGAAATCCCAGAGTTCGGTCCCCTGGTAAATATCAGGTACACCGGGAACTGTCAGCTTTAAAATGGTTTGTGACAAAGCGTTCAGCATTCCCCAGAATGCAACCTGTTTTTGAAAGGGCAGAAAATCTTCCAGAAAAGCGTTACTGTTTTCGTCTGACAAAAGCGCCTGCACAAATTTGGTAAGCCCTTCTTCGTATTCAATATTGTTGTTTATCCAACTGGTATGCACTTTTGCTTCATGAATCGCCTTCATCATGTAATTTTGGATTCTTTCCTGAAATACGGGGTAATCCGACGGGATTTCCTCAAAAGGCCATACACCCAATAGTGTCTGGTATAACAGATATTCGTCATTGGCATCCGGAACGGGTAAATCGTTTTCCAGCGATTTTTTATTGCGGTTTATCCGGGACCAACGCTGGAGGTTTTTCTCCCATAACTCCGGCATCTCCGAAAGAACGTTGATGCGTGCACGCACATCTTCCGAACGTTTGGAATCATGGGTCGAGGTGTTCAACATGCCGTAAGGCCGCGTCTTAAGCTGGGCCAGGTTCTGGTGATGAAAGGCATTTACCGATACGCCAAAATGTTGCAAGTCGCCACCCACCTCATTCATAGAAACCAGGCGATTGTATCGGTAAAAAAGCGTGTCTTCCATCCCCTTGGCCATGACCGGCCCCGTATATTGCTGAAACTTCATGGCAAAATGCGTGGCTTCCTGTACGTAATCTTCGTTATGGTATGGCTCAAAATTCAGGGTTAAAATGCGGTAAATAAAATCATAAATGGAAGGATCGACAAGCGGGTTGTGTTTTTTAGCCGCCTGCACCGCCCACTGGATGTATTCTCCATCTTTCTTGCCAATGGCGTCGGGAACAATATACGTGCGATAAACCGGAAAGACGGCAACCACTTCGGTCAACGCCCGACGCAGATCGTTCCAGGTGAAGTCGCGCGTGGTCCAGTCTTTTTCCGACAAGCGGTTCAACTGGTTGGTCAAAACACTGAGTTCGCTGGCCATGGATTCCTTCATGATCAATCGCTTGCACTCGTAAATCCGCTCCTGCAGAGAACCATTCAGCCCGGTAAATTCCCGATAAACACGTGAAAAATCTTCTTCGTTCGCCTTGTTGATAAACAGCCCTGTCAGGTGGTTGGCAAACTCGTAACCGGATGTGCCATGAACAGCCCAGTCGGGAGACAAATCTTCGTAAGGCGCCAGAATTTTTTCCGCCACCAGATACAAGGGCCAGTTTGCAGGAGCGGTTTCATCGAACGTCATGCCTCTGGCCTGGGCCGCTTCAGTTTGTAGTTGGCGGAAATAGCCCGCCGGATCATAAAGCCCGTCCGGGTGATCGATTCGAAAACCGGCAACCTTGCCCTCCTCAACCCACCGGAGCAGCAGCCCATGCGTATCCTGAAACACATTTTGCGCTTCGTTCATATTTAAACCGGCCAGATCGTTGACATCAAAAAAACGGCGATAGTTAATTTCATCACTGGCAACCCGCCAGGAGGCAAGCCGGTAAACCTGGGCCTCCAGTAACTGATGCATCCGCTTGATGTTTTCGGGCTGATCCTTGAGCTGATTAAAATCCGCTACGTTTTCGGCAATAAACGCTTCCACTTTGGGATCCTGCTGACACAGGTCCAGCAGGCGTTTGAGGGTTACGGTTTTTTCCCGTTGCCGCGTGTCCATCTGGGTTTCATTCAGATAACTGTAATAGGGTAAATTTTCCAGAGCCGTGATAATGCTCTGATACTCCAGAAATGACCATTCCTTTTCGGCCAGCAGAAGCGATAGTTCGTCCAGCCGTTGTTTTAAGATAAATGGATAGGTGTTGGGGTTCAAGGGCCAGAAATGATCATAGTAGTGGAAGTTGAAAGTGCCGGTATCCTTTGCAAAGCCAAGCCGGATCTCACCGTTTTCCAGCACCTGGCCGTATTGGTTGCCCAAAACCGGCAACAATACCTTTCCACGCAATTCGTCTTTTAACGGCATCCAGTCAATGTCGAAATAATTAGCATACGCCGATGCCCGACCATTTTCCAGAATATCCATCCACCAGATATTATCACTGCCCACACCCATGTGGTTGGGGACAATATCGACAATCAGCGCCATGTCATTGGCTTTCAGTTCAGCGCAAAAACAGTTGAAATCCGCATCACTGCCAATTTCCGGATTCAAGTGTCCATGATCCACAATGTCGTACCCATGCATACTGCCGGGCCTTGCAGCCAATAGCGGCGATGCATAGCAATGACTGACGCCCAGTTGTTTTAAATAGGGGATCAATTCGATAGCCTGCTTGAGGGTAAACCCATGGTTAAATTGCAAGCGGTAAGTACATTGCGGAATATTCGTCTCAAAGTTTGCAGTCCACACTTTTTGTTGAACCACTTCGTCGGATGTTGTGGGGTTGGTTGTGGTTGTCATTCGTTCAAACCCTCCTGTTTAAACCACACGGCAGCGCTAGCCGGTAGTTGTCCTTCGGTCACTTGTATGGAAATAGTGGGACGGGTTTCAAAAAGCATCTGCGTTTTTAAAGGGGACTGGCAAGAAACCCCGTCATCTCCAAAGTTGGCCATGAGATATAGTTTCTCTCCGGTCGTTTCCATCTCCCATGATACTTGAAATGCGCCACTGCCAAGGCTCTGATAGTCAGTTTTAAAGCGTCCAGAGGACATTTTCAAAAGCGGCACAATTTCGCGGTGACGAATATCAATCAGCGTTTGATAGTATTTCAGCCAAACCTGCTTTTCGGGATGATTGAGTGCTTCCCAGTTCAGTACGGCACTTTGAAACGTTTTAATATCTGAAGGATCCGGAATCTGTGCCCGGCGTTTTGGATCGCTGAATTCGGAAAACTTTGCAAACTCGTGACGTCTGCCTTCCGTTACTTTTTGCGCTAGGTCGGGTTCAAAATCGCAGAAAAATGGAAACGGCTGATCACACGCCCATTCCTCTCCCATAAACAACATGGGGATTTGTGGCGACAGTATAAAAACGGCAACCGCAACCTGAATTTTTTCAGGATCGGCAATCACGGTGATACGTTCCCCAAAAGCCCGGTTACCAACTTGATCATGATTCTGAATAAAAGAAATAAACCGCGTCAGCGGCAAATCCATGCTGATTTCTCCCCGAAGTATACCGCCGCGATAGTGAGATGGCTGACCCTGGTAATCAAATCCCTCGGTCAAACATCTTCCCAGATGCGCTGTGGGATTTTCGGCATAATCCGCGTAATAACCGCCTGTTTCACCGGTTATCAATACATGGAGGGCATGATGGATATCATCATTCCACTGGGCTGTGTAATATCCGGGACCATCCGCCAGATAGCGAACGAGATTATCTTCGTTTTCAAGCATTAAATGAATCATGCGATCTTGTCCGGGCCCCGCCTGTACAGCTTTAGCCAGTGTTTCCAGGATATGGCGCTCAGATTGATCGTAAATTGCCTGAACGGCGTCCATGCGCAGACCATCCAGATGAAATTCCGTGAGCCAATATAATGCGTTTTCAATAAAAAACGAGCGGACGATTTCACTGTGAGTATCATCGAAGTTAATTGCGTCTCCCCAGGGCGTTTGATGTTTACTGGTAAAAAACGGCGCAGCATAGGCATGAAGATAGTTGCCTTCAGGGCCGAAATGATTATAGACCACGTCCAGAAACACCATGAGCCCCTTTTGATGTGACGCTTGAACCAGCATTTTTAAATCATCGGGATCCCCATAACAACTATCCGGTGCATACGGAAAAACCCCATCATAGCCCCAGTTTATGGCACCGGGAAAATCAGAGACCGGCATAAGCTCAATGGCGGTAATGCCCAACTGAACCAGATAATCCAACTTGTCAATCACCGCCTGAAATGTCCCTTCCGGCGTAAATGTCCCTATGTGAAGCTCGTAAATGACAGCCTCTTCCCAGGGACGCCCGCGCCATTCTCCATCCTGCCAATCGAAATCCGGAGTCACGAGACAACTGGCACCGTGCACATCCTGTGGTTGATACCGGGAGGCTGGATCAGGAACGATCAGATTGCCGTCTATCCGAAATTGGTAATGGGTTCCCGGCTTGGCGTATTGCGTTTTACAACTATAAAAACCATTCTCTGTTGGCTGCATGGCAATAACCTGCTGTCCCACATTCAAAAGTAACTCCACCTGCTGCGCTGTAGGAGCCCATAGACGAAATAAAAACACTCCCTCTTTGGAAGACGAGGGACCAAATTGGCTAGACATCATTTCATGATCTTATAAGGTTTGCGTTGCAATTATCCATAGCCCACATGGGTATATTTGCAGCCCCAGCGAGCAGGAAATAGCCACTCAACCGATAGACTTGTGTTACTTCTGCACTGATAATTACGATATAAACACTTAGAAATGTTAAGAAAATTTGGGAGAAATATCATGATCAAAAATATTTCTTCGTTTCTGCTTTTAGTTTCATTGTTGTTTAGTCCGGCTTTTGTAACATTGCCCGCACAGGCGCAATATTATTACGGTCATTCGCACTATTATAGTTACAGGCATCGTCATCCCATTAAAGCTTACTTTCACCGTCATCCTTATCAGAAAAAAGCTGCTATTGGCGCCGGTATAGGAGCCGTTGGCGGCGGCCTCTTAGGCGTTGGCGTCGGCAAAGGTGCTGTTGTGGGTGCCGGAGCCGGTGCTGGTTATGAATATCTCAAAAGACATTTTTAAAAGTATGAAGCAAGATAGCAAATCAGTCCTCATGGGAATTATCCTTTTTGTTCTGTTCGGCACAATCGCCATTGAAACTGTTATGCTTCTGGTTCAAGAGGATGTTCATCGCAAGATAGAGGCGCAATCAGAGCAGGCATTGGGGCGCTTTTTGAAGCAGGGACATCCCCTGTCAGCTATAGGAAGAACAATCCTGCTGCTTAAGAATGTTCGCTTTTGCTGGTCCGAAAAAGTCTGCGTCAATACCGAACGTATGACTGCCGGTGTTATTCCAGTATCGGGGCAGGAGGTAAATTTTGACGATATCAATCGGTTTATTGTCAATGTCCAAAATGCGGATGTTTTAATCAGCCCCACAACCATGGAAGGGATGTTTAACGAGAGTATCTTTAATTATCCGGGGTCAAAATTGCGAAATTTAAGGGTAGAAATTATACAGGCGGGACGTCAAAATCATATCAAACTCTCCGGTAGCCTTAAATATTTGCTCTGGATTCCATTTGAAATGGACACGGATATGCATGTGGATCATAAAACCAATACGTTGGTTATTTCGGTCAATACCTTGCATGTGTTCGGTTTTATTCCGGCAACCTGGATGATTGAACTCAAACCCTTTCGTCTGGAAAAGCTGCTCACATTGCCACCCAACCGGTATTTAACAATTCATCAAAACGTGATGATGGTAAAACCTTTTGGTTTGTTCCCACCACCTCGCATTGATGGCCAGATGTCCGGTATTGAGGTTACCCCCAATATGATCATGTTGCATTTCAGAGGCAATGATATGGGATTTCCGAAACTTCCCATTCCGGGTGCGCAGAATTATATTTATCTGGTGGGAGGCACCACGCAATTTGGCCCGTTCAAAATGCTGGGCACTCAGGTTCAAGTGATTGATCAGAACCCCGGCAATCTCTTTCGGTTCTCTCTAATGAATTATTGGCACTATGTGCTGTTAAGCCGGATGCAAATACAACAAAATAATGCAATGGTATTGTGGATGCCGGATCATGGCTCTTTAGCAAAATATAAAAGACAACCTAAGACTTAAGAAAGGGCTGACCTTATGTTACTGAACCCCTTCGGTGATCGCCAAATTTCCTATGATATCAGGCTTTAGCCCTATACTCAACAAATGGTTGGTGACATAAAATGACCTTATCTGGACATAAATTAACGTTAAATGGACGCATTTTAACCCTTTAAATTATAAAATAGGCATTATTAGGATTGATGCCATGATCGCTCTACTGGGAGGCTTACTGGCATTGTTAGGGGTGCCGTTAATTAACGAGTCCTTCTTTTAAAGCTTTGACGGCAGCCTGGAGGCGATCAGACACAAACAATTTTTGTAGAATATTGCATACATGGGCCTTGGCTGTGTGGATGCTGATAAACAAATCCGTTGCGATCTGCGGGTTACTTCTCCCTTGCGTTACCAGCAGGAGCACTTCCTCCTCTCGATCGGTCAGTTGATACTTATGATTTAAAGGCGGGCGGGGAATTGCATCAGCTGCCGGAGGTCCTTGCAGATGTTTTTCGCTTGCCATAGGGATAGCCGGATCCAACCAGGTACCTCCTGCAACAACAGACTGTATCACTTCCACCAGGCGAGCCGGATCAATATCTTTCAAACAGTATGCATTGGCACCGGCATCGAATGCGTTTGTCACCTCTTTTGTTGTGTCATGAGATGTTAAAATCACGACTTTCATGTTGGGATCAAAGTCTTTGACTCTTTGCGTGGCTTCAATGCCATTCATTTTGGGTAAACCCAAATCCATCAATACAACGTTAGGACGCAACATCCGAATGGCGACAAGGGCATCCTCTCCATTGTCAGCTTCCCCGACAACATTCAGAGTCGCTATTTTTTTAAAATACGAGGTCAAGCCTAAACGGGTCAAGTTATGATCTTCCACCAAAAATACGCTGATAAGCTGATGGAGTGGCATTACTGTATTTGGGTTTGACAGGGTACCAGTTATCATAACAGACTCCTTACGCTCGGTGTATACGCTATTTATTATAGAGATTAAAACGATGCTCGTATTGCTCTTGTTGCTAAATATTGTTAGCCAGGTAACCAAACTTACATTAGCCATACGGATACCGTCATTATAGATTCTACTGAAATGCTACTACAGCCGAACTATTTATTGAATTTCTGTAGTGCCTATATTAAATTAGCCTAACGGCTATAATTATATGTCCATGATGGTGATCCCCAAATGATGCTTGGTTGGTATTGTAATGACACGGGAAAAGCTGAACTGTATCAGCCCCGGTTTATCGACTTTGTGAGCGTTGATTGACGCAAGCAAAACAGAACAGAAATGAGGAAACCAAGATGATTAAATCAAAGTGGCTGTCGTTGGGCATTGTGCTTGCGGCAACGATAGCGCTTTCCGCACCATTTGCGGCACAAGCAGAATCCACTGTGACAGAAAGGATTGTTATAGGCCAATCGGCTTCCACAATACCAACATGGGATGCTTACGGCAAAAAAGCGGTGCTTTTTAACGTGATCAACCCTACTTCATCTTCAGTAACGTTTGCGGTACCCAGCCTGGGTATTCGTAACGACGTTCCTGCAGGAGCAGATAAGACGTTTTATGTTGATATGTCTCGGGTGAGCGATGCGTCCGTGGCCTATGAAATTCTAAATGCCGATGATTCTCGTCTAATCTCAGGCATTCTTAATAACACCGATGCATTGTCCGATTCAAACATGAGTGTGTACAAAAGTATGACGACCACCACCGCCTATACTGAGCCTGCAACAAAACCTGAACCTCTCTATCAGACGCAGCAGCCTGTCAGTTACACAACTAAAACAACCACACAAACATTCTCAGAAACCCCAACGCCTTAGGACGTTCGTGGGTATTGGTAAGCGTTGAAACACGACATTGTCTTTGTCCTCATTGCAGCCCTCATTTTGGGGGCTCTGAGGCAAGGGCATTTTACCAGGGCCTTCTCTACCAAGTGAGGTTGATTTAAACAATCCCTTCCTGTACCGCTTTTACCGCTGCCTGAACACGGTCATGGACCGCCAGTTCTTGCAGAATATGACTGACATCCGCTTTAACCGTATGGATGCTGACAAAAATTTCCCGGGCAATTTCAGCGTTATTTTTACCTTCCACCAGACAATGCAAGATTTTAATCTCTCGCTCGGAGAGTATCGGTTCGAGATGGCTGGATTCATTGTCGGCATCATGATTCGGTTGTGTCAGTAATGCCATGGCAACCTTTGCAATAGCCGGGTCCAGCCATATGGCACCTTCATGTACGGTCTTAATGACTTCCAGAAGGCGTTTTGTATCAATATCTTTCATGCAGTATGCATTGGCTTCAGCCATTAATGCAGCGACCACTTCCGTTTGATCTTCATGGGATGTCAGGATGATGATCTTAATCTGTTTGTCAAAGGCCTTGAGCCTACGGGTGGCTTCAATACCATTCATACGGGGCAGCCCCAAATCCATCAGCACAACGTCGGGCCTTAACGCTTTAACTTGTGCAATGCCGTCCTTTGCATTATTCGTCTCTCCCACAAACGCCACTTGGCTATCGCTTTTCAGCAGAGTAACAAGACCAACCCTATCCAGGGCATAGTCTTCAATAATAAACACCCGAATCGGGCTGGTTTGAGTGGGACTCATCAGGTTTCTCACACGGTCAAAGCATCACTGGACAACTACTGCATGAGTATACCAGCTTCCAGGATTCTGGCAAAATACAAATTGCTCCCCTGCTTCTAACTAAGAAACAAGGGAGCAATTGTCATTATTGGGGTATAACTACCACCAGCCATGGTGGTGATGACGATGCTCGCCTCTTTGTTCCCAGCGGTGTCGCCCGTTATCGTTATCATACCGATGATGTCTGCCCCATTGGGCATGGGCAACGGTAAATAAAGAACTCCCCAGCAATAGACTGAGTAGCCCCAACGCCAACTTTTTATTCATGATATATCTCCTTTTTTAGTGTCACTACAATAGATAGCTTTAAACTCAGAACACTATCTCATCTTGACGCCTTACTCAAAAGAGTTCTATTCGCTTGGTAGCTATAAATTAAGCGCCATTGTTTAACCATTTAAGCCACCTGAGACAAAAATATCGACAGTTGGGTGATTTTTTACAGGTCTGTATTTGTCATACTTCTCCTAGTGACAAAGCAAACAACTCACCAAGGAGATTAATAATGACTTCTCAAGCCGTTAGACCTTCCATAATGCCAGTTCAGGCTACCAGCCGGTTTACCTTTGTTCAAATGCTACTGCCTGAATTTCTATCGGATGCGATATTTCAAAACACATTGATTGCGTTGGTAGCGGTGGCTTTAATGAATGCGTTCCTGGTGTTTTCAGGGTTTTTATTTATCGCTTCAATGTTTCTTGAAGGAATCGGCTTATGGGCCTCCGTTGCCTTGGTAACAGGCTTACTGTTTTCAGGTGCATGCTTGGTCATTGGTTTGCTTATTAGCCGATTCGAAGAGACCCACAGTTATAATCTACGTCATCAGCAATCATAAAAAGGAGTTATTTTTATGGGACAAGTTATTTTGGATTTTAAAAATATTTCGGGCATTTTTAGCCCAGCCGATGCTGAGCCGATTCTATATGAACTGGGGCAGCGTCATATTCCAATGAAGGATATCAGCGTGTTAATGTCGGAAACCACCGGCAATACTTTGATTAAAATGAGCGGGAGTAACAAAGCACCGGAAGGCGCCACGATTGGTGGCATCAGTGGTGGCATCATCGGCGGCATTATAGGAAGCCTTGTGCTTGCCGGCTCTATATTGGCTCCCGGTATTGGCGTTCTGGTTGCAGGCCCTTTGGTTGGTGCCTTGGCAGGTACCGCTGCCGGGGTAGGAGCCGGTGGTGTTCTGGGAGGCTTGATTGGGTTAGGCATTCCCGAACGCGAAGCCAAATATTACGAAGATGCCTTAAAAGAAGAAGGCAATATGATGATTGCCGCCCGGGTACCCAAAGAAGTCACGCCAGAAATAAAGGCTCTATTTGAACAGTTTGAAGGTAAAAATCTACATATCAGCAATTAATTTTTCCGATATCTCTCTATCTCCCCTTCTAACACTTCACTTTCGGCATACCTCCAGTAGGTATGCCTTTTTATTTAAGAAATCAGTTTGGCAAAACTTATAGCCAGTTCGGTAATATAAATAAAGGGGATACAGTTATAAACTGTGGGCAAGATGTAAGGTTTTATACATCTACTCATCAAAAATAACCAAAGAAAAAGGAGACAACCATGAACAAGCCCGTGAATAAAAATACAACTACGGATAAAGAAACGCCGCAGAAATCAAATGGTAATCGATTCAATACCACAGTGAAAAAACCCACTTCTCTACAAGCACCCAAAAAAGTCGCTCCTAACGCTCACGGTAAAAATGCGGAACTGGAATTATAGATTAAAAATCTTGAAATCCATTCCCGGGTTTTACATGGTTAAAAGATAATAAGGAGTTTGACATGGCTTATCGAGAAAAAATGCGACCGGTAGATTACACTTCTCCAGAAAAGGATTCCCTGCAGGAGATATCAACGACTGTGGAAGAAGGGATTGATTGCCTTAAAAATAAGGCTACGGAGTTGGGTAATCAGGTTGTTAAATTAGGTAACAGGCTTTCCGGCAGAATAGAGCTTGGAAAAGACAAAACAGCGGAAGCCATGGAGTCTACCAGCCAATCACTCGATAAGGCTGCCCAGTATGTGAAAAATAAAACCCCGGGCAGTATGGCGGCGGATCTTTATCATGTTGCCTTAAAACATCCTGGTAAAACGCTGTTTTTCTTCGGTGCTCTGTTTTTGCTGATAGGCAGTAAACGTCAAAAGTGCACCTAAGATATCTGTTGCTCTTTCTGAATACACGCCTGTATGCTCGACATTTAATGTTGAGCTTTTTTCTTTGGAAAGATAACAATAATAGCCATGCGTCGGATAGTAATAAAGATAACATACTTTTATAATGAGACATATGCATGCACAAGCGATGTATGTATGAAAGGAGTAAGTCATGCAAGCTATTTCATCAATGTCCCCCTTCTCTCCGCGTATAAGACCTATTCAATTTCAAAGAGTAGTCCTGGAGTACGCGCTTCCCAAAGGGGGGCAAGCATTGCCTTCCGCTATATTTTTTGTTCGCAAGGGTATGGGAGTAAATCGGCGTTCCTATCAACATCCAATAGCTACAGAAGAAGAATAAAACAAGAAAAGGAATTTTGCATGAGACCTATTTTCTATTCTCCTATGTCTACTATGGTGCAGTACACTCGATATTTACCTTTTCGTCAGGATCCGAATACGGCTGCCCAACAAAATTTACAAGCTCGGGATCAAAGTCAGATACAGGTGGATGAAGAACGAGGACGGGTAGCAGATGCCCAGAATAAAAGTGCTCAAGCGGATACGGACAGGCAACTGGCACAACGCTATTATGAGCAGATGACGGGTTTGCAACAGCAGTTGGAAACACTGCGTTCCCAACGCCAAGCGTTATTGGATCGATCACAGCAAATGTAGATTTTGCTCATCGCAACTTTGACAATTATTTACATAGAAGTTTATGGCTATTTATTTTTTAGCCACTTCGGTCATGAAACAAAAAACGAAGTTGATTAGAATACAAGCATAGAGGGAATCACTTTTGCTCTTTGCAAAACATGAGAGAAGGATGAAAAATATGACAGGCACAACCGTTGAATCCACTCCGAAAACGGATGAAGGCAAAAAAATACTCAAATTATCATTACAAGAACTGGCACCGGCAAAACTCCATGACTGGAATGCAGTCTCTTCGCAAATTGCTTCCTATTTTCGACAATTGCTGGAGAGCAAGCAGATAGAAACGGTTGCCTATGTAGAGCTCCCCTCTATATTCGAATTTTCCGATTTTTTTAATTGTTGTGAAATGGATGTTTTTGATGCCCTGTATGAATTAAAACTCCAAGCGTATTGGTATGAAATTCATAAGGTTGATGGATTCATCAATCTTTGTGATCCATTACTCAGAAAACTCATTAACACCCGGCGGTGGAGGGGATTCCCCAAAATGCGACCCGAATCATGGGATTGCCTTCGCCAGATCAAAGCACATCAGCAACACTTGGAGATTCTACCGGGACTATGTGCCAGTTAACATCCGCGTCTATCTCTGAAGACGGATAATTTCTTAACCAAATTTCTAAAAATCAAAAGTGGTCTGAAAGTTCGAAATGCTTTTCGTTTCATCACTATCGACAGCGTATTTCTATCATCGGGCATCAAAATATTGAGATCCTCTGAATATTTTCCGGAAATTTTGGTATGGTTCTTCGTCGCTATTGCCATGGGGAGAATCCTTGGTAAGTTATATATGGATTCATATTGGGGGATTATAACAACGCTCACATTGCTCTTGTGACTATATATCGCTAGCCGGGTAACCAAACTTATATTGGCCATGCGGATACCCCATGTTTTCCTGTTTAGGTCAATATAGGAGGGTATAGACAGGTAAACTTCCATGAAACCATTGAAAATGCTGATTCTGGAAGAATCTAAGATTGATACGGCTTTGGTTGTCGATGAGTTGAAACAAGGCGGCTTTGATCTTTTTTCGGAACGGGTGGATACCGCTGAAACGATGAAAACAGCACTCTCTAAAGAGCCTTGGGACGTTATTGTCTCCGATTACACCATGTCCCGCTTCAGTGCATTGGCCGCCCTAGCTGTGTTGCAACACAGCGGGCTGGATATTCCGTTTATTATTGTTTCCGGCAGCATTGGCGAAGAGATTGCGGTTGAAGCTCTGAAAAAAGGGGCCAATGACTATTTGATGAAGGGCAATCTGGCGAGATTGGTCCCGGCCATTGAACGGGAAACCCGGGAGGTTCAGGAGCGAAAAACACGCAAGCAGGTTGAGGATGCATTAAAAGAGACTGAAAACACATACCGGCGCTTAGTGGATGGCGTAAAGGATTACGGGATCTTTATGCTGGATCCGCAAGGTAAAGTGCTCAGTTGGAATGCGGGAGCGGAACGGATCACGGGTTACACAACAGATGAAATCTTGGGGCAGGCTTTTTCCATGTTCTATCTGGAAGAAGACATTCAGCAAGATAAGCCGGAGATTGAATTGAAAGCGGCTTTGGCCCATGGCGGGTTTGAGTCGGAAAGCATCCGTGTGCGCAATGGTCAAAAAACGTTTTATGCCCAAGTGGTTATCACACCCGTTTATCATGAACTGGGACAACTGATCGGTTACTCTGTCATTACCCGGGACATTACCGAGCGTAAGGATGCAGAAGAAAAAATAAAAGTACTGGCTGCGGAACTTGAACAACGTGTGCGAGAGCGTACCGACCAGCTGGAGCAAGTGAATAGAGAACTGGAAAGCTTTTCTTACTCGGTCTCTCATGATCTTCAGGCACCGGTACGTAATTTGTTGAGTTTGTGTAAGAAACTCCTGTCCCGTTACGGCAATCAACTGGATGAAGAAGGTAACACGTTTCTGGAATACATCATGGAGAGCGGCCAGCAAATACATCTGCTCATCAATGATTTGCTCAACTTGTCCAGGGTCAGCCAAAATACACTGCGACTCACCACCATCAATTTATCCGAAATGGTCAACGATGTTGTCCGTAATCTTAAAGCACGAGATCCCGACCGCCAGGTGGAAGTCGAAATCACAAAAGGCATCAGTGTGACAGGCGATGCGTCACTTCTGAAAATTGCCCTCCAAAATTTACTGGAGAATGCCTGGAAATTTACATCGAAAATCCCACAGGCCACCATTATATTCGGTGAAATCCCTTATCAGGGCAAAGTGGCCTATTTTATCCGCGATAACGGTGTCGGCTTTGATCCGGCCTATCAGGACAGATTGTTTACCGCCTTTCAGCGCCTGCATGGTGCGGATGAGTACCCCGGATCAGGCATTGGACTGGCCACGGTGCAGCGGATTATCCATCGTCACGGCGGAAAGGTCTGGGCGAAAGGGGATATCGACCATGGCGCCTGCTTTTACTTTACCTTGTGACCAGAAATCTTCCGAAAAGATTAATATTCCGGCCGACACATTCGCTATCTATTTTGATGCAACTGTATTACTATCCAAACAGTGCATGAAAGGACTATCCCAATGAGTAACGATTTAAAGTTACTCCTGATTGAGGATTCCACCATCAATGCGACGATAACCGTGGATGAGTTGCGTCGTGGCGGATATAACCCCAAGGCGACGCTGATAGAAACCTCCGAGGACTTGGAGCGTGTCTTACAGGATAACACATGGGATCTCATCATTTCCGATTATAATTTGCCCCATTTTGATGCGTTATCCGCCTTGCAGATACTCCACGACAGTGGACAAGACATCCCCTTTATCATTCTATCCGGCAGCATTGGCGAAGAGATTGCCGTGGAAGCCTTAAAAAAAGGGGCTAACGACTATTTGATAAAAGGCAATCTGGTTCGCTTATCCGCGATTGTTGAACGGGAACTACGCGAAGTGGGAGAGCGAAAAACATTGGACCTGGCTGAAATAGCCTTGCAAGATGTTCAAGAGTTCAAAAAAACCATGGTTGCCACGTTGACCCATGATCTCAAAACACCCATTCGCGCGGAACATCGTATCCTCGAATTCTTCAAGGACGGTAATTTTGGCGACGTGAATGACGTGCAGAAAAATGTCCTCCAGCAGATGATTCTGTCCAATCGTTATATGGCGCACCTGGTGGATAATATGGTGTTGGCGCATTTGTATGAAGCCGGCGAGGTGCCTTTAAAACTGGAATTGACCGGTATCAACCAACTCATCCGAACGGAAATTACCAACGTGTTTACCTATATTGCGCAAGAGAGGGGAGAAACATTATTATTGGAACTTGAGGGTGCTCTTCCCGAGACATGGATAGACACCTTTCAAATTCAACGGGTCATTAACAATCTCATCCAAAATGCCATTATGTATACCGAACGGGGTGGTGCCATTACTGTGTGTACCATGAAACAGAAAGATAAGATTCTTGTTTCTGTAGAGGACACAGGCGTTGGGATTGAATCGGAAGAAATCAAAGTACTGTTTCAAAAGTACAAATCCATCTCAAAAACTTTAAAACATATTGGGACCGGGCTGGGACTTTACTTATCCAAACAGATTATTGAGGCCCATGGCGGGGAAATCGATGTGGAAAGCAAAATTGGCAAAGGCAGCCGATTTTTCTTTACCTTGCCCATCAAAAAGCAGCATCCAAATTAACCTGGAGCATTTCGACTCTAAGATTAACCTTGATTAATGGTAAGAAGCACAGCAATGGCCGCAATCGTCATCAGAATTGTAATAATCCATCCCATTGCATTCGAAAAGCCCGAATTTGTGTATTTTCCCATAATTTTTTGATTATTAGAGATAAGCATAATGATGATCATCAAGGGAGGGGCGCATAGCCCATTGAAAATAGCTGTATAATATAACATTTTAAAAGGCGGAATAGACGTAAAGTTAACGAGAAGCCCTATCAGCGTACAAGCAATAATGACGCCATAAAACCCACGCGCTTCGTTGAATTTCTTACCTAATCCTTCATCCCATCCAAACGTCTCCGCTACTGCATAAGAGGCGGACCCTGCCAGGATGGGAACCGCTAAAAACCCTGTACCAATAATGCCTGCGGCAAACAAAAGAAACGCAAAATCCCCAGCGAGTGGCTTAAGCGCCTGGGCTGCTTGCGTGGCTGTTTCTATATTTCTGATATTATGAACGCCGAGTGTCGAGGCGACTGTTACGATAATGAAGTACATCACCAGGTTTGAGAAAAGCATTCCCACCATTGTGTCTATACGCATGTCTCGAATATCGCATTTATTGATTTTAGGTCTTCCCTGGCCAATTGCTTCAATCTTGTGTTCTTCTATTTCTTGTTCCACTTCCTCATTTGCCTGCCAGAAGAAGAGGTAAGGCGAGATAGTGGTTCCCAAGATAGCGACAATATTGAGCAAATACGGTTTACTGAAGGAAAAGCTGGGAATAAAAGTTGCTTTTAAAACCGAATGCCAAGGTTGTTTGACAATAAAAGCCGTAATAATATAGGCAAAAAGCGCCAGGGTTAAGTATTTTAAAAAACGGGCATACTGCGGATAGGGAACCAAAACCTGGAGAATTAAGCTTGCCACGGTCATTGTCAATAGCCAGAATATGAACGGAACCCCTAAAAGCATTTGACCGGAAGAAGCCATAGCGCCTAAATCTGCACCAATGTTGATGGTATTGGCAATGACCAGGAGCAAAACAGAAAAATAGAGAATCCATCTCGGGTAATGTCTTTTGATAATGCCCGCAAGACCCTTGCCTGTTACCATGCCAATCCGACCACACATCTCTTGAATAACAGTCATGAACGGGTAGGAAAAAAGGGCTGTCCACAGCTGAGTATAGCCGAATTGAGCGCCGGTTTGTGAATAGGTTCCAATCCCGGAAGGATCGTCATCAGAGGCCCCGGTTATAAAGCCAGGTCCTATTACTTTGAAAAGTTTTTTTAATTTTTCCACGAAAATAGGGGTATCCTTATTCGTCTAATGCTCTTCATTATACTGCAATTATATATAGCCATCTGGCTAAAATATTGATACCGCATGAGCAATGCAATTACCTGACTCTACAGGTAAACTAAGAGTACAACCCTCATTAAGGAGATATAACATCATGAATACACAAAGAATCGCCGCCTTTATTGCCGCGTTAACCATTATTGGCACAAATAGTGGCTTACCGGTACAAGCCCAAACATATTATGGAAATGCCCATTATCATCACTACCATCACCATACCTATTTTCAACGCCACCCCTACCAAAAAACCGGCCTTATTGGGGCTGGAGCCGGCGCTGCCGCAGGCGCTCTTTTGGGAGGCCGTGGCGGCATTGTTAAAGGGGCCGTTCTGGGAGGCGGTGCCGGATTAGGCTATCAATACTTGAAAAGAAGAGGAACATTCAACTAAATCGGTTTGATCCCTAGGTTCGATAAAATAGCCGATCGACTGATTTAAATGTATTGCAACTGTTTTAATGTTGTGAATACCGATGTATCGTTAATCAAAGGAGATACGGTTATGAACATAAAATCTTGCTGGACTTCCAGTATGGCAGGCGCTTTGTTGTTAGGGAGTTTGATCAGTTTGGGACAACCTGCTTTTGCGGTTCAGTATGATCAATGGCGGGCTATTCAGCATGACCGAATTGATGCGGCTCGGGATCGCGGGTATATCAAGCCCGAAGAGAGAGAACGTATGAGTGTACGAGTGGATCATGTGGATAAAGAACATTTTGCAGACTGGCATGAAGACTATTGGCACCATCATCCGGATGCATGGCGTTATGAGGAAAACAGCGGATGGTCTAATGGCCACTATGCCGGTTATCCCTATCCAAATGACACTTTAGGTGATATCCGAGACATTCTGAGTCGGTTTTAAAATTAGGAGATTAATGACGTGGTAATGACAAACCAAAAACCCTTTCTGACAGATACCCAGAAGTTGCGCCGACGCATGCGCGAACAAATTGAAGATGGCGCGGTGACGCCCAATTATCAGGGCGACGTTCAGGGTACAATCGCCATTTTACAAGGTGTCCTGGCAAGTGAAATTATGTGCGTCCTTCGATATACAATGCATGCCATTTCGGCCACTGGCATTAACAGTGAAGCCGTCAAAATCGAATTTCAGACCCATGCGAGCGAAGAGCATGCACATGCAATCAAGGTAGCTGAGCGGATCAATCAGTTGGGTGGAACACCGAACTTCAATCCTGAAGGCATGACATCCAGGTCCATCTCGGAATATGGCAACGCGACGGATCTTGTCGACATGATCAAAGAGAACCTGATTGCCGAACGTATTGCGGTTGAACATTACAGGGATCTGGTTCGACACTTTGCCGATGACGATCCCACGACTCGGGTGATGCTGGAAGGTATTCTGAGCACCGAGGAAGAGCATGCAAACGACATGCATGATCTCCTTGCGGCTCATAATGGATAGACGATTTTTCAGAGTCCATGATTATTCCCTCTCACATAGTCTTTCTGGCGCTATGATATAGCGGCAACCTGTTTATTGTCGTTCAAAATATGGAACAGTGTTTTTGAAATCTGCCGATCATTCCACTCCACGTCATAGACATTCGACAGAACTTTATTTTTTCCAGCCGGATCCTCACCGTCGATTTGGACTAGATATTCATAGCTCAGGAAATCTTCGGGAATGGTGCTTCCCAATATCTGAAGATGCAGAAATCGGCTGTCATCTTCTTCTTGGAGGCTTTTTCGGGCTATTGTGTCTTCAGGGACCAGATAAGTATCGATAATGCTCTCACCATCGCTGTCAGGTACCTGGCTCGCTGGCGTAAACAACAGCCGAAATTTCCCCCGAATTTTGTGGGAGGCGTTAAACAGGCTGGCAATATTATTAATGTATTTATTGCAACGTTCGATAACTTTTTTCATATGAATTGTCCCTCTCTGTATTAATATCTAGCAGATGTTCTATTTTGAATGAGCCAGTTCAGCAGATTTTGCCTGGCTATCCATTATTTGTTTGTCAATTGTATTCCCCTCAGCTTCGGATAGGTAAGAAGGGCAAGTATCTAAAAGTATGAAGTCTGTTTGTTTCATTCTTTCAAGAAATATCCTTAGCTCAGAAACTCGGACCATGTGGAGATGTTCAGGCTCATCGACATGAATAAAAATAATATTTTCGATATACTCTTCCATTGTTTTATGTTCACTCTCAGCCTTCTCCAACACCGACTTTAAGCTAACAATAGGTTTCAAATAAGGATACAGGCTATTGAGTTCAAATAATTGAAGAGAGCGAATTCTATCCAGAATCTCACTAATGTCTTCCATACGGCAATTCTGGTCACATGTGTCAGAATTTGCCAGATAATTCTCAAGTGACTGTATTATTTCATCGTATTCTTGTTTTACATAATTTACAAAACGCATTGTACTTCCTTTATTTTATTCTCTCATAGAGAAGTAATGAAATTATAACAAGCAGTTTACCTTAAAACATCCCCCACATGGCGACAAAAAAGGGACATTAAATGGACGCCAGGGGGATGTACCAAGATGGAATATCTATTAAAATTGTCATTAATCCTACATTCAGTAAAATTCAAAAAAAGGAGATTCGTAATGTCACCTTTGTTATTAATTCTAGTACTTATTTTGCTTTTCGGTGGTGGTTCATTCTACTTCACGCATAACCTTCTGCTTGTCCTCCTCATTGTTTTTTTATTTGGGGGTGGTGGATGGTATTGGGGACGAAGCCGGGCCTAAAAATAAGCATCTTTGGTTTCATTAAAACGCTTGAGAATAAATGTTGACTTTCTACCTAGCCAGGTGGCTAAGGGGAAATAGCTTAAAGCGGGATATATTCTGTAATGCTTATCTGTCATGCTCAGGGGTACATTATGCCGTTAATTGAGGAATTGTCTATGAAAGCTTTTTACGTATTTATGAGTTTTTTAGTTTTAATACTGGTTGTTGGATTTTTTGTTTTTCTATACAATGACAGAGAAAAACAAGCAATGACGCAACCTAACCAAACGTCAAGTATTGAAACTCCCCCCATACAACCTCAGCAGCAGCCCCTGCCACAAGCTCAACCTACGCCTCCTGTGAATACGCTTGTTATCGAAAGAGACAAAGTGGTACCGGTTGCCTCTGTATCTGCTCCTTCGAATAGCGTTCCAGTGGCTGACAATACTTCTGCTTCAGCAAAAACCACTACGGGAACAGGTGGAGAATAACCTATAGCTATTGGTGACACTTCACTTTGATACGCTTAAGGAGCTTTCTACTTCTTCTTGAAGCTCCTGAATCTGCTCTTTTAATTCTGCTTCCGTAGAATTTTCGATCCCTACCAGGGTGTTTTTAGCGCCTTCCACAACTCTTAGTAACTCATCCAGCTTTAATTGGATGGTTCTGGAGTTCCGATTTTCGGTGCTTTGGATTAATAAGGCCATAAAAAACGTAAAGGTCATGACAGAAAACTGCATGCAAAATTGCCAAAAACTTGAAAAGTGAAAAATCTGGCCGGTTGAAATGCCTGCCATGAATATCAAGACAAAAACCACAAATGAAAATGGGGCTCCGATGGTATTTGTGACGCTTTTTGAAAGATGACGAAAGAACTCATTCATCTGTTAATACTCAACTTTAAAAACCTATACAGACTTCCTATTCTCCTCAGAGTTATCAACTGAGGAACAGACTGTCTAGTCTGTATGGTGATATTTTTTCGCATAATGCACAGCGACACCCACACCAGCTCCAATGGCAGCGGCAGGCAATAAGGCTGCACCTGCAGCAATACCCACACCGGCGCCAATTACACCACCTTTGAGGGTTCTTCGAGCCAGGGGTTCATGTCGCAGTGTGCGGTTTTTGTCGATTAAACCAACACCCGTTCCTGCTGCAGCGCCTGCAAGGCCACCACGAAGAAGGGAATGTCCGGCAATAGCGCCTATACCCACACCGGCTGCTCCGCCAATCCCGGCACGCGTGGCAATGGGATGCCGATAAAGGGTAGTATGAAACCGATCACTGATTGTTGGATGATGATGGTAATGGTGAGTATGGGATACTCGTGCATGATAAACTTGTTGTGCTTCTACCACCGCAAAAAAACCGGATGAACTGAGCAGTGAAGCAATAAGACCAACCTGGATAAGCTTTTCTGGGACCTTGTTTAATACGAACATCTGGAAACCTCCAATATTATTTAAACTATTCTTAGTATAAGAAAGTATCTACAGTTTCGCTATTGCCCAGGTTGCTATTCATTATTGTGCCTAAGGGTAAAGAGTTTAGCCATTTGGGGAGTGTATTTCTATATAGGGGCCTCTTGCAATGAATCCCATACCAAAAGGGTTTTTTGTGCATGTGCAATTTTGTAATCAAACCCCATGTGTTGTAATTCATTCAATGTGGCTAGAATGTCTTGGATAGAGACCTCCAAAAAACCGGCTAGCGCTTTAATAGAAGGGAAATTGATAGAACTATTCTGTTTTTGACGGAATAAAAGAACTTGGAAATATTCTTTAATCCGAATAATGGAAGAGTCGGATATTCCCTTTTGGGTTTGAGAATCAGAAGTTGGCTTTAAAAATGGATTCAGCGTGAAAATAGAAAAGGTCATCCTCGAAAGATCTTGTGAAACGGTAGCCATGGCGATACTCCTTTTCTATACTCCTATTTGCTGATTAATTAACGAACTGCCTATGGCGTCAGGTGCATCAAAGTAGAGAGTTTTTGATGAAACTCATTCATTTTTTCTTGAATATGTTCACTGAATTTTTCCTGCTGCTCCGGTGTAAGAATGTGTTTTACCTTGAATAGTGCCTTAATCCGAATGGTTATCATTTTTGCCCGGAGTTCTTCAAGTGCTTTCGCACGACTCAGGGTTTCTGCTTCGGTAGCATTTGGAGTACCGATGTATTTTATGAGTTTGTGAGCTTGATCAAATAGCTTGTCCAGAAGTGGCGTAACCTCAGATTGAGCTTCATGTCTTACGATCTGTAGCTTTGTTTTTTGCGCCAGATCCACCTTAATTTCAGTCATGAAACGTTCCAACTCTTGTTTTTTATGCTCAAGCCAAACGCCGACGTCTATATCTTTGTGTGCGGTAATCATGATGTTGATACCTCTTTTTATTATGTTACGTGATGCTGAATACCACCCTTTGTTTTGTATCGATTGAGAGGGTAAGTGAGACAAGGTTAACAAATTCAACAGAAGAATTAATCCGTCTATTGGCTATTTAACTGCATCAGGTGTTAAATTATAGACACTTGGCTATTGTCTATTTAGCTGTAACGGTAACTCAATAAACATTGGGTTGGGTTAACATAGTTAAGACAGTTAAAAAATTAAACATTGTTAGTAACAGGGTTTATAATACATTGCCATGAAAAAAATCATATCGTTAATCACTCTCACCTTGTTGATGAGCGGATGTCTTTCGACAGTGAATCGGCCTGTTTCGCAACAAGAAGTAAAACACAAGGATCAGGAAGCCTTTCAGACAACAAAAGCCTATTTGATTCAAGAAACCAAAACCTATCAGAGAAAGCTCCGGGTTAAATTGGATCAAGTGGGTGAAAGGCTGAGGACCCTGGGAGAAAAGGCCAAGAAACAAACGGGGACGCTTCGAGAAAAGACACAAGCGGACCTTCAGCAATGGACTCGTCAGCATCATAAAGTTCAAGCTGAGTTTAACAGGTTGAGTCAAAGTACCGAAAACAATACGCAAACAAACCTGAAGATATTGGAGACCAAAATAGATACGTTGTGGAAAAATATGACTATAAATCACACGAAAAACAAAGGTGACAATACACCGTCTGGGAAGAATTGACGGGCAAGACATGCTCAGAAACGGATTACTTGCATTTTTGATGACACTGTTGCTTGTTACCGACAGTGTTCCCGGTTTTGCCATTCGTCCGGTACCGAGTTCGCTGACGCGGTTGATGCGTTTTCGGCTCGATCACATCTATGCCTTTGACCGGGAGCCGTTGGCTCAGCGTACGCCTGTTATTCTGCTTCCCGGCCGGGCTGAGGAGTATCAATATACCGTTTGGTGGAAAAATTTTGGGAAATACGCAGCGCAGAGCAAGATGTTTAAAAGCCGTTATAAGCTGTACCTGTTTTTATACAACTCCCGAAAACAGGTTGACGTATCAACGATCGCTTTGACCAGAGAATTACAGGATTTTGCCGCAGTGATTCCACCTGCTACCCAGGTGGTTTTGGTCAGTTACAGCCTGGGTGGGGTAATTGCCAACCAGGCCATGGCCAATCCCTTGATTTATCCCATGGTGAAAGCCCATTTTGCCATGGCGGTACCGTTTCATGGATCTCCGGTTTTTACACCCAACTGGTTTGTTCCCTATTACCACTCCACCAACCACTCCCCTGTCCGGCAGATCTTGGAGCATGTGATTTACCGGGCTTACTTGTCGGACAAATCCAACTTAATCACTGCCTTAAGGTGGGACAGCTTTGACGGCTCCGGCCCACGGCCACAAACCAGTGAACCGGAAGCGTTGGATCCGCCGAATGCCAACGTCCCTGAAACGGCAGTGAAGGCTAAAACGATTGTCTATGGCGGTTACCTGGATAACCCCTACTTGAAAAACGGCGAGACCCCCATGGCGCTTGCTAAAATCCTGGCTACTCCGACAGATCTCCCTAAAAAGGTCCTTTGGCTGGTATTCCCCGTCTATATGACGTCGGTTCATGGGGTATTCAGCGATATGAATATTGTCTTGAGCAATATTCCTGTAGTGGCTATAAAGCAAAGCGAGAAAGACACAAAGGCACCTGTATTTCAGCATTCCTTTCGATACAACGATGGTGTGATTCCCCTGGCCAGTGAATTATATTTGCCCAAAAAGTCATTGCCTTATACCGGCAATTTGCAAGAGATGATTGATCACCTGGATGTTGAAAAAGCCCGGATTTTTGCGGATATGGATCACATGGACTTTACCGAATTCAAGCATTATACCAAGCCAAAACGATCCGACATGCTTCACCCCAATGAGGGTTCTCGTTCACCCTACGAATGGGTTTTGTATGACTTGGACCTGCTTCGATGATAATTACCAAATCACGAGGGGAGAGGTATAAAAACACCCATCATCATCAGTATGATCCCAACCAGACCCAGAGCCATACTAAAATACCAAATGGGACGTTTTTTCAACAAAGCAGCCATGGCGCCTAAAGAAATGGCAATTTGAAGCACAGCGACACTAAAAGCAAAATATTCATGATGTTCAAAATCCTGCCTTGATTTCTCTTGAAACGCTTGAGCTTGCCGCTGAATGGGCTCTTGTTCTTTCTTCAGTTTGTCAATTTCATCATTGACACTGTTGGGGACCGACTTTTGGATGGCTTGGAGTATCAGTACGCCACTTTGATCAACATGGCGCTTTGTGGCTTTGGCTTGGTATAGTTCCCATTGATCGTTGGCTTTAAGCTGGTTCATCATGGCATGGTTGGCCAAGCTATTCCCCTGCATCGCTGCAATTGCAGCAAGCGCAGCTAAAATGGCAGTTGAAAGTGCTACTTTATTGAGCCAACTTCTTTCTTTTTGTTCTTCTGCCTGTTGATGTGTCAATTCTGTCTTGAGTTCATCCACACTTTCCATCATGTGTTCTTGTAGATGTTGTTGGGCTTCAGTCAGTCCTTCAATTTCACTACTCATGAGGGGTACCTCCTATAAGTAAGCATTATAACCGGATGAGCTAGTGCTTTTAAAGAAATAGTTCCTCACCGAGCAAGTTCGTAGGTGCGATGGCGTACTGATTCGTCAGCAATTGTAAGCTTAAGATTTAACAATTACAGTTGTATGAGCCAACTTCTCATGCAACCCATCGTGGGACCCAGTCATGTCTCGGCCGAAACACCTAATCACCTGGCGTTATTAAGATCCGCCATCGGCTATTATTGAACCCAGCTTGTTTAATGGGCCTCCACTTGAACTATCATTGGGAATGTCTTTCTTCACCAAGTTATACAAAACAGGTAACACAATCAGCATCAGAAGTGTTGCCGAGATTAGGCCACCGATAATCACCAGGGCAAAAGGTTTCTGGCTTTGGGAGCCGATACCGTTTGACAAGGCGGCTGGTAACAAGCCTAATATAGCAACTGTTCCGGTCATCAACACCGGTCGCATGCATCGCAGTGTTCCTTCCAAGACAGCATTTTGAACAGACAGCCCGGATTCCTCACGCAGGTTTTTGATCCAATTCACGATGATAATCCCGTTCTGCACGGAAACGCCAAACAAGGCGATAAATCCGACACCAGCGGAAATACTGAAATAAGTATGTGTGACAAATAAGGAAATCACGCCGCCAATCGCAGCCATGGGAACAACACTCATCACCAGGAGCGCATCGATATCACTACCAAGCGCAAACCGGAGAATAAAAAATATAAAGAGAATCACCAATGGCAGAACAACCAGCAAGCGTTGATTAGATTCC
>Ga0207055_1072_pt1 | contig 25681 bp, 13 predicted proteins | sample Alteio_BWMinCont_57_FD_153293 | JGI IMG/M metagenome (GOLD analysis project Ga0207055, IMG submission 153293) | Enriched cells from forest soil in Barre Woods Harvard Forest LTER site, Petersham, Massachusetts, United States -... | ecosystem: Environmental > Terrestrial > Soil > Temperate forest >...
TCCGAAGGAAGATGGGGCCGGCGGCGCGCCGGTGGTGATGATCAGCTATGAGCTTTGGCACCGACACTTCGGTGGAGATCCGCAAATCGTTGGCAAGTCGGTGACCCTCGACGCGACGTCGTACACCATCATCGGGGTCCTTCCCCCCCATTTCCATTTCTATTTCCTCGATGTCGACGTATATATGACCGCGCCATCAGAGTGGCCCGCTGTGCCTCCCCAATCCAGGAAGCTCAGTCCCTACCTGAGCGTCTTCGGACGCCTGAAGCCGGGTGTGAGCCTTCAACAGGCGAACGCTGAACTGACGGTGATTCGTCATCAGTACGCAATGGCCCATCCCACCATGCTTGACGCCAAGGCGAAAACCCCTGAGGAAGCGACGGCCCTGAAGGATGACCTGGTGGCCAACGTGCGCTCTATGCTCTGGCTGCTCTTCGGAGCGGTGGGATTTGTCCTGCTGATCGCCTGCGGCAATGTGGCCAGCCTGCTGCTGGCGCGAGCCACTTTTCGCAGGCGGGAATTCGCTGTGCGCGCCGCGCTTGGCGCCGGTAGCGGCCGGCTCATCAGGCAACTCCTGGTGGAGAGTTTGTTGTTGTCGTCCGCAGGAGGTGTGCTCGGCGCACTGCTCGCTGTGTGGATTCTGCGCGCCATTACTCACATCTCTTCTTTTCAACTGCCGCGCACACCCGAAATTCGAATGGATTGGGTCGTGCTTGGATTTGCCGCGGCACTCTCCATCTTAACCGGCATGGTTTTTGGATTGGCGCCTTCACTGGGCGCGTCGCGGCCTGATCTGATGGATACTTTGCGAGCCAGCGGGGAAGCGGCCGGTAAAGCAGTCCACAGGCGTCTGGTGGGCGGCTTTAACGTTGGCGGACTTCTGGTAGTGGGGCAAATCGCGCTTTCCCTTGTGCTGCTGATTGGCTCGGCTCTGCTGGTGGAAAGCATCGCGAAAATGCGAGACGTCGATTTCGGATTCAACCCCGCGAACCTGCTCACGCTAAGCGTTTCCCTCCCTCCCCTGCGATATGACACGGATCAGAAAAGAATCTCATTCTTTCGGGAACTTCTCGAACGAGTGAAACCTTTGCCCGGCGTGCGCAGCGTAACCGCTGCTTGGTACCTTCCCATGATGGACTTTGCAGGGACTCCTGTGCAGGATGCTGGAATGCCTCCGCTGAAATTGAATGAGCGCCCCATTGCCACCAAGCTCACGGTGATGCCTGAATATTTCCGCAACCTTCAGATTCCTTTGAAGCGCGGAAGGGAATTCAGCGAACATGACACGGCGGAAGCGCCGCGCGTGACCATCATTGACGAAAACCTGGCTCGCCGCCTCTGGCCGGCGTATCCCAAGGGTATAGACCCAATCGGCCAGCGGCTGCTGATCGGCATAAATCCAAACCCGGCGGAAGTCGTAGGAGTTGCCGCCGACGTGCATCAGACCATCGAAAACCGGGCTTGGCCGGAAAGCGTGTATGTTCCCTATTCCCAGAACCCTGTGTCGTCCCAAGTTCTCGCCGTACGAACCACCGGCGCCCCACTCAGCTATTCGAACGCGGTTCGCCAGCAGGTGCTTTCGCTCGACCGCAATCAACCCGTGTCGGACATTCGAACCATGGACGACCTGGTGGAATTGCAGGTGGGCCAGCGGCGTTTGCTGATGATGCTGTTGGGATCGTTTGCCGGCGTGGCGGTGCTGCTGGCTCTGATCGGAATCTACGGCGTCATTGCTTATTCCGTGGCGCAACGCACGCAGGAAGTGGGGATACGGCGGGCGCTGGGCGCGCAACAGAGTGACATCCTGCGCTTGGTCATTGGACAAGGCTTTATATTGGCCCTGGTGGGAATCGCCATCGGCCTTGGTGGAGCATTTGCCCTGACGCGTCTGATGAAAACTCTGCTATTCCGTGTCAGCACCACCGACCCCGCGACCTTCGCCGGCGCCGCCTTGCTCTTCCTGCTGGCCGCGCTTGCCGCCAGCTACATTCCGGCTCGCCGCGCCACCCGAATCGATCCCATGGCCGCCCTTCGCGTATGATGCGGTGCGCGTTGGATTAATCCGAAGTCGCGCCGTTTGGTTTGTTAATCCGCGCAACGGACGCGTACTTACACGGTTTCGTTTCCTCCTCTCACCCTGTTCGCGAACTTTGAGGTGTGCTCTGCCTTGGGGCGACTACTGATACTGACTTGACAGCGACAGGTTTGCGGAGGAGCACGCGCACCGCGCCTCTTCCGGAACGATTTTTGTGCCAAATAAAATATGCTGGTCGAGGTTTTTCTCATCTGTAATCGGCTTTAGCCGAAACGTCGACGTGCGCAACCAATGGGGCTGCGTGCTCGACGCGTGGCCAATTAGGTAGGGCAAGTGGTGAAGGGGCGGACAATCAAGGGGCGGTGCGAAACGTGGAGGTAGGCCGGGCTGGGTAGAGCGGGACTGCCCGCGCTACCCCGGCCTTCGGTCGATACCTCGTCTCACTTTCCCGTTCCCGTTAACGAGACCGTCTGCGGACTGTTGTTTGCGCTGTCGTTCAAGTTTAGAGTTGCGGTGCGCGTTCCCGTTGCTGTCGGCTTGAAGATGACGGAAATCGTGCAGTGCGCTTTCGCCGCCAAACTCGCGCCGCAAGTATTTGTTGGAGAAACATAATCGCCCGCGTTGTCGCCGGAGAACGTGATCGCTCCCATCGTCAGCGCCGTGGCGAGGTTGTTGGTCAATGTCACATTCTTGGCCGCGCTCGTCGTTCCCACCTTCTGCGCGGCAAAGGTCAGAGATGTGGGCGAGACGGTTGCCTGGGCGATGCCCGTCCCTGTCAACGAGGCCGTCTGCGGACTGTTTGACCCCGCATCGGTGACGGTCAAAGTTCCCGTCTCCGCCCCAACGACGCTGGGCGTAAACGTCACGTTGATCGTACACTTGCCCTTGGAAGGAACGCTCGCGCCGCAAGTATTCGTTTGCGCAAAATCGCCGCTGGTAGCGACGCTCGAAATCGCCAGAGAGGCGCTGAGATTGTTCGTCAAGGTCACGGTTTTCGCGGCGCTAGTCGTGCCGTCCGCCTGATTGCCAAAGCTCAACGTGGGCGGCGAAAGCGTCACGGGCGAGACGCCCGTGCCACTCAAGGCCACGGTCTGAGGGCTGTTCGCCGCATTGTCGTTCACGCCCAGCATAGCGCTTTCCGAACCCACCATGCTCGGCGTGAATGTGACGTTGATCGTACACTTGGCCCCCAGCGCCATCGTAGCGGGGCAATTGTTAGTCTGACCAAAGTCCCCAGCATTAGCTCCCGTAAACGTGATCCCGGAGAACATCAAGTTCGTCGTCCCCGTGCTCGTCAGAGTCACTTTCTTGGAAGCGCTCGTCGTGCCGTCCGCCTGATTGCCAAAGGCCAGCGAAGTTGGCGACACGCTGCCTCCCGGATTGATCCCAGTGCCGGTGAGCGAGACGGCCTGTTGGCTACCGCTCACTCCGTTGCTGTTGTCGGTGACGGTCAGCGTGCCGTTTCGCGTTCCAATAGCGGTGGGCGTGAAGGTCACGTTTATAGTGCAGCTTCCTCCCGCGGCTACGGAACCTCCGCAATTATTGGATTGTGCAAAGTCGCCCGAGGCGGTGATACTTGAAACGGAGAGCGCGGCCGTACCCGTGTTAGTGAGAGTGACAGGGTGCGGCCCGCTGGTGGTTCCGATGCCCTGGCTGCCAAAAGTGAGGTTGGGCGGCGAAACGCTCGCCACAGGTATGGAAATGCCGGTACCGGCCAGGGAGACGGTTTGCAGGCTGCCGATCGCGCCATTGCTGTTGTCCGTAACGGTCAGAGTCCCATTGCGCGTGCCATCCTGCGTGGGCGTGAAGGTGATGTTAATCGTGCAACTGCCGCCCGCAATCACGGAGCCATCGCAATTGTTGGTTTGAGCGAAATCGCCGGAGTTGGCTCCGGAAATCGCGATGCCGGCGATCGCGAGGGGCGCAGTACCGGTATTCGAGAGCGTGACGGCCTGCGGCGGGCTGGTTGAGGCGAGCTGTTGATTACTGAAGGTGAGACTGTCAGGCGAAAGTCCGGCCACCGCAGGCTGTAACAGGACTGATAGGGTGTTATCTCCTGCGTTGACTACGGCAAGGTCGAGCCGCCCGTCGCCGTTGAAGTCTCCAACCGCCAAGGCCGCTGGAAGATCACCCGTGGCAGGCAACTGCACCGCAGCCGTAAACGTGCCGTCTCCATTGCCCAGCAGAATAGTGATGGTGTTGTCGCTGGAATTCGTGATGGCCAAGTCCTGTTTCCCGTCGCCGTTGAAGTCGCCCACAACTACAGGGAAAGGCGAGCCACCAGTGGCCGGAGACGGCGCAGCCGTGAAGGTGCCATCTCCATTGCCAAGCAGTACCGTCACCGTGTTGGAGGCGTTGTTCGCCACGGCCAGGTCCAGCTTCCCGTCTCCGTTCAAATCTCCGATCGCCACGGAGACCGGTTGCATGCCGGTGGCCGGTGAGGCAGCGGCGGCAAACGTCCCATCCCCATTTCCCAGCAGGATCGTTATGTTATTGGAGAAACGATTCGCGACGGCCAGGTCCAGCTTGCCGTCACCATTGAGGTCTCCCATCGACAGGGACAAGGGGAAGCTGCCAGTAGCGGGAGACTGCGCGGCAGAAGTGAAGGTGCCATCTCCGTTGCCAAGTAAGATGGTTATGCTGTTGTCGAATGTGTTTGCAACTGCCAGGTCCAACCTTCCATCGCCATTGAGATCCCCGACGGCAACGGCGACGGGATGAGAGCCCGTGGCCGGTAATGCCGCAGCAGTAAAGGTTCCATCCCCATTTCCAAGCACAATCGTCACGTTGTTGGAGCCGTTGTTTGCAACGGCCAAATCCAGCCTCCCGTCGCCGTTGAAGTCACCGACGGCCATGCCATGTGGACTGTTGCCCGTGGGCGGTGACTGGCTGGCGGCTGTGAAGGTTCCATCTCCGTTCCCCAGCAGAATGGTCACATTGTTCGAATTCGAATTTACGACGGCGAGATCCGGTACCCCATCGCCATTAAAATCTCCCTCAGCAACTGACACGGGGCCGGCGCCCACCGAAATGGGGGAGCCAACCGCGTTTGTGAACAGGGCGGAAGCCGTAGGATTGGTGACGATAAAAAGAACGGCATTCGACGTGCCGCCGCCCGGCCCCGGATTCACCACGGTCACAGGAAAAGCACCCGGCAGCGCGATGTCCGGAGCATCGATCGTTGCCGTAAGCTGATGGTTGCTGACAAACCTAGTGGATCTCGGGCTGCCGGTCCAATGCACGACCGCTCCCGAGACGAATTGCGAGCCGTTGACCGTGAGCGTGAACGCGCTTCCGCCCGGCGTCGCTGCGGTCGGAATCAAAGGCTGGTTTATGAATGGCGCGGGGATGACACCGAACCCGGTCATGGAAACCGACTGCTGGCTGCCGGGTATGCCATTGCTGTCGTCCGTCACGGTCAGCGCGCCATTAAAAGCGCCGCTCTGCGCGGGCGTGAAGGTGACGTTAATGGTGCAACTGCCGCTGACAGGCACCGAGCTGCCGCAATTGTTAGTTTGAGCAAAGTCGCCGGACGCGGCGATGCTTGAAATGGAGAGCGGGGCCGTGCCTCCGTTGGTCAGCGTTACAGGTTGGGGATCACTTGTGCTACCCACCGTTTGATTGTGGAAATTAAGAAAGGTCGGCGACACGAACGCCTCCGCAAAAGTGCCGATTCCGGAGAGAAATACTGTCTGCGTGCTGCCGATCACGCCGTTGCTGTTGTCCGTGATCGTCAGAGATGCGTTGCGCGGCCCTGTTTGTGTGGGAGTAAAGGTGACGTTAATCGTGCAACCGCCGCCCGCAATCACGGAGCCATCGCAATTGTTGGTTTGGGCGAAATCACCGGCGTCGGCTCCGGTAATCGCAATTCCGGCGACGCTCAGAGGCACGCCGCCGGTATTTAAGAGCGTGGCAGTCTGCGGCGGACTGGTTGTGCCGATCACATATGAAGCGAAGAACATTTCAATGGACGGAATCCCATTCACCAAGACCTCAGCCACCGGAACCTGCAAAAAGACACTGACTGAGTTACTTCCGGAGTTGGCTGTAGCCAAGTCCAGCCCGCCATCGCCGTTGAAATCGCCAATCGCCAGGGACGTCGGCAAGTTACCCGCAGCCAACATCTGCGCGCTAGCCGTAAAGGTCCCATCCCCGTTCCCCAGCAGAATAATTACACCATTCCCGGCCGCGACTGCCAAATCCAGCTTTCCGTCGCCGTTCAAGTCTGCGACTGCCACGGACTGCGGATTGCTAAGACCCGACACAGCGTCCCCTTTCAGGTAGAAGATCCCATCGCCGTTCCCCAGCAGAATGTCCACCGCACCTGTGCTTTCCGCGACAGCAAGATCCAGCTTCCCATCGCCGTTAAAATCCGCAGCCGCCAAAGCTCGCGGTGCTAAGACTGTCACTGAAGACGCCAGGTTAAATCCGCCACCGTTTCCCAGAAAAACCATGACGTTGTTGCTCTGCGCGTTCGCTACCGCCAGGTCTATTATCCCGTCGCCGTTGAAGTCTCCGGCCACCAGGAAAATCGGGTCGGAGCCACCTTCCGCACCGATCGGCAGTTGAAAGCCAAAGGTGAACGTACCGTCCCCATTGCCGAACAGGATAGCCACGGAGTTGTAGCCGCTGTTAGCCACCGCGAGGTCCAGCTTGCCGTCACCGTTGAAGTCTCCGACCGCCAGTGCCACTGGATCCGGACCGAAGGTCGAAATCGGTGCGAGAGCGGTAAAAGTGCCATCCCCGTTTCCGAGCAGAATGGTTACGGATTCGTCGTTAGAGTTCACGACTACCAAATCCATCTTCCCGTCACCGTTGAAGTCTCCGACCGCTATGAATTGGGGATTGTTGCCTGTGGCGGGAGACTTTGATGCAGCGGTGAAGGTTCCATCCCCGTTTCCGAGCAGAATCGTCACGTTGTTGCTGGAAGCGTTTGCGACGGCCAGGTCCTGCCTCCCATCGCCGTTGAAGTCTCCTACCGCGACCGATTGCGGAGTCGTTCCCACGGTAATAGGCGATCCCGCCGCGCCCGCGAAGAACGGGGACGTAGTAGCATTCGCGATGATGAAGAAAACGACATTTGACGCGCCGCCGCCCGGGCCGGGATTGATGACGGTCACGGAAGCAGTACCCACGGCTGCAATGTCGGAGGCGTTGATGGTGGCGGTCAGGGTCGTGCTGGTAACAAAAGTAGTCGTTCGCGGGCTGCCCTTCCAATCCACTTTCGCTCCCGGGACAAAACCTGTGCCCTTTACCGTCAGCGTAAACGCGGAACCGCCCGGCGCCGCTACCTCAGGTATCAGCGGCTGGTCAACAAACGGAACTGGGTTCGAGGCGAGTGCCGCCGCCGGCGCCAGCGAAACGAATGCCAAGACTAACCAGGCTGCGAGTCCGCAGGTCACACCTCGACATGAACTTGCCTGACGATTTGAGATTGAATGCGCCGCAGTCAAGATAGATTGGGCAGCACTGCGCTCTGAACTTGGTAGTCGCGACATGATGGCCTCCTGGCCGGATTTGGGTTCTTCAAAGAATGCACGGAACGGCCGGGAAAAGACTGCAAAGGCCGTCTCGCACAAGAGTCTGGCCATGAATTCAATCAGCTGTTCTCAAGAGTTGTAAAAACGTCTAAAGCAGATGATCTGCGAATTGACCACTCGCTTACGCGATTTGCTTCCGCCGCATGACCATCGCCCCAAGGCCCAGCAAGCCCGTGGCGAGCAGCAGGACGGTCGAAGTTTCCGGTGTGGCCGTGGTTGAGTTTGCGGTCCAGACGCCAGGCACGGAGAAGTTATACGCACCAGCCGCGAACGAACCGTTGGGGTACAGTTGCGTCATGTCTTGTATTGTCTGGCCGGAATCGGATGTGAATAGTTCCGACATGGTACATCCAATGCCGCATGTGGGGTTGATTTCAAATATCAATTCCCATCCATCTATCGCGGCCTGACCGTTCGTGAGGACCTGGGACGACCATAGTATTGAGTTGGTCTGGGTCCAGACCGTGCTGCCATCCGTGAAGCTGTAAGAAATAGGGGCGATGGGCGAGTTGATGTTGGCGGAGAGAGCTTGACCGAGGGTGAAGGATCCTGTTACTCCGCATTCGGGTGTACATCCATAACCGCCGATAAAATCCGTGAAATCGTTGCCTGTGTAGGAGTAAACCGTGTTCGCCTGAGCGGACGTCGCCAGACCAATCGCGAGTAGCGCACCGACCATCAACAGTCTGCCGAACTTGAGTGCGGCGGTGCGATTCCTGAATCCTGAGACACTAAGGCGTTTCATATGCTATTCTCCCGCGCAATGATGCGCTGAAATGAGGATGGAAAAAAGGACTCCAGGTATACTTCAGCAGTTTGATGGCCAAAATATGATCAACAGCTAAAGTCAATAGAATCAATGTGAGTTCATCTCAACATAATCACCATTTTCTGTAAATATTCAAAGTGTATCGTTAAGTGGTAAAACATTTCCACCGGCGGAGAGTCGTAATCTTTTCGTAAGCGTTGGTTAAAGCTGCCGTAAAAGACGGCGCCGATGCGTATCGAGTTGCCAAGCTGGACGACGTTCGACTAGTCCCTGTCCGAAGACGTGACCACCCCTTACACGCCTCAGGGTGTATGCTCTTGGCGAGCGTATCTCCCCAAGCCGTGCACCGTACGGCACGCCGTTAAGATGTCGCAAACCGGAGAATCTGCATGAGGCTATCTAAATCGCGATTCACTGCCGGATTGCAATGTCACAAACGGCTCTACTTGCAAATTCACCAACCAGAACTTGCCGCCGAACCAGATGAAAGCACGCAGGCAAGATTTGAGCAGGGTACCGAAGTAGGCCAGCTTGCCAGAGGATTATTCCCAGAGGGCGTGCTGGTCGAGGCTGAACGCTCTGAATTGAACAAGGCAATTGCTCTAACGTCTGGATTGGTGACCGATGGCGAAGCGCAAGCAGTTTTTGAGGCGACATTTGATCATCAGAAAGTCCTGGTGAGGGTGGATGTTCTTCAACGCCTGTCCGAGGGCAAGCGGTGGAAGCTCATTGAGGTGAAATCGTCTACCAGGATAAAGGATTACCACCTGCCGGATGTCGCCGTCCAACGCTTCGTCTTAGAGGGACAGGGATTGACGGTAATCCCCTGCCTGATGCACCTCAACCGTGAGTACGTCTATAACGGACGCACTCACGACCTGAGCAAGCTCTTCACAATTGAGGACATCACGGCTGAGACGGACAACCTCATCAAGGACGTTCCGGCAGAAGTTCGGGCGCAATTCAAAATGCTTTCAAAGGATACGGCACCTGATATTGAATCGGGGCCGCAGTGTAGTAGCCCTTTTCGGTGCGAGTTCTTCAACGTCTGCAATAAGCCGGTCCCAAAAGATCATGTGTCGTGCCTGCCGCGAATATCGGAGTCTAAGCTCCAGCGGTTGGCGGACCTCGGGGTGAGCTTGATCCAGGATATTCCATCGGACTTTGCGCTGACCGAAATGCAGCAGCATGCCTACGCATCGGCTGTGAGTAGCAAGGCGTGGTTCAGCAAAGAACTCGGGAAGACCCTGAAGGAGCTGAAATATCCCATCTACTTTATGGATTTTGAGACTCTTGGACCAGCAATCCCGCGATTCGCGGTAATGAGCCCCTATGATCAATTTCCTTTCCAATGGTCGGTGCATGTCCAAAGAAAAGCTCGGAACGAACTGGAGCATTACGAGTTCCTAGCGGAAGATGCGAGCGACCCGAGGCTGGCTTTTCTGAAAAACCTCATCGGCGTACTTGGGGACACTGGGCACATCGTTGTCTACCACCAGCCCTTTGAATCAGGCGTACTCGCAAGCCTCGCCAGTTGTTTCCCCAAGTACAAATCGACCATCAATGGCTTGCAGAAGCGGCTTTGGGATTTACTGCCCGTTATCAGGTCCCATACTTACCATCTTGACTCTCGGGGATCCTTCTCGCTCAAGGATGTCCTTCCCGCATTGGTGCCAGAGATGACCTACGAAGGTATGGAGGTCGCTGAAGGGAACGCGGCGGGGCTGGCTTGGGAGAGAATGGTTCATGGCGAGGTTGATGACGCGGAGAAGAAGAGGCTACGCGAAGCGCTGCTGGCCTACTGTAAACAGGATACGCTGGCGATGGTGAAATTGCTGGAAGTGCTGCGAGCGGCGTGAGCGTAGTTTAGGTACCACTGGTGATTCGGGCGGTTTGTCGAAGCGTCCCGCCTGGGCCACTGTGCCCTTGGCCTTCGTGCTCGCGGACCCCAATAGCCTTCCATCAGAGGCGAAGTCGACTGACGCGAGGCCTTGCGTTGATTCGGAATCGGGAGAGCTGGATGACGACGAGGTCGTGACGCGCCCAATGTTATAATCCACTAGTAAGCCTTTTAACGGAGCGAACTGAATGCTCAGCCAGCGTTCGCCGTGGTGGTTGTACACACTTGCTGCTCTGTTCCTCTTTGACTTCGGGCTACAGATTTACTGCGTGTATCAGGAGCCCGAAGATTTTGGCATCCGGGGCAAGGTCGTAGGAAAACGACTGATCGTTGATTCACTCGCGCCCGCTTCCCCAGCCGAGCGTGCCGGTCTGAGAGCCGGCGACCGCATTCTCACCGTTGATGATCAGCCCGTTCAAGGCGATTCCTACTTGAGGGTTATCGCCGCCGAGCAGACTGCCGAAAAAAAGTACCGCATTGAGATCGAAAGGGAAGGCCGCCAATTCGAAGTCCAAATTCCGATAGAACTCGCCAAACTCTCTCTGAATCCAACCTCCGGCGCGCCGTCGTGGGAAATAGCGAACTTCATTCAACTGGCGTTAGCTATCTTCATTGCTTTTTCCAAACCCGGAAATCTCATTGCGCGGTTGGCCGCCGCAACCCTTGCCACCTACGCGCTGGATAATGGTCTGTATCGTGGGTTCGCGCCGTTTTCGAGTCATTTGCCCTGGCTGTTGAACGCTGTATTCATGGCAGCCTACGGAGCTCATAATCTTGACGGGCCACTGGCCCTGTCGTTTGCCGCTTTATTTCCGCGGCGACTCTTTCGCGTGCGCTGGATTTGGTGGGTGATTTGGCTGCCCCCGATTTGCCTGGCATTGATGCTCAGCTATTACACCTTCTTGATGGTCTACCATCCGGCGCAAGCGTTCGGCACCCTGCGCGAATGGGTTTACTTGCGGCAGCGTGATCTTTATTTTGCCTTTCCATTAGTAGCGCTGGGGGTTTTCGTCGCCAACTACCTGAGGCTGACCGATGCCAATGACAAGCGCCGATTGCGGGTGCTCTTGCTGGGCGTGGGAGGCTGCATAATTCCAATCGCCGCCTGGTTCTTAAGCACCACTCTGGCGCCGGCTTCACGGCTGGCGGCGCTGACGAATTCCAAAGGTTATCAGCTTTGGCAGGACCTCATGATGGCGTTATTTCCGGGGTGCGTCGCCTACGCGGTGCTTCGCCACCGATTGTTCGACATCCGCGTGGTCATTCGCCAAAGTTTGCGTTACGCGCTGGCGCGCAGAATTCTGGTCTCGGCGGTGCCGGCGCTCGCCAGCATCCTGGCAATCGATCTGATGCTGCACCGAGCTCAGACTGTGGCCCAAATCTTCCTGGCGCGAGGTTGGATTTACGGAGCCTTGGCAGGCGCCGCCTTACTGGCTCATTCCCGGCGGCAGCAATGGCTTCTGGAACTTGACCGGTGCTTCTTCCGCGAGCGCTACGACGCCCAGCGTTTGCTGCGCGAGGTGGTCGAAGAAGTCGGGAAAGCGCGAAGTTTCCAACGAGTTGCTCCCAGCGTCGTATCGAAAATTGAGACCGCCTTGCACCCGCAATTCGCAGCTCTGATGGTGCGCGATCCGGGACAAACGAATTTTCGAACGCTGACCGCCGTGCCCGCCGGAGAAGCGCCGGCCCCGCTGTCAGCGGAGAGCAAACTGATGACGCTGCTGCGCGTGCTGGGCAAGCCGATGGACCTCTCGCTTGCCGAGTCAGGCTGGCTGAAGCAACAACTGCCGCATGAAGAGACTGATTTTCTTCGCCAAGCTCGCATCGACATGTTGATTCCTATTGCCGTTTCGCCCGAAACCACCGAGGCATTGCTCGTTCTGGGCGCCAAGCGGTCTGAGGAGCCGTATGCCCGGGAGGATCAGGATTTGCTGATGGCTATTGCGGCCAGCCTGGCATTGCTGATCGATAAGACTGTGACCGCGCCCACGCCCGTCAGTCCAGAGCCCGCCATTAGTTCAGCGCCAGCCGGCGCACTCGTCTACGCCGCAAAACGTGGCTACAAGCCCGTGAGAGCCGTGGAGAACCTGGAGGAATGCCCGCAATGCGGGACGTGCTACGACAGCGGCACCGGCCAATGCGCCACCGACGGCGCGGGCTTGATCGCGGCGCATATGCCGCGCGTGCTGGCAGGAAGGTATCGATTGGACAGGCGGCGCGGACGAGGCGGCATGGGCGAAGTCTACGAAGCCGAGGATGCAGCGCTGGCACGCCGGGTGGCGGTTAAGGTGATTCGCCAGGATTTGCTGGCGAGCGCGGATGCGGCGGGGCGATTTCGCCGCGAGGCACGAGCGGCCGCCGGATTCACCCACCCCAATGTTGTCATCATCCATGATTTTGGAGTTGAAGCGGGCAGCCTCGCTTTTCTAGTGATGGAACTCCTCCACGGCGTGGATCTGAGGGGAGTTCTGAGGCTTGAGAGAAAGCTGCCCCCTCGGCGCATCGTGCAAATCCTGCTGGGCGTTGCCGCCGCTGTGGAAGCGGCGCACCGCCGGCAATTGGTCCACCGCGACTTGAAACCGGAAAATATTTTCCTTGTCCAGCCCGACGTTGAATCGCAACGCTCTGTAACGCCCCAAGCTTCTTCGGTTGGAGCGGCGCTTTGGGAGGTAAAAACGCAGGTACGGGACATGGTGTCTGACGAAAATCCTGATCCGAAGTCCGAAGCAGAGGGACGATGGGCCGCCGATCTTCGACAGCCCCATCCCCCTCCCGCGGAGAGCGGGTATTCGTTTGAAATTGTCAAGATTTTGGACTTCGGCTTAGCAAAGTTCATTCCGACAGGGGCGGAGATCACCGTGGATACTGGCACTGGCCAAATGGTAGGGACGCCGCGCTACATGTCGCCGGACCAGTTGCGAGGCGGGCCGGTGGAACCGGCGTGGGATTTGTGGGCGCTGGCGGTTGTTGCTTATGAGATGCTTACGGGGAGCCCGCCATTCCCTGGAAGAACAGTTGCAGAATGCCACAGCGCCATTCTGGATGGCCGCTTCACTCCCATCTCAACTCACCTCCCCGAGGGTCCGGCGCGCTGGCAGGAATTCTTTGCTCGCTGTTTTGCTCGCGACCCCAAGCGGCGGGCCGGCACGGCTCGAGCGCTCCACAACGAGTTGGAGCAGATCCTGACTTAGCGCGAGTTCGTGGGGACTGGAACCGACTGAGGGACTCGAACCCTCGAGCTACGATTTACGAACCCATTCGCGGACCGTTCCCCCTCTTCGGACTCGCATGTTTTCACTAGGTTCCGCTGGGCCTCCTTCGGGCCAAATGACCCAGCTGGGGCACGAATATGCACCCCAAATTGCACCTCGCCGACACGAACTTCCTCCTTAGGTCAGTGCCCGTGAGATTATCTTGGCGATTCGTTGGCCCTAATTTTAACTTCAAGTACGCAGCTCGCCGGCCACTGATTTGCTTGATCAGTGGCAGCGCTGCAGTCAGCGCCGTGCTTTGTTTGGTTTGCAGCGAGATCGGAGCGAATTTGTGTGCGACGTGTGTGCCTGGAGGATTCGAACTCCCGACCTACGGTTTAGGAATGCGTTCTGGGCTGCGACAGCAGCCAACTCAGACCAACTAACTCCATGAAAAGTATAGCCAGGGCACAATCGGCTTTTGGCCTGGTTTGTAGCCTTTTGGCCGCAGTTCTCGGACAGAACTCGGACAATTTCGGAGTGAACATAAACCGTGAAACCGGTGTCATGAGTAAACCCTACGGCGTTACACGTGAGCGATCCTGACTGGGGCCGAACAATTGCGAAAAGAAATAGCGTTACAGTCGGCTCTCAATTCGTCCTTGCTCGAGGCCTTGAATTGCCGCTTCGCTAACCTTCGTCAGGTCGATTGGCGTCGGCCAAGAAGTCCCCTTTCCGAGGCCTCGGCTCGAGGTGGTTCACGGAACGGTTCCACAGAAATGCGCTCGTAACACACTTCGAGGACGATCAGGTATTCTGTACCGCCTGGTGATTGGAGAGCTACGCGGTCGCCAGCTGCCGACTTCATCAACGCGCGCCCCAGGGGCGACACCCAACTGATGTGGTTGCGGTTGAGATCGACCTCGTCGGTGCCCACGATGCTCACCGCCCGCTCTGTTCCTGCGGCATTGGCATAGCGCACGGTCGCTCCGAAGAATGCCCGCGCCGCCGCCTGCCCCGCTCTGGGACTTTCCGGGTCCACCTCTTCCGCGGCATTGATTCGCTTCGTGAGGAAGCGAATGCGCCCATCGATCTGGCGCAGCCGGCGCTTGCCGTACTGATAGTCGGCGTTTTCACTGCGATCGCCGTTGGCCGCAGCCCATGCCACCACCTTCGTTACGGCCGGGCGTTCCCTGGTGAGCAGAAACCGGTGCTCATCTTTGAGACGCTGCAGGCCGCTCGGAGTTATGTAGTTCTTGCCTCGCGTCGCGGGCTCGTCTCCTTGCGGTTTTCTAGTAAACCCTTTTCGCATATCATTGTCCTTCAAGCGCGAATCCAGTGGGTCCCACAGGACTCTCAGGAAATGGATAGTGCCATGCCTGTTTATACGTTGTCGCCTTGATTTTGCTCTGAAATTGGCGCAACGCCCCAAAAGAGCATGCCGACGCCGCGCAAATTTCCTGTGAATGGTCTGCGTAAACGCTACGGCGTTACTCGCGGAGAACGTGGGTTGAGCCCGCCGTCCCGGCCTCCCGCACGCAGCGAGGGAAAACTTCCGAATGCACCTCATCCGGGAACGGTGGGCGCGAATAACACTTGACAATACTCAAGTATTAGGAGTACTCTGCGTCAAGGAGGATAGATATGACTGAATACAATTTGAAGCAAGTGAAAGCAGATTTGTACACAATCCGAAACGCGGCCGGAATCGGCGAAGGCCCAACCCGGCACGACCTGACGGGGAACGCCCTGATTGCGCTCGCGGGACTGATCGTTGCCGGTTGGGCGATGTTCTCGCACGGTGTCTGGCAGATATGGGGGCTTGGGGCGGTGCTGTTGCCGGTGGGCTATCTGATCGGACTGCGGGTCCGCCACCGCAAGGCAAGCGGCGGTTCACCGCAAGTTCGCCGGGAATTTGCTGCGGCGGGCTCAGTCTTGTCGCTTGCGGTGCCCTTTGTGGCCTACGCTCTGTGGGCTCAACGAATGAGAATTCCGCCCATGCTGGTGCTTGCCACGACGGTGTTTTTCGTTGGCATGCTGATGCTCAGTGGAGTGATCGCGCGCCCTCGGCAGCCCGAACTCGCTCCCTGGTGCTTGGCGCTCATGCTAGGCGCTCTCATGATACCCTCCACCTCGTTTTCCCCCGTGATCGTGATTGGTTTCATGTTGACAGCCGGAGGTTTCGCATCAGCCTGCGTTGTCGGCATACGGCTGCGTCAGGGGGCGCCGGATGACTTCTCAAGTTGACTTCAACGGTTTGGACAGCGTTGTTCACGGGCCAGTGCGATTGGGCATCCTGACACTGCTGCACCTGGATGGCCCTCTCGACTTTACGGCGCTCAAGAAGCGGTTGAACGTACCTGACGGGGCCTTGGGTTCCCACCTGCAAAAGCTGGAGGAAAAGAGCTACATAAGCGTAAAGAGAGAATTTGTTGGCAAGCGGCCAAGAAGCACCTACCGTTTGCTTCCTGCTGGTCGAGCGGCGTTTGTGGGGCACTTGCGGAATCTGAAGTCCATCATCGATGCAGTGGAGGGTCCTGCTCCGGAAACAAAAGCGCAGAGAGATTCGGAGCACATCCGGTTTGCGCGTTAGCATTGACTCGCGCGCAGTGAGTTCGATGATTCCGGACCAGTTGTCGGCTACTCTCAGTTTAGCTCCCACCACCAATTCGCGATCGCTCCTTCCTTGTCGCCAAGGGTTTACCAATATCTGTCGATGACATCCCAACCTACTACTCAAGCCGGATCTGGAATGATAAACGCCCTACACGTCATCCACTGTTGAATTCCAACACATTATTGGTTAGCCGAGCGACGCATGCGGAAATAATCCACCGGAGGCGCTTGGCGCGTAAGTAGAGCTAGAGCGGCCGCGGCTTTGCGTTTTGCCTTAAACGGGGGGGCGGCCGCAGCCGTCCCAGTTTCGTCCACCAACTTGGCACACTGCTCGCACACCGAACCTCGTGAATACCCGCCAAAATCGAAGTGAAGACGAGCCGGTTCGCTGACTGGTTATCAGGCGCCCTGTCGGCACAACTCCCGGATCGAAATCCGACATTTCAGCGCTTTCCCCAGAGGCTATATGGCTTCGACGCTCCTTCTCTAGCTCGAACCCTTTAGAAGCTCAATTCCTGGCTGGGCGACTGACTGGCCGAACAGTGTGTCAGTCGACTAGCCATCAGAAGAACCACAGTCCGCCCGTACCACGCCTGCCAATTGTGTGCGACTCGGACGCTGCCGGTCAAATTTCGCAAGTACAAAATCAGTACAACTTGAACGTTCCAGGAGCGATTTTCAGTGACTTATGGTTGCCAACCGTGCCGCAAAATCTTCCATATACCCTAACTTCGTTAGTCTGGCAGTCATGAGGTCGAGGGTTCGAACCCCTCCAGGTCCACCAATTTTTTATTTGCCCGCTCCCCACCCGCTAACCATTCGCTGCGCTCAGGGCAGGTTATACGACTTGCTACCCACGTCCATTTCGGTAGGGTAAGACATACTACTTCGGCCAGTTGGAGCAAATAGTGCTCCTACATTTGGACCTCCAACTGATATCGGATAACTTAAACACTTATCAGTGCAAGCGGTTCAACGCTGGCTGAATCCCAAGCAGAGGAAGCCGTTTCAGTTCCACTTCGCCTACTAACAACAGTTCTTGGCTCAATCAGGTGGATCGCTGGTTCACCGAAGTCACTCGCCCGCAGGTCCGACGGAGAAGTTTCCGCAGCGTTGAAGAACTCGCAACAGCAATCTAAAAGTGCTTGGCGGTATGGAACCAGATTCCTCGACCGTTTGTTTGGAGGGCGATGGCGGACATCACTCTGGAAAAGGTTAGACGCTGTAAGGATTCAAAGACTACGAGACTGGAGCTCACGACGGCGGTTTAAGCTTGATGTTCCGGGTGGGTGCACCCCGGAAATTCCGGGAGGTAGTCCAGGCCCTTATATTCGAGCACGCCGATCAGTCCGGCTCGCGAGGTGTAAAAGCCCTCGACGGTCATGCCCTTCACCAAGCGATAAAACTTGAATCCCGGATATTGCGCGGCGGGGTCGCGCTCCGGCAAGCTCATTTCGGTCAGCAGAGTTTCTCTTTGTGTAGGAGACATCTCCCGAAAAGGGCGGCCAAATCTTTTGGCGCTTTCCCCGTTAAGCCAGGCCAGGCCGTCTGTCCACTCTTTCTGCAACGAGGGCCTGAATTCCGCCGCGGAGAAAACTGTAAAATCAATGAAGTCCCCCACTTTTGCTTCTTTGGCGCCGGGCTTGGAGTCCGTGGGAATAATCATGTCAGTCAGGATCACAATCGTTTCCATCTCGTCAGGCTTGAAGAATTGTGCAGCGTACGGAGAATTTGGTGTCGAATCGGCTGAACTCGACTGATGCATTCCGTGCCCGGCGTGGGGATTCGAAGCGTCCGCGGGAGCGGCAATCCACGATCGAAGAAACTCTTGCCCCTTTGGAAATGACGCGAGCATCCCGAAATATTTTAAGGCGTCCCTTCGCCCGATGAGTTGATCCGCCATCGGCCACCTCCCCTGAAGAAACTCTGTGCCCAGATACCCCAAGCCCTGACTCTATACATTTCCCAGGCGAAATTCTTCCGCCAGATGATCGCTGGCCCGGTAAGCCAGCGCAAAGATGGTGTGAGTGATCTGCTTTTCCGGATGCGTGACGAAGCAACTCGCATCTACCACCAGGAGGTTCTTGATGTCATGGCAACGATTCCACTCATCCAGGATCGCGCTTTTCGGGTCAGCTCCCATGCGGCATCCCCCCGCTTCGTGGGTCACGCTGCCCAACGGATACGGGTTCCTTTTCTGGTAGGGAAAGATTTCAGCGCCCGACGCCCGCAGGATCTCTTCCATCTGCCCATACATCTCGTCGCGAATGGCGAAGGCGTGGTCGTATTCAGCGTTGGTATGGAATCGGACCTGGGGGATGCCGAGTCGATCCGTCAAACCGTTGGGATCGATCTCCACGTAATTCCAATCAAATGCCAGGCCTTCTCCGTAACCTCCGATGGAGACGGCTGCCGGGTATAATTCCTTGATCTTCTTCTTGTAGGCGACGCCGAAGCCGGGCATGCCTGCCCCCGGACCCGGCCCCGCGCCGCAGCCCGTCTCAAAGTCGAGCCGCCAACCTCGCAAGTATTTCTTATTAGCTTTGTGGCCGTAATTATAGCGCGGGATGTAGAGGCACATTTCGCCCGGGCCATCGTCATTGGTGCTCGGCCGGCCCGCGAGTTGGGGAAAGTATCCACCGATCGAGTTGAACGCCACGTGTTCCGTCAAGTATTTTCCCAGAGTGCTGCTGGAATTCGCCAGGCCCTGCGGATTCTCGCGGTTCCTGGAATTGAAAAGTATCCGGATGGACTCGACCATCGAAGCCGCCAAAACAACCGCCTTACCGCGCGCTTCGTACTCGAGCTTGTTCTGTGTGTTGATATAGGTCACACCGCAAGCTTTGCCGGTGCGCGAATCCATCAAAACTGTGTGAACGGCGGCGTTGGTGCGCAGTGTGAAATTGGGCATCGCCTGAAGCTTGGGGATCAGGACTTCAGCGGAACAATAACGCGAGCGAGTGTCGCAGCCATAGTTGCAGGCGCCGCAATAGTGGCATGCCGGACGCCCATCGTAAGGCTGGCTGAGCACGGCAAGCGGCTTGGGCAGCACTTTGATGCCCAACTTGGCTGCGCCTTTCTTGATGAGCAATTCGCCGCAGCGTGGATTGAATGGCGGCAACAGGTGTTTGCCCGTGGGCGTGTTGTAAACTTCTTCGGAGCCACCCGCGACGCCAATCAACGCTTCCACCTTGTCGTAGTAGGGCGCGACGTCCTCGTAAGTGACCGGCCAATCCTCGCCCCAGCCGTCCTGCAAGCTCTTGGACTTGAAGTCGAGTGGGCCAAGGCGATCGCACCCGCGACCCCAGAGGTTGGTGCGGCCGCCCACGGCGCGCAGGCGCGTCCAGGTAAATGCTGAGCCGGGGGCGAGCGCGTAGGGGTCTTCTTCGGGAATCGTGTAAAGGTGGTCTGTCCACTCTTTGATTTTCCATTCCATGCCCTGCGGAAGCTTTCCGTATTGGCCGGGTTTGCCTTGTCCGCGGTGCGGCCACTCGTAGGCATACTTGTGGGTATAAAAATCTTTGGCTGGATCGAGCATGCGCCCGGCTTCGAGACAGAGGACGCGAAGCCCCTTCATCGCCAGCACGTATGCAGCGATGCCTCCGGCCGCACCCGACCCCACCACGATCACGTCATACTCAGGTTGAGAAGGCATTTAAACAGTCTCCAGAGTTATTTTTGGATGCGCGAAAGAAAATGGTTCACATCCCGCATCATCGGCGCCACATCATTATCGCAAGAAGTCTTCGATGTAAGCGTTGTCCTGTTCGTCATAAAGGTCCGTGGTGTCTCCAAGAACGTAGCGATATTTGAAAGAGGGGCCAAGAAAAACAGGGCGGCCCATCCAGTTCGTCGGATCAGTCCAAAGTAACGGCCGGCCTCCCATCGCCTTGGTGAGATCTTCGATGTCCCAGTGAAGCACAAAGCCGGGGATCACCGCGTCAAACAAGTCGGTGTTCATCGAATTCTCCAAAGCCGATCGCAAATTGTAAGGACTCCGATCGAGCCACACTTTGCTGATGCGAGCGTCAGTCGCCGCCGCCAGTAAAAGCCAGAACCCTTTGATACTCCGAGCGGCAGCGCGAATCGAGGCCGGATCGACATCACTCCGCGCGGCGAGAACATCAATCCCGCGCAAAATGTCGTGCGCCCGCATCGCGGGCAAATTGCGTCCGATACTGTCGGCTCGCGCGTTGGTCAGCCAATTCCCGATGTAGGGCCGGCTACCTTCTCCGGGAGAATCACGGACTTCCAGCTCTAGAACCACTCGTCCCTTCCTGGCCATCCTGTCTGCAAGTGCAGATGTCGCCACAATCCAATCGCTGCTCGTCTTATCCGCCACGAGCAGTACCGCGGGTTTCCGTTCAGGCGAAAGCGGGATGTAAAGTTTGCCGCCGATTGTAATTCCTGGCTCACTTTCAAACTGAATTTGTTGACGGCGAACTGAAGCGCCATTCGACTCATCCAACACTTTCACTTCCGGCGCCGGGCCCTCCGAGGGAATCTTAAGGCGACGCAATTCAGCTTGCAGTTCAGGTATTGTGTCTGGTCGCCTCTTGGCGTGAAAATCGTCAAGGATCAACTGATAGATTTTCCGGCTGCCCGATTCGTCCTCCACGCGGCCGCTAGCCGTCACCAGGAGTTCGAGGTTGCTGTAGAGCTTCACGGGCTGTTCGTGAAAATCCCCGTTGCCGTCTTTGAGCCAGCGGATCAGCCATTCATTCACGGCTTCGCGACTCTCAAGAGGAGTGCCGTGCGGACCCGAACCGACGAAGAAGTGCACATTGTCCTCAGCGCCAAAAATTGTGAACCAACGTCGAGCTTCGTCATAGACTAGCTTTGCGCCAGCGGGTGAAAAATAGTCATGCTCGGTTGCTTGGATTAGCCAGGGAGTTGGCGCGGATAATTCCACAAAATCTGCGGTGTCAAGCCCGTGAGCGAGGAATTGAGGAAAGCTCATCTCAGAATCAGGATCAGGGCCCGCAAACAAAAGCCGATATGAATTGGGAAAGCAGGCGGGAATGACCACCTTAAGCCGCGGATCAAGAGTGCCAATGAATGTGGTCAATGCTCCGCCACCCGAGCAGCCTGCGGCGCCGGCGCGCGAGGCGTCCACGTCAGGCCGGCTCAGCAAATAATCGAGGGCGCGCTTTGCATCCCAAATGAAATAGCGAGCCACGCTCTCGCCCACCATAATGCTTTGTGCCCCCGCCTGGATGTGCTCGTTCGTACAGCAACCTTCCACCCGCCCCTTCAGTTGCGGGTCGTAGGTTTGCAATCGCTCGCCCTGTCCGATTGGGTCGAAACACAGCACCACGAAACCTTTCAAGGCCAGATTGGCCGCCGCTCTCTGTGGCTCCGGCTTACCTTCCGATGTGTGCCCGGACTGAAAAAGAACCGCAGGATAACGACCGGGCTGATTCGGCCGGTAAACATTGGCGGTGACATAGAAGTGCGGCAAGCTCTCGAAAACCACTTTCTCGATCGTGTAACCGTCAGCCTGGATTTTCCCGGTGATTCGGGCATTCAGCGGCCCGTTGTAAACCGGCAGCCCGCCCAAAATTTCCATGATTCGCGCGCGCACTACTTTCTTCCGTTGCTCCGCCTCAGCAACGGTGTGAATCTCGGCGATAACTTTCTCCCGCTGCTGAAGTTCTTGCTGGGCGATCGCGTCCATCCAGTGGAGAAGTGGATCAGGCTTGGCGTCTTGCTTGGTTCCCTGAGCAGAAAGTGGCGGAAGGTTTAGAGGAGTGGCGCACAGCAGGAGTATCGAGATCACCTTCGAACGCATTACGGAATCGCAGCCATGTCTCGCGAAATCCCGAAATAACGAACCTCGAAAGGAATTCATATCGCTATTCCCCAGGCAAGGCGAAGGCGTCTAAAGTATCGGAAGCTTTCTCAGGCATAGCCGCGGTACCGAAAAGTCCGCTGCCACCTGCGGCGATCACCACGAATTGTTTATGGGTTCTCTTGCCCCAAAACGTAATGGGCGTCGCATGGCCGCTGGCTTCGAGCGGTGTCACCCAGAGTTCCCTCCCCGTCCTCGAATCAAAAGCACGGAAGCGGCTGTCATTGGTGCCGGCAATGAAGACCAGGCCGCCTGCTGTCGCAATCGAGCCGCCCAGATTGGGCACGCCGGTCTTTGGAATCCCTTTCGCTTCCAGTTCGTCCACCACTCCGAGCGGAACTTTCCAGGCAATGTCCCCGGTGTTCAAATCAATGGCATTCAGAGTGCCCCACGGCGGCTGCTGGCATGGGTAATGCTTATCATCCCAAAAGCGAGCATACGTTCCCCACTTGCTTCCCCACACGTATGCCTCAGGAGCACCCGCAGGTTGGGGCGTCATCACACCCACCGCGCCCACTTCATTCACGTTGACGAACAGATAGCCGGACGAAGGATCAAAGGAGGCGCCGGACCAAGTGGCGCCTCCGAGAGTGCCAGGGTACTCCAGGGAAAGACTCACGCCCCAGGGATTGAATATCCGTCCCGGCAGGAGCGAGGCGAAATTGTCCAGGCAATACTTGCGCGACTCCGGCGTGACCGTGGTGATGTCCTCAAGCGTCACCGAAGTTCTGGCGAGCGGTGGCGGCTTGGTCGGAAATGGTTGGGTGGGCCAGCTCGCTTCGCCGGGCAATTGGCTTTGCGGCACAGCGCGCTCTTCAATCGGGAACAGGGGCTTGCCGGTCAGGCGGTTGAACACGAACACGAATCCCATCTTGGTTACTTGGGCGACTGCCGGAATTTCACGCCCGTCTCGGCGTACGCTCACCAAAGCGGGTGGAGCGGGCAAGTCATAATCCCAAAGATCGTGGTGGACCAACTGGTAGTACCAGATCATCTTGCCGGTCGCGGCGTTAAGCGCCACCAGCGAATTGCCGAACAGGCCTTGACCTTTTCGGTCCGCGCCGTAAAAATCGTAAGACGGTGAACCGAGGGGGAGAAACACCATTCCGTGCTCGACATCGACGCTCATGATCGACCACGCGTTAGTTCCTGAGCGGTCTTTCCATCCGTCCCCTTCCCAAGTCTCGTGACCAACTTGGCCCGCTAGCGGCACCGTGTCAAATCTCCAGACCAGCTTCCCCGTCCGCGCGTCGAAAGCCCGAACGGCTCCGCTGGGGCCCTTCGAGGGAATTTCCTGAAGTCCGGCTCCCACGATGACAAGATTTTTGAAGATGGCCGCTGGCGACGTCGCCTCGAACGGTGCTTCAGGCCAACCGTCCGCGACGCCCTCACGGAGATTGATCGCTCCCCCGACGCCGAACCCTTTGCACGGCTTGCCCGTCAGGGCATCCAACGCGAACAGGCGGCCATCGACAGTTGTATAGAAGATGCGCTTATCGGGGTTTCGCTTTTCACCTGCGCAATTGATTGCCGAGTTTCCCTCCCAAAAAGCAGCGCCCCGGTTCTGCAAGCTGCGGCGCTCACCGGTGGCGCTGGCAAAGGGATCAAATACCCAGATTTCCTTCCCTGTTTCTGCATCCAGCGCGATGGCGCGGCTTGCGGGCGTGGTAAAGAAGAGTACGCCATCCACCATCAAAGGAGTGGTTTCAAAAGCTGGAATACGGCCACGCGCGCTGAATGAACTCAAAGTTGTTTCACCAGTGTGATAAGTCCATAGCCTTTGCAGTTGTTGAACGTTCGCGCGGTTGATCTGCTGCAGCGGAGAGAATCTCATCCCACCCGGATCGTGACCATAAGATCGCCACTCTTGATTAACCGCAACCGGCGAAACCTGCCCGAAAGCGAGGCTGTAAGCCAACAGAAGCCAAAGGGAGCCGTAAACAAGCTGACGCATAAAGTGTGCCTCTTGCAGATGGAGTTTGACACAATAAAAAGGATGGCGAACGCTGTTGCGATGAATAATCTGAAGCTCCACAAGGTGTCTCTGGTCCATTTCAATCGCTTTTCCGTCGTCACTCGCCACTATTCCATCCGATTGTGAAATCGATGTCACAGCCCGGATGAGAATCTGATGTGCTAAAACTTTGCTGCCATGTTTGACCTTTTCCGGATCAGGTTCGGAGTCGCGCTTCGCTTTTTTCGTACGCGCCATAACTTGATACCGGGGAATCTCGCCTTTCGACCGCAACTCGTCGCCGTGTAACTCAGGCATCCTAAACCAAGACTTGGCCCGCTCGAAAAGCTTTTTGGGGTTGCTCTACGCCGACTCTGGCCCTCTGGCAAAGTGCCCCTATGTCGTTTCCGGAACCCCGACCTGGGCCGCACCGCATGATTGGTACATTCTTGAGCCATCCCCGGAAGAAGGATTAGCGTTTCCACACGACACGAGTACGCCGCCAGGAAACATTTCGCCGCCAGAACAAACCTTCATTCAAGCCAGAAACACCTATCTGCCACGCACCTTCTTTGATGCAGCTTGGATCGTTGCGAGGCATAGTTTTCCCGATCCGCCCAAAGGGCGATATGATGTTCAACGTCTTTGAGATTCCCCGCAATCTGAACAAGTTTAGCTTGTGCTGGCTTAAGTTTTGTGTCAAATTGCTTGCTGGCAGTCGAAAGAAAACGTAGTAAAAAGAAAGAGAAGATAATCGACTATTAGCGCTGCTTGTGTTCTTTCGATTTCATTAATACCGGAACGGCCAGAGTGTTGAACGAAGAGCGGCGACGCGCCATCTTAGACATCATCAATCACGAGGGCCGAGTCCTCGTCCAATCGCTTGCCCCGAAGTTTGGCGCGTCGCAGGTGACGATACGCAAGGACCTGGAGATTCTTCATAGCCAAGGCCTGGTGTATCGGACCCACGGCGGTGCGTTACCTGTCCGTTCCGGGGCGCTGCTCGATCCCAGCCTGCGCGAAAAGGAAAAGCTCCACCGAAAAGAGAAGCAGAAAATCGGTGCCGCGGCTGCTCGCCTGGTCAAGGAAGGGGAATCCGTGGTTTTGGATTCGGGAACCACGACGACCGGCGTTGCCCGCGCGCTCCGCGATTTTCGCCGCTTGACTGTGATTACCAACGCGGTGAATATCGCCGCGGATTTGGCGGGCACCGACGTCGAGGTGATCCTGACCGGAGGAATCCTTCGGGAAAACTCCTTCTCTCTGGTCGGACCGCTGGCAGAGGATACGTTGCGGCACTTGAGCGCGGACATTCTGTTTCTCGGTGTGGATGGGTTTGACGTGCATTTCGGGCTGACCACTCCCAACATGCTGGAAGCGAAAGTGAATCGAGTGATGGTTGAGATCGCGCGCAGGACGGTGGCAGTGTGTGATTCGAGCAAGTTCGGCCGCCGTAGCCTGGCGCTGATTGCTCCGCCGTCCGCCGTCCAGCAGACGATCACCGACAGACGGATTCCGAAATCTGATCTGCACGGGCTGGAGGAAGCGGGAATTGATGTCATACTTGTTTAGCCCAAAGGGAATTCAATGATCGACGCTGCGCGCGCTGCTGGGGCTTACACTCTCGCCGAAATTCTTTCACAGCCTCGCTGCTGGGACTCCTGCCTGCAGGCGCTGGAAGCGCACGATCAGCTCGGCGGAGTTTTGCGGCAGTTCGGCGCGGAGACCGACTGGCTCTTTGTTGGTTGCGGCTCGAGTTTCTACGTCGCCCAGGTGGCCGCGGCAAGTTGGACAGCGCTGACCGGCCTTCGCGCCCGCGCCGTTC